>ERZ772977.502-NODE-502-length-26108-cov-6.397497_pt1 | contig 26108 bp, 18 predicted proteins | sample MGYA00511131_ERZ772977 | MGnify/ENA primary metagenome ERZ772977 (study PRJEB29015, sample SAMEA2737935) | human oral metagenome | biome: human oral; feature: human-associated habitat; material: dental | place: China | collected 2151 ...
TGTAGAACTCTCCTTAATTACTCCATTAGTATAATTACCTAATGGAGTAATTAAGGAGAGTTCTACAAATTCAACAACGAAAGATGATAAGTTGCAGTTCTGCGGTTCACTTATCAACCAGACTGATAAAGTTGTCCCTGCAAACTCTTATGCTTTAGGTTCAAAAGATGGTAAGTGGCACTTTACACAGAATCCTCTTTCTATCCTGGGTTTCCGTTGCTGGATTGCAACAGGTTCTGAGGCATATGCAAAGACTATACGATTCTTCATTGATGGTGTTGAAGAGGACATGGTTACTGGTATTGACAATATTGTTGTTGAAAATGGCAATAATAATGAAGTAATGGGTACCGTTTACAACCTCAACGGACAAGTGGTTCGCACTGGGGCAACCTCATTAGAGGGACTCCCTAAGGGTATCTACATTGTAAACAACAAGAAGTACATTGTAAAGTAAAACTTTTCAAGCATAAGTAACTATCAATAAATATTTTACCACAGTTTGGCATCTCTTTGCTGGGCTGTGGTAAAATTGTTTTTATGGCTATCCAATAAGCATAACCTCCAATCGGTTATTAGATTCTTCACAGATTTTGTTTTATTGGTTTCTTCTGTTCAATGTGTAGATTAGAAAAAGAATATATACTTGCATGGTATGACAATCCAGTGTCAAATGGTCTTACAGCAGGGATAAGCCATAGAATTAAAAGTGCTAAAAAGGCAAATAGTTATGATGTTTATTTATGACCATGTCTTTCTGCTTACTACAAACAACTTGTTCCCTTGTTCACTGACATTTGTAAACAATTTTCGTGCATCTCAAAACTAATACATGCTCTTTTGGCTTCTAAAAGATGCCCAATTGGCTTGCAAAAGATGCCCTTTTGAGGTGTAACTAACGCCCTTTTGAAGTCTAATTAAGCACCTTTTCTTGCACGACTTTATAACTGATTGATTTTCTGTTGGTTGCAGACTTGCTTTTAATAGGTGTTTTTCGTATTTATTTTAGGATTTTTGCACGAAGTTATGTAACGATTTTTCAGGGTGTTTCCTGCGCTATGTCTATTCGTCTAAAGACAGTCCTATAACGATTGGTAGAAATCCTCATACTGGCGGGCAACCTTGATATACTCATGATGCTTGCGCACATATTCATAGCTATCGCGGCGCAGTTGTGGAATGAGAGAGAGATTATTGACGAGGCGAGTAAGCTCTCTAACACAACTTTCATAAGTCGGGAGGACATTGATGATAGGTCGGAGCGTGGTCTCGTGGATGATTTCATAGTTCTCTGGCTCACCGCCACCGATACAGATAATACCATGTGCCATCGCTTCAAGGGGATTCATCGAGGGCGTATAGCTGTAGAGTTGGTCCATGATAGCATCCGAACCGAGCATCGTTCGCACGTATTCGTCAAAGGGTAGACCGTTAACAACAGTGAGGTTGAGGCGGTCGGGATATTGTTTTTTCACCGTTTCTGCGGCTCTCAGCATGATGTCAGTCCCTTTATATACCGACCGACTCTTACTGATTCCAATAAAAAGATTCAACTTCTCGGGCGTTTCATCGGCTATGATAGGCGGCTCACCGACAACGATAGGGAAGGGGATGAAGGTTGTTTTCTTAGGGAAATACGGCTCATAACAGCACCAATACTCGTAGAGTCCTGTCACGATAGCATCGCATTGCTCAGCCATCAGCTGGTTCAGACGACCTTTTTCCGTATCAATCCAATCCTCTCTCTCGACTATCGCCTCCTTATTTTGGCGCAGTTCCTTACCGATATTGAAGTCGCTGTAACGCAGTGGCATCGTCGTTGAGCACGTGTTTACCCAATAATAATCCATGCCAAAGCCACAGAGCACGACCTTTTTATTATGCTTTTTCAGATAATGAAAGAGTGGAAAGAGCCGTTCCGCCTTCAGTTCAAAGAACACAGGATTGATGAACTGTACGATGTCATAGCCTCGCAGACGGGGCAGTAGGGTATAGATTTTAGCCATTAAAAGCATGCCACCTAACCTTCCCGACCGTCTGGAAACATCAATATCACGTGGGTAATTCTTCCAAAAATCCCCATTCGACACCACTGTTACGGTATGTCCAAGTTCACGCAAGCCTCGTGCCAGCGTGTTATGTACGTTGCTATATTCACCTAATAGTAGGACTTTCATAATTCACAATTCATAATTCAGAATTCATAATTATGATTACCGAGTTTGCTATTATTGTATGATAGGCTGGGTAGTCATAAATATGAATTAATCATTTGTCTCTGAAAGTTATCATCATTATTCATTGAGAACTCTGAGTTTGGGGTTGCATATCGCCAGCTATTGCGGTAATCATAATTATGAATTCTGAATTATGAATTCTGAATTACAGCCTTTGATATTCTTCATTTCTTCGTACTTTGAACGAGTCCTCAAAATAATCTTTATTGGTTTTACTTCTCTGTTGTTCATGGCAAAGGTAACTTATAAATTACGTTTATACAAGTTTTATGGGTTGTTTTCTCCGTTGCTCCCTGCGCCGACGGTGCCTCTGTGTCATTAAAAAAGACTCCGTAAACTCCGTGTCTCCGTGTGAGATTTAACCCCAAAAGATAAAGAAATATATTGACAAAATATTCGATGAAAAGGCGGAGAAAAAGACTAAAAACAAGCCGTTTCAACACCCTTGTAAATGTTTTGCTATCAAGTAGTTGCAAAGGTGATTCCCAAAAGGTGCTTAATAGGACTTCAAAAGGGCGTTAGTAAGAGGCTTAAAGGGCATCTATTGCAAGTCAATTAGCCGTCTTTTAGAAGCCAAAAGAGCATGTATTGGTTTTGAACTACATGAAAATAGTTTACAAGAATCAGTTGATAAGGGAATGAGCTATTCGTAGACGACAGATAGATACCGTATCTATTTGCGTTTTATCTCGTGTTTAGCCTTAACAGCATTATCAATGTCTTGCGCCCGAAACTGCTGTTTGTCATTCTTCTGAACCACTTATACTTACTTGTATAGTCCTTGTCGGGTAGCGGGAAAAGTCCATGTCGGGACAGACGTTGTAGCACATGGTCGAGATGAGTCTCATTATGTGTCAGCCTTATCACGTTGTAAATATGGTCCATTGTCAGTTGGGCGATGCGTCGTTCCATTGCAATACGCTCTTTAACAGGGAGATAGTCAACCCGCTCTTTCAACCGATAAAGTACCTGCTCAGCGTCAGAAAGGCGGCGGATGTGCCAACGCTTGTCACGTTTGTGCATGATAGACCCCTCACGTTTACGATAGTAATACGCCTTGTTATTGGTAAAATAAAGGTTCTCAGCACGTAACATGAGTTGTGGCGTAAACTCTTCATCCTCGTGAAGTATGCCTTTAGGGAAACGAAGATCGTGTAGAATCTCCTTGCGGAAAAGAACTGTACAGACACTGCCCCGCAGGTTATTGTGCGTCATATACTCCGTTCCACTTATCGGACCCTCAGCATCAGCAAGCGGTTTTGACGTTTTCTTGTCAGTTGACTGGAATAAAACCATATCCGTTTCGCGGTATCTGATGATATCTAAACACTGCTCATAGGCACTTGTCAGCAACAAATCGTCACCATCAACAAACTGAATAAACCTTCCTTCAGCCAGTTCAATTCCTGTGTTCCGTGCTTGTCCCAATCCTCGGTTAGGCTGCCTAACGTAGACAATGTTCGATGAAAGCGCAATCAATTCGTTGAGAGGCGAATAGTCCGCACCGTCATCCACGACGATAATCTGACGTTCTGTCTCGTTCAGACTCAATGCCAAAATGCTGCTAATACACTCTTTTAGCATATCAACAGGCTCGCTATAGTAAGTCACGATGAAGCTTACGAGCGGCTTATCTTCCTTATTTTGTGAATAAACTGGGTGAGTTGACATAAGCGTTTTAATCCGATTAAGTGGAGAATAAAGAGTTTCAAGGTTCCTTTATAGGGCAGAACGGGTAGGATAGGGGCAGCGTGAGTAGCCTCGTAGACATCCAACTGAATATTAACCAATGCCTGATAGTAAGCAGGTGTCAGTTCTCCCCACAGCTTGAGGTGCTTAAGATGCGCTTCCAAGAGGTCGTTCAATTCCTTTCCTCCTGCTTGAGCGGTGATGCCCTTGTCGTTCTGACAATAGTAATACAAGCCCGTGGCGGTTGTTGCCACTACCTTTGCCTGCTGCAATAAGTAAGGATAAGTGTAGACATCTTCAAACACTCTGCCCTCTGGAAAGCGTATCTCCGTAAAGAGTTCGCGCCGAAAAAGCTTATTACAAGCGTAGGTGTGGAGGTGAGCCCCGCCCAACCAATAGTCACGAATAGAACCGATTGTTGTGTCCGTAAAGGTCAGCAGACGTTGCTTTGTCGCACTTCCGTAATACAGCATAGCAGGATATTCAAGGATATCATAGTCAGGATGTGCTGCCAACACAGCCAACAGCGCATCGTATGTGCCCTCCGCAACGAAATCGTCAGAGTCGACAAAGGTGAGATAATCCCCTGTTGCCACTTCTATTCCTGCGTTTCTTGCTGCCGAAAGACCCTTGTTTGTTTGGTGGATAAGCCTACAATTCCCCTTAGTAGCCGTCATTTCTTCTGCAATCTGCCCAGAGGAATCCGTCGACCCATCATCAATGAGAATGACCTCTATCCTCTCATCCATCTGCGTTAACACACTCTCCAAACATCTCTGGAGTGTGTCTTCAACGTTATAGATGGGGATGATGATAGATAATCTCATGTAATAATTGTTTGATGCAAAAATAATAAAAAACTTTTAAATCCGTTAGTTAATGTGATGAAAAAAGCCTCTAATACTGACAGCTATTTGCATATCTTGAAGTACATCAGCCTCTTTGGTGGTGTACAGGTGCTGAATGTGCTGATTGGTATCGTTCGCAACAAGTTTGTTGCCATGTTGCTTGGACCGCAGGGAGTAGGACTTATCTCGCTTTTTAATTCCACAACTAAGCTCATCAGTGACTCTACGAACTTTGGAATATCTATGAGTGCTGTGCGCAATATCTCAGAGGATTACGACAAGAAAGATGAGGAGAAGCTGACGAAAGATATTGCCCTTGTGCGTTCATGGAGTCTGCTTGCTGCCTTGTTGGGATTCTTTATCTGCATTTTCCTGAGTCCGTTGCTTAGCCGTTACACCTTTTCTTGGGACGGACATACGCTTCATTTCATCCTTCTTTCTCCTTGTGTGGCATTGACTGCCTTAGCTGGAGGCGAGCTTGCTATCCTCAAGGGAGTCCGTAAACTGCGTGCCTTAGCCGCTATCTCGGTGTATAACGTGTTAGCAGCCTTAGTATTAACCGTTCCACTTTATTATTTCTTTGGTGATGCAGCCATTGTTCCTTCGTTGGTATTGATGGCATTGGTGCAACTCTTATTGACGATAATGGTTTCTCGTCGGCTCTATCCTTTCCGCGTTTCCTTCCAAAAAACGTTCTTAGACAAGGGTTGGGGCATGATTCGTTTGGGTACAGCCTTTGTCTTTGCAGGCATCTTGGGCTCTGGTGCCGACCTGATTATACGCAGCTATCTCAATAATGTTTCGGATATAGCAACCGTCGGTTTCTATAATTCTGCCTTCATGATGACGATGGTTTATGCAGGTATGATCTTCTCAGCAATGGAAACGGACTACTTTCCACGCCTTTCTGGGGCAAACAACTTGAAGTTTACTTTTAATCAGATTGTCAACCGACAGATAGAAGTGACACTCCTTCTCATCTCTCCTTTGCTTACTTTCTTCCTCTTATTCCTGCCCCAGCTGATTCTTTTCCTTTATTCCGATAAGTTCCTTCCAGCCCTCAGCATGGCGCAAGTGTTGGTGTTGGCGATGTATGTACGTGCTATCCGCCTCCCTGTTGAGTATATTCCTTTAGCAAAAGGCGACTCAAAATCCTATCTACTTTTAGAGGGATTGTATGACATCTTCCTTGTTTCACTCGTACTTCTTGGCTTTTGGAAGTGGGGACTCTTTGGTGCAGGATTAGGCATAGCAGTAACAGGTCTGCTCAATCTTGTCTGTGTCTATGGTTATGCTTACGTCCGTTATGGTTATCGTCTGTCCTCATCAGTGATGCGCTATGCCGCACTTCATTTCTCAATCGGACTCCTTGTGCTTCTTTGTGTGCGTTCTGATGACGAGTGGATGCGGTGGGGCGTAGCCAGTTTGTTATGCCTTGTGAGTACGATAGTTTCTCTCCGTGTGATGAAAGCGAAGTCGGGACTATGGAATGCTTTAGTAAGTAAAGTGAAGAATAAGTTTGTTCGCCATGCCAAAGATTAGTATACTTGTAGCCGTTTATAACACAGCAGCTTACCTACCGCAATGTCTTGACTCGCTGTTGTCGCAGACCTTGAAGGACATTGAGGTTCTTTGTGTCGATGATGCGTCAACGGATAAGTCTTTGGATATTCTCCATCAGTATGCTGAAAAGGACGAGCGTGTGAAGGTTTTTGCGCTGAAAGAGAATTATGGAATAGGTTATGCTCGGAACATGGCACTATCCAATGCCTCCGGAGATTATATCTGTTTTGTGGACAGTGACGATTGGTTGGCTTCAACGGCACTTGAGAAAGTATATGAAGCCTTCACCGATGAGGTTGATTCCGTACTCTTTCAGGTTGTTCATCATTATGCGAATGGAGTGGAAAAGGTCTTTCCTATGCCTCATTTCGGTACGTTGTCAGGCGCAGAGGCTTTTAAGGAGAGCCTGACATGGAAGATACATGGTGTGTATGCAATTAGAGGAGATATCCACCATACCTATCCTTATGACGACACACTTTTGACCTATAGCGATGAGAACGTAACACGTATTCATTATCTAAAGTCTCGCAAAGTAGCTTTTTGTGAGGGTGTTTATTATTATCGACAGTATACTTCTTCCACAACACATAACATCAGTGTTCGCCGTTTCGACTTTCTCTTAGCGAACGAGAGTATGCGTTGTCAGCTCCTTTCTTTGGGTGCATCAGAGGAGACCCTCTATTGTTTCGAGACGGTGAGATGGCTCAACTTAGTGGGTCTTTACATGTTCTATTACCTTCATCGCCATGAACTCTCCCCAACCGACCGCCAGCATGGTTTGTCTGTCATGCACCATGTTTGGCAAACTATCAATCTAAAACAAGTAAACCCTTCCATCAAAAGGAAGTTCGGTTATCTTCCCCTCCGCTGTTCGTGGCATCTTTTCCGTTTGCAGGAGGAGGCTTACTTTTGGTTGAGGGGGATTGTAGGGAAGAATAAATAGCCTCACCCCCTACACAGATCTCCGCAATTTTTCGTAGTATAGATACTGTTTCCTTCGTAAACATTTGTATTTATGATATATTCAGTCCTTCCTTTTTGTGTTGCTTCGATGGCTAAAACCGTCCGTTAAAAGAGCTTTTTATTTTCTTGTTATATGTTGTTATTGACCTATAGACCAAAAGAAATCCTCCTCAAGCAGTGATCGCTTAAGGAGGAAAAGACTATTTCAAAACCTGTTTTTGAGTAAGGAAATGGTCTTTATTGATCTATGAGAAACTTTATTTATACTTACAAATAGAAAGTTGTCGGTTTGTTAGTTTGCATTTCAATATACCCTTATCCTGTAGTAAGTTCTTTACTTTACAGTTACGGTTATTGTACCTGCCAGCTTGTTCTTATCAAGCACGTTAACAGTTGTTGTTCCTGCTTTCACGCCCTTGATGGTAATCTTAGCATCCTTAACGGTAGCAGTTGCAATCTTGTTATCCTTCACGTTAACCGTGTATGGAGCCTGACCTGTTTTGATGTTAACAACATCCTCCTTGCCAACGGCAATGTTTAAGCTTGTCTTGTCAAAGGCAAGTGGAGTAATTACATTGACAGAGATAGTGCCGAAGCGCTTGTTCTTGTCGGTAACTGTAATAGATGCCTTGCCCTCCTTGACACCTGTAACGGTCATGACATTCTTGTCAACTTTTACGGTAGCAACCTTTTCGTCGGTAGATTTAACTGTGAAAGGTTGTGTTCCATTACCAATAGTTACGTTTGCAGAGGCACTGGGAGCTACATTAACTGTAGTAGTACTGAACTTCAGACCAGTGTTTTTGTCACCATTGTCATCACTGCAAGATGCGAGAGTTACTGTACCAAGGCAGAGAACTGCCATCACCATTGTTTTGAAAATACTTTTCATTTCCATTGTTTTAGTTTTTGGTTTATATAAGTTGAAAATATTCTTTTTGTCGAATTGATTTCGCTTATATAAAAGCAACTTTCTAAATACCTTGCCTCGCATAAGAATAAAATTTTGTTAAAAGTATTTGTTCAGCAAAAATTGCTACATAATCTACTCCCTCTTTTATAAACTTCACTGGTGTAAATCTTTGGGAAAAGACAGTGTTGTAAAGCCTTTTGGGGCATACTATACCCCATTTTAATTAGGTATAATCCTCCCTTGTTCGAGACAATTGGATATAACAATTTCTGATTTTTACAACGTTAACTCGCTACAATCTATCTGTTACTTGCCTTGCCTCCTCTTATCATATATATGGAGTATATCCTTTTCTCTTTGCGCTAATGAAGTCTCCGCTTTGTTCTAACCTCCATTTATTTTGCTTTCCCAGTGTGACTTTTATAATTCATAATTATCTCTTTTATCAGTGTCAAAAACCTTGACGTTTTCTTCAATAAAATCCCTGAAATAAGGGTAAAAAACACGTATTGTGAGCAGGTTTGCAACTAACAGGAAATCAGAATGTTATAAAACGCGAAAGTAAAAGGTGCTTATTAAGGGTTCAAAAGGGCGTTAGTAAGGGTCTTAAAGGGCACCTTTTGGAAGCCAAAAGGGCGTTAATTCGACTGCTATTTACGCCCTTTTAAAATTTAAGATTAGAATTTTCTTTACAATAAGGACTGTGTGGTAAAGGATAACTCATCGGATTATACGATGACGGATGAGGTAGAGGGTTAGGGGGAATGAGGTTTGTTCTTCTGAGATTTGAGCTGATGAACGAAAGTTCTTACATCATAAGTCACACAGGGGGACGGAGGGGATGGAGTAAAGCCAATACAACGGAGGTGCCAAAGTCACAAAGAGTGGCAGAGGTGTAGCGTACAGATTTCTAATAACTTTTAACCCAAATGCCTTGGATAGAAAGCCTGTCATAAAACCCGCAAACTACCTCTGTTGCTCTTTGTGCCGTCGACACCTCCGTGATACTTATTGTCTTGTTTAATAATCCTCCGTTATCTCCGTTTCTCTGTGTGATATATGGGGTTAAGTTCTCATCTTAGGTGATATCCCTATCATTCTAAATTCCTAAAGCTCCATAAATGTACACAGCAGCACGCATAACTCGTCAACTACTCGTTTACTTGTCTACTGTTAACTCGTTTACTTGTTTACTCGTCAACTTGTCAACTTAACTTATCAATCCTGGAAGTAAACTCTCTTCACACGATTGCTGATAGTCGTCAGTACCTCGTATGGAATGGTGTCAAGCGTATCGCTGAGAACGGTGACAGGGAGGTGGTCGCCGAAGATTTCGACACTGTCACCTTCCTTGCAATCGATACCAGTAACGTCAATCATCGCTACGTCCATACAGATGTTGCCGACGTACTCTGCCTTCTGACCATTCACCAAACAGTAGCAGTGGCGGTTGCCCAAATGGCGGTTTAAGCCGTCAGCATAGCCGATTGGAATTGCTGCAATCACACTGTCATGGTCGATTGTTCCCTTGCGAGAATAGCCTACCGTGTCACCAGCTGGTACGTTACGCAGCTGCAGGATGGTAGTCTTCAACGTAGAGATATTGTTGATTGTCTTGTTCGTTCGTGGGTTGATACCATACAATCCCAAGCCCAATCGACACATATCCATCTGACGTTCAGGGAAGTGTTCGATGCCCGAAGAGTTGTCCATGTGGCGGATAATCTTATGGCTGAAAGCAGCTTGAAGCTTCTTACTACCCTCATCGAAGAGCGCAAACTGATGAGCAGAGAACTCGTCGAAGTTGTCAGCATCAGAGCCAACGAAGTGAGAGAAGACCGAACGAGGGATGATAGCGTTCTGTTGTTTCAGTCGCTTAATCAGTTCGTCCATATCCTTCTGTGGGTCAAAGCCTAATCGATGCATGCCCGTATCGAGCTTAATATGAACAGGGAAGCCCGTGATACCCTCCTTCTGTGCAGCCTTCACGAGTGCATCCATGAGTCGGAAGCTATACACCTCTGGCTCAAGGTCGTAGTCGAAGAGCGTCTTGAAGGAAGTCATCTCTGGGTTCATAATCATGATATTGCTTGTGATACCGCTCTTACGGAGCGTCACACCCTCATCAGCAACAGCCACAGCGAGGTAGTCAACACGATGATCCTGTAAGGTCTTTGCTATCTCTACCGCACCAGCTCCATAGGCATCAGCCTTAATCATACAAACTAATTTCGTCTCTGGTTTGAGGAAAGAGCGATACCAGTTGAGGTTGTCAACAACGGCATTGAGGTTTACTTCCAACACCGTTTCATGCACCTTCTTCACCAAGAGTTCTGTCAGTCGGTCGAAACCAAACTGTCGTGCGCCCTTCAATAAGATTACCTCATCGTGTAAGTTAGCGAAGATATCGCTGTGGATAAAGGAGTTGACGGTAGCAAAGAAATGCTTTTCGCCTAAATGCTTAAAGGCAGAACGCTGTGCCAACAGTCCTTCACCAATACCGATAAACTTCTCAACACCACGCTTCTCACAGAGGAAAGCCACCTTATTATATAGGTCTTTATCTGTGTCACCACTCTGCAGGATATCGCTCAGAATCAATGTGCGACGACGTCCCTTATGGTCAGGACGACGATTCATGAAGTCGAGTGCAATATCGAGTGAGTTGAAATCAGAGTTATAAGAATCGTTGATAAGCGTACAGCCATGCTGTCCCTCCTTCACCTCCAAGCGCATAGCGACCGGCTCTAACTGTGCCATTCGCTCGCTGATAGTAGCAGGGGTGAGTCCTAAATGGAGTGAAACGACTGCGCAGGTGATAGAATTCTCAACGCTGGCATCGTCAATGAAAGGTAGTTTATATTGTCCTTCCGTCTGTCCTTTCCATACATATGAAACGGTAGTTTCAATGTCTTTCTTCTCAATAGCTTTGATATAGAAGGCTACCTCCGTATTCTTTACAGACCAATCGAGCTTCTGACCCTTATAATCATACTGGCTTAAACACTGTGCCATCACCTCATTATCGGCAGAATAGACGATTGCCTCGGTGTCGTGGAAGAGCTTTATCTTCTCGTGGCACTTAGCTTCTAAGGAAGGGAAGTTCTCTTGATGGGCAGTACCTAATGTGGTGAAGACACCGATAGTAGGCTGGATAATGTCGCGCAAAGCCATCATCTCGCCTGGAAGACTGATACCCGCTTCAAACACTCCGACCTGTGTATTCTCGTTTAAGAGCAGTACTGACAGTGGAACACCTATCTGTGAATTATAGCTACGAGGTGAACGTGTGACCACCATCTGCGGAGAAAGCAACTGATAAAGCCACTCCTTGACCATCGTCTTACCATTAGAACCCGTGATGCCGACTATCGGAATCAAGTATTCATCACGATGACGTTCAGCCAGTCGCTGCAAAGCTTCCAGCGAACCAACCACCTTCAAGAAGTTAGAATCAGGATAACGAGTTGCCCAATCCTCAGGAACTACCTCCACGACAAAGTTTCTTACACCCCTTGCATAGAGTTCTGGGATGTAATTCTGTCCGTCGTTACGCTCAGTTTTGAGCGCAAAAAACAAGGTTTCTTCAGGGAAACACAGAGAGCGGCTGTCGGTAAGTACAAAGCTTATATTTGCATCCTTATCACCATAACGGCGTGCGCCAATGAGCGTCGTTACTTTCTCAATAGTATAATTCATTACTATCTAAATTGTTTTATTCTTATGCAAAGATAGTGAAAAGTCTTAATACAGCGTATTATCCTTGCTGTTTTTTCGTCTTATCATTTAATATAATATCGGTGAGCGCACTTAGGACACACTCCTTTTATCATATAATTGATGGATGATTGTTCGTATCCTGCAGGCAACTCGACCTGTGGAACGTGTATGTCATTGAGGCAATAGGTGCGATGGCAACGCTCACAATAGAAGTGTACGTGCATGTCTTCATCTTCTTCATCGTCATCGCTGAGACATAATTCGTAGCGCACTATATCATTTCCGTCTTCCAACTGATGTACTAAATGTTGCTGTTTGAACAATGCCAGTGTACGGAAAATATTTGACTTGTCAATCGTTTGAATCTTTGCTTCCAACTCTTTCATAGAGGCTGGGTTGTCCAATCCTGACAGTGTTCGTGCTATGAGAATGCGATTTGCGGTCAGTCTAATACCATGTGCTTTCAGCAGTGCTTCAATCTGCTTGTCATTCATTTCTTCCATAGTTATAAATTCAATTCTATATTGGGATATTTTAATTCCAACATCTTGGCTTTTTCCTTTGTTTTCTTTATGAAATCCTGATAAGCCGCAGCCTCTGGATGAAACGGGCGGTGCGCCAATGCCTCTTTGATAGGTCGCCATTCTTCCAGAAACTGTTTGGCTTCTGCAGAGAAACAGGTTGCCACAAGCTGTTCCCAGATGTATTCTACAGCCTGCTCGTTGGGGTGCAGCATATCTGCTTTGTAGAAACGATAGTCGCGCAGTTCGTCGTTGACAATCTCATAGGCTGGGAAGTAATAGACCCTCTCTCCTTCTTCCTTAATCACCTTGTCGGCAGCCAACAGCAGCACAGCCTTTGACAACTGACTTCCGTGATAGCCATATTTGGCATAACGGATAGGGCTGACCGTGATGATGACATTGACCTTTGGATTCGCTTGGCGTAATAGGGTGATCGCCTCGTGCACTGCGTCGGCACACTCCTCAACCGTAAGTTCGCGCTCTTCAAACTCTCGTTGTGGACGTTTCTGGCAGTTGTCAACAATCTCGCCTGTAGCTCGCTCCACGTAGACATGGTTTGTTCCCAATGTGAATACGGCTGTGTCAAACGTATGGTTTGCCACCTTCCTTACCGTATGTAGCACTGAAACAGGGTTATACATCACACCGAAGGGGTTTACCATGGCACGAAACTTCTCTTCTTCGAATCGCTTACCAATATTGTCGGCAAAGCACGACCCTACAAAAAGAATCTGCTCACATGGTTCCAACTCAAATGTTGGACGGGGGATGTTGACAATTGTTCTAAATTCCATTGAGCGCAAAGGTAAGAAAAAAATGGATAGAATGCTCAAACGGAAAGAATATTTTTCATACTTTTGCCAAAGAAAATTCCTTTATAAATTTTAGCTAATGTACACATACAATTACCCACACCCAGCCGTAACGGCTGACTGTCTTGTTTTTGCCCGCACTGATGAGGGGATGAAACTGCTGTTGATACAGCGGAAAAACGAACCTTGTAAGGGGAAATGGGCATTCCCTGGAGGCTTCATGGATATTGACGAGACAACGATTGATGCTGCTCGTCGTGAGTTGAAAGAGGAGACTGGTTTAGTGGTTGGCGAGCTACATCGTGTTGGTATCTTTGATGCCGTCGACCGTGATCCACGTGAGCGTATCATCACCGTGGCTTATTACACGATTCTTGACAAACCTGCAGAAGTCAGCGGTTTGGACGATGCTGCACAAGCAAAGTGGTTCTCCTTGACCGAACTTCCTGACTTAGCGTTTGACCATAAAGAAATCCTCCAAGAGGCTGAAAGGGTGTTAGGTGATGGCTGATGGGTGTTGGATGGTCAATGAGAATAATAGGTTTAATCAGCCCAATTAGCCCAATAAGGCTAATTAGGCAGATTTTCCTCTTTCTTCTTGGAAAGATTAGAATCTTTTATCAGCTTGTAAGTTCCCCAGAAACTCATAATTAGCAGTGTAATAGTAGGTATCGTGGGCTTAAAATCTGTTCCCAATAGCAATAAGCCATTGCCAATAATACAGAGCAATAATATTAGAATCGTTCTTCTCATACCTTTAATTGCTTTTAAATTGTTAGTAAATTCTTTTTGCAAATATAACTTATTTAGATGAAAGTTCCAAACTTATGTTGTGATTTTATGCATCAAATGATTTTCAAGTAATATCGTTGTCATTTGTTTTCCCCAATAAACCTTGCTTTTATACTCCTTCACTCCCTACACCATCGGTGCCTCTGTCAGCAACATACCCTTAAATAAAACCTCCATAACCTCTGTTCCTCCGTGTGAAATTTAGCGTAGTAAGACGAAGAAATATATTGACAAAGCGTCCGAAGAAAAGGTCGGAAAACGTCTTAAAACCGACCGGCTTTAGTTCCTTTGTAAGTTCTTTGTTATCAAGTAGTTGTAAGATAGTCTTCCAAAAGGTGCTTAACACGACTTCAAAAGGGCGTTAGTAAGGCTCTTAAAGGGCATCTTTTGCAAGCCAATTAGGCGTCTTTAAGAAGCCAAAAGAGCATGTGTCGGTTTTGAACTGCATGAAAATAGCTTACAATTTTCTACTAATAAGGGATTAAATAAATCCTCCGTACCTTCCGTTTCTCTGTGTGACATTTCATCAAATGTCCTAAACTTAGGCAGCAGCCTTATCGTTCCAAATGACAGAAGCGAACGTACTTTACCACTCCTCATTCCGTATAAACCGCTTTTTAGCGTGGATTTAACGTGTATTTCGTCACATTATATTAAAAAACTAATAGAAGTCATCTGCCATACGAAATAATTTAGTAATTTTGCCTTCGGTGGCTATTGTGTTTTCTGTTTGTAGTTCTTTAGAGCGCACAGGGAAAAGGGGTGGAATTTCATTAATCACTGAATTTACAGATACTTATACCCCATTGAACTCAGGTTTATTAGTCGCTCAAAATCACGTATATTATCATTTTATATATGAAGAAGCTTTTTTTATTTACGCTCCTTTGCGTAATAACGATGACAACACAAGCACAGACGAATCTCTCCGACTATCTTACGAAGCGAATGCCGAAGCGGGAAACGCGTGCCGTATGGCTTACGACACTTGCCAGCCTTGATTGGCCGAAGAACTACGCACGGTCGGAAGAAAGCATCAGACTGCAAAAGCAGGAACTTATTGACATTCTCGATAAATACCAGAAGGCAAATATCAACACCGTACTCTTGCAGGCGCGTGTGCGTGCAGCTACGATTTATCCGTCGGATATTGAGCCATGGGACCAGTGTATCACTGGCGTTGAGGGTAGGGCACCAGGCTATGGCTACGACCCACTCGGCTTTGCTGTAGAGGAATGTCACAAGCGTGGCATGGAAATTCACGCATGGATTGCGACGATTCCAGTGGGTGCAAAAAACTCATTGGGCTGTAGAACGCTGATGAAGAAGGGCTTTCGAATTAGAAACTTCTCAACGGGTTCTTATCTCGACCCTGCCGATCCCGGTGTTGCTCCTTACCTTGCCTCTATCTGTGGAGAGATTGTAAGAAAGTATGATGTGGATGGTATCAACCTCGACTATATCCGTTACCCTGACGGATGGCCACGTCCTTCTTACCGTGATGGCGATACACCCGACCAGCGTCGCAGCAATATCACAGCCATTGTGCGTGCTATTCATGACGAGGTGAAAGCTATCAAACCGTGGGTGAAGATGTCGTGTTCGCCAATCGGTAAGCATGCCGACCTCAGTCGTTATAGTTCAAAGAATTTCAATGCCCACGACCGTGTTTCACAAGAGGCGCAGGAGTGGATGAGATTAGGGTTGATGGACCAGCTCTATCCGATGCAATACTTCCGTGGCGACAACTATTATCCTTTTGTTGCAGACTGGGTTGAGAATGCTTATAAGCGTGAGATTGTGACAGGTTTAGGTACTTACTTCCTCGATCCACGTGAGGGTAATTGGACTTTGGGCGACCTCACCCGCCAGATGTATGTGAGTCGTGACCTCGGAGTGGGACATGCTCACTTCCGTTCTTACTTCCTCACGGCTAATAAGCAGGGTGTCTACGACTTTGAGAAGCAGTTTAATGCTACGCTTTCCCTCCCTCATAAGATGCAGGGTGTTGTGTCAACGGCTGCCATGCCTTACGCTGTCAACTCCTCATTGGTTGAACGTCGAGAGGATAAGTCGGTGATTCTGAGGTGGAAGGCGGTGACTCCTTATTATAATATATACGCCAGCTACACCTATCCTGTTGATACTGAGGATGCGCGAAACTTGCTTTTCACACGTTATACTGGGCAGACGCTGCAGTTGAAGAACGTGAATCCTAACCTCTATTTTGCGGTTAGAGGTATGGATCGTTACGGACTTGAAACGCCTGCTTTACAGGAGAATATGAAGTCTTCGACGCTTTCGAAGTCTCCTGTTTCACTGCTCGCTAATGATGGAAACACCCTTACCCTGCCTGCTGCAGCAAAGCTAACAGATGGCGATCGTTATGTAATTCTCTCTTTGCAGGGTGTCATCCTCCGCATTATCAACGCTAAATCGGTAAGAAACAACCAGTTATATATCGGCTCCCTGTCCGACGGTATGTATTCCCTCAAGGTCTATAACCACAAGAAGAAGTCCTTCACTTTAGGGGCATTTATGGTTAGGAGGGGTAGTTGACAAGTTGACGAGTGGACAAGTAAACGAGTTGATTGCGTTGTTAAGTTGACGAGTTAACAAGTTGCTTGCAAAGAGAGACAAAGTAACAAGGTAAGTTGACGAGTCAACGAGTTGACAAGTCAACAAGTTAATTGCGAAAGAAGACAAAGTAACAGGGTAAGTAGACGAGTTAACGGGTGGACGAGTTAACGAGTTGCTTGCGAAGATAGACAAAGTAACATAGGAACAAGTTTATCCTTTATAACAAGTAACATGTTCACTTGTCCACTCGTAAACTTGTTACTTGAAAGAACTTTGTTCCTCTGTTACTTTGTCTTCAATTACCCTGTCTACAATCAACTTGTTCACTTGTCCACCTGTTACCCTGTCAAAAAAGCCCCTGATGCTTCACGCACCAGAGGCTTAGAGAGTCTTTTATATAATGAAAACCTGCGGTTCTTAGAAAGAAGCCGCTTGTAGTTCTGCCTTTATTCCGTCCAAGCATGCTGCTAAACGTTCGTAGGTTTTCTCACCAGCATTTTTGATACCGCTACTATACTGGCGCATCAAAGACGGATTGATACCAGCTCTTTTGGCTATTTCGGTAACGTTGAGAAAACTGAAATAGTTGAAGAATGACTGTAAATCATATTTATAAACAAATTCTACGACAGGCATAGTCTTACCTTGTTCTTCCAAGTCTTCCTTAGCTTCTTGATAGCAGTCCATCAAGTCCTGCTTGGCTTGTTCCACAGTATCACCGCATGAATTGAGACCTATTCCTGCAATATCCTCAGCTGTTCTGCACCAGTAACTTCCATCAGAAGCCTGTTCAACGATAATTGTAACCTTTTTCATTGCTCTGTTTGTTGTATGCTCACTGTTTGTCTGAATGACGCTACAAAGGTAACAATAAAGTTATAAACGTTCAAGCAAAAGGTAACTATTTCGTTATATTTTATAATGAGAAAGTATAAGTGAATCTTACTACGGAATGGCTGATTATGATATTAAAGGACGCAAATACGGAGGGTGTTTCCACTCAGCATATACCTTATATACAGCTTTGTAAAATGTCTTCAGTCTTCTTCAGCGTTTCCAACATGGGTAATCATAAGTATAAAGTATCAATTCTGAAAGGTGAAGTATGGGCTTAATGCTGTGGTGTCGGTGCTTAGCACATCGTGTGCGGATGCTTCGCACATATGGTGCGGGGCGCTGAATACTCTGCAAATGGTTATTTTATTTTCTTGTCAAGATTTTACTTATCTTTGTAACTTGACGTAGTTCGCTATGCCTTTGTTGTAATGATAGGCAAGATACTCGATAATAAAACAACCAGTTTAGGCTTTAATAGTAATAGGAAACTTAAAGAAGATTTATGCATAAGGGCATAAATCATTTAACTTTTATCGGATTATAATGGTTAAAAATATAAAACATTGTATTTATAACAATGAATAATTAAAAGAATATGTTTATATTTGCCATAAACTTAAAGACAAGAAGCCTTCCTTTGAAAAAGCCAAAAGTAAAGCCTAACAAGTAGGAACTAACATCTATTAGCAGCGGCAGAAATACAAATAATATCCTCAATATATGGGGGAACGCAGCATGGCATCACTTCATAGGTAAGTGGAGAGTTAACGATACTAACACCCCCTCCTTTTCGTCTTATTGTTCAACATTAATAATTAAATAATTATCATAATTTCTTTTTATGAACATCTGTAAGCGTCTTTGTGCTGCTTTTCTCTTGTCTGTCGTATGTGTCGGACAAGTTTATGCACAAGGTTATCCTCGCATCAGTACCAAAGGCAATGAGCATTGGTATTACGTTAAGTATCTTCGTTCTAACAACGTGTTGGAAGACAAGGGCGAAAAGCAAAAGTGCCTTACTGCCGTTCCACAGGTTATGAATGGAGATCGCCAGTTATGGAAGGTGGTAGCGGCAGAGAACTTTGGTCGTAATAAGAAGTACCAGTTGGTAAGTAAGAGCGGTCGTACCCTTTATGTCAATGGCACAAATCCTTATAGTTCGCGTTTTATGGCGGCTACTAAGGCTACAGATATTACCTCATTCCACATCTTCCAGAGTATGAATAACAGCTTTGGAACGGGTGCATTCGAGTTGGCACCAGACTCTACTGGCAGTCATGTGATGAACCAAGTGGGAGAGATTAGGGCTGGACAAGAGATTGGACTGTGGGATAAGGGCGACATCAACAACGTGTTGACCTTTGTCAGCAAGGATGACATGGAGTTCCCATACTATATGCCAGTCATCTCAACAGCTGCAAATCCTGTTTATTATTACATCCAGTTCCAGACTGGTAACTGGCTTTTGAGTGCCAAGGGGGATAAGGCAACCTGCCAAACAGCCTCATTGCATAATGGTAATCTTGATGACATGCTATGGCGTGTATCAGAGAAAGACGGCAAATACTCTTTTGTTAGCAAGAGTGGAAAAATTCTTTATATCAGCGATTCATACGTCAACGCTGCAAAGGCTCGCAACGTGAAGGATACGCTCTTTACGATGGTGGAGTCAAATAACTCATTGGGTGGCTTCGAGATTGGTAAGTCAACCACAGGACGTAACTTCTTTAATATGTTCCAAGGTGCTGGTGAAGGCAAATATATCAGCTTCTGGGACTTAGGTGATGGTGGTAATGTCGTGCGCTTTGTACCAGCAGAAGAGTTGGTACCAGTGTCAGGTATTGCTACTTTTAACCCAGCCAACAAATATACGCTTTGGTATACAAAGCCTGCAACCAACTGGATGACCTCTTGTCTTCCTATCGGTAACGGTCAGTTTGGTGCAACTTTGATGGGCGATGTTGCCATTGACGACGTACAATTTAACGACAAAACCCTTTGGAGCGGTAAGCTCGGTGGGTTGACGAGTACGGCTGCTTATGGTTATTATCTTAACTTTGGCAACCTTTATATCCGCAGTCGTGGAATGTCAAAGGTAACAGACTACGTGCGTTACCTCGATATCAACGATGCCGTAGCAGGTGTGAAATATACGATGGATGGCGTAGCATACAGTCGTACTTACTTCGCAAGCAATCCTGATAGCTGTGTGGTAGTTCGCTATACAGCCTCACAGAACGGTAAAATCAATACAACCCTTACACTGAAGAATCAGAACGGACGTAACGTAAGTTATACCGTTGACAATAACAATCAGGCAACGATTACCTTCGATGGTCAGGTCGCTCGCCAGGATGATCATGGTGCAACAACACCAGAGAGCTATTATTGTGCAGCGCGCATCGTGACAGATGGCGGTACGATTACTAAGAATGTAAAGGGCATTATTGAGGTAAATGGTGCCAATAGCATGACTGTTTATCTCCGTGGTTTGACCGACTTTGACCCAGATGCACCAACATATGTGTCTGGAGCTAACCTCCTTGCAGGTCGTGCAACAGCGACAGTGAATGGTGCACAGAGCAAGGGTTACGATGCTTTGTTTGCAGCACATAAGACCGATTATAAGTCACTCTTCGATCGTTGTCAGCTCACCCTCGGTGACATCAAGAATAATATTCCAACTCCACAGCTCATTAGCAGCTATCGTAACAACCAGCATGACAACCTCTTCTTAGAGGAACTCTACTTCAATTATGGTCGTTACCTCCTCATCAGTTCAAGCCGTGGCGTATCGCTCCCAGCTAACTTACAGGGTATTTGGAATGACAACAATACACCAGCATGGCACTCTGATATCCATGCAAACATCAACGTACAGATGAACTACTGGCCTGCAGAGCCAACCAACCTCTCTGAACTTCACCGCCCATTCCTCGATTATATCTATCGTGAGGCGTGTGTGAAGCCTACATGGCGTCGCTTTGCACAGGACATGGGTCACGTGAATACAGGTTGGACCTTACCAACGGAGAATAACATCTATGGCTCTGGTACTACCTTTGCCAACACCTATACCGTTGCTAATGCGTGGTATTGCCAGCACCTCTGGCAGCACTATACCTACACAATGGATAAGGATTTCCTGCGCACAAAGGCATTCCCTGCGATGAAGTCGGCTGTCGACTATTGGTTTAAGAAGCTCGTGAAGGCTGCTGACGGCACCTACGAATGTCCTAATGAGTGGTCGCCAGAACACGGACCAACGGAGAATGCTACCGCACACAGCCAGCAGTTGGTTTGGGACTTGTTCAATAACACTCGCAAGGCTATTGGTATTCTTGGCAATGATGTAGTGTCAAAAGCGTTCCGTGATTCGCTTGCAACCTACTTTGCTAAGCTTGACGACGGATGCCATACAGAGGTGAATCCAGCTGATGGAAAGACTTATCTCCGTGAGTGGAAGTACTCTTCACAGTTTAATAACCCAAGCAAAATCGGTGTAAACGAGTATAAGGCACACCGTCATATCTCACATTTGATGGGGCTTTATCCTTGTACACAGATCAGTGAAGATGCCGATAAGACCGTCTTTGAGGCAGCACGTCAGTCGCTGATAGCCCGTGGCGATGGTCACGGAACTGGTTGGTCGCTCGGTCATAAGATTAATCTTAACGCCCGCGCCTACGAAGGTCAGCACTGTCATAACCTTATCAAGCGTGCCTTACAGCAGACTTGGGACACCGGAACAAACGAGGCTGCAGGTGGTATCTATGAGAATCTCTGGGATGCTCATGCACCTTATCAGATTGATGGTAACTTCGGTTATACAGCTGGTGTAGCCGAAATGCTCCTGCAGAGTCATAATGATAAACTCGTTATTCTCCCAGCCTTGCCAACAACATTCTGGCAGAAGGGTTCAGTGAAGGGCTTGAAGGCAGTGGGCAACTTCACCGTTGATATCGACTGGGCAAATGCTAAGGCTACGAAGGTACAGATTGTTTCAAACATGGGTACAACCTGTATTGTGAAATATACTAACGTAGCAAAGGATTATAAGGTGACTACTGCTGACGGAAAGACGGTTAAGGCAAAGCGTATCAGTGATGACGAAATCAGCTTCCCTACAGTGAAAGGCGGTGTATATGTCATTGTTTCAAAGACTGCAGACGCTATCGCAGTCGCACAAAAGGCGCAGGACGGTAACATTGCTTCCGTAGACTACTACAGCCTTAACGGTACAAAGACAAGTCAGTCACAGAGCCGTGGCGTGTACATCAAGCAAATGAAGTATAGCAACGGTACAACAAGCACAACGAAAGTAATCAACTAATCACAGGTTATATATCTTACCCACACTTCGGCTTAGGCTGAGGTGTGGGTTCAACTCAGCATAAATATTTACTCTCATTTATATGAAAACTATCAGAAACATTGGTCTTCTCGTATTCTTATTAGCCTTAGCACCATCCGTGCTGAGGGCTGGCACATGGGGTGCGAAGCCTGAACACGGTAAGACCTATTTAATTTCAGTAGGGCAAGACACCAAGAATGTCCTTACTCCCTACAAGTATTCATGGTTAAGGGACACGGGTCTTGCGTTCCTTGCTTATGTTGAAGGTAACGATGCACAGAAGTGGAAACTCGTTGCTGTGAGCGGTAAGCAGGACTGCTATCAGTTGGTAAATGGCGACGGCGAGTTGGCTTTCGACATGGCACTCAACGACACAAAGAAAGTCTCTGGCTATCCTTGTATGTGGACACAGAGCATCGCCAATCCTAATCAACAGATTTATATCACTAAGAAAGGCAGTGGTTATAAGTTGAGTGCAGTGTCTACAAAGAACGGTCAGACTTATTATGTAACCTTTGGTTCTATCTCTTCTGTCAACGGATATTACTGTGGTTATGAGAACAGCGAAGCGTCAGCTGCTACGCTACAGTTCAAGGAAGTGCCTGCAGTGGTTATTCCTGAGGGTGCCGACTGGGAGAATGCGAAGGTCTATGAGCGTAACAAGGAACGTGCACATGCCACCTATATGCCTTATCCATCAACGAAGGCTATGAAGGCTGATGGTCAGCGTTATGACAAGCCTTGGTTGGACCCAACAGGGGCAAACTACCTTAGTTTGAACGGTACATGGAAGTTGCGTTGGAGCGAGGGAGCTAAGCCTGTCTTGCTCGGTAAGGACGACTTCTGGGGCGATGGCGTAAGTACTGAAGGCTCTGCGTGGAACGATATCACTGTTCCTTCTTGTTTAGAGATGAATGGTTATGGTCTGCCAATGTATGTGAACGTAGACTATCCGTTTGAAGATCAGCAGCCTTACGTTCGTATGAAAGCTGGTTTGAAGAACTCTGTTGGCTCTTATCGTCGTGATTTCACTCTGCCTGCAGGCTGGGAGAATAAGCGTGTCTTCCTCCATTTTGATGGTATCTACTCTGCTGCTTACGTTTATGTGAATGGCAATGAGGTGGGTTATACCGAAGGAGCAAACAATGTTAGCGAGTTTGACATTACTAAATACCTCCGCACTGGTAAGAATAATGTTGCCGTACAGGTGATTCGTTGGAGCGATGGCTCTTATCTTGAGGGTCAGGATATGTGGCACATGAGTGGTATTCATCGTGATGTTTACCTTGTGGCTACACCAAAGACTTACTTGGCAGATCATTATATTAAGGCTACTGTTACACCGGGTTCTACTACCGTTGCTACGGGTAGTGCGGCTACATCTGTAGACCTTACCGTATGCAATCGCGATAAGACTGCAGCGAAGAAGACCGTAACCGTAACGCTCTTCGACCCATCGGGTAAGGAAGTAAAGAAGCTGAAGTCTGACTTTGTCTTTGCTGCTGGCGATAGCTTGAAGACACAGACAGTTGACTTCGGAACACTCTCTGGTGTGAAACTATGGTCAGCTGAGACACCAACCCTCTATACCTTCACTTTCAGCCAGTCGCAGGACGGCAAGGAAGAGGAGGCTTTCTCTACTAAATATGGCTTCAGAAAGATTGACCTTAGTAAGGGTTATCTTGAGGTGAACGGCCGTCGTACTTACCTCAAGGGTGCTAACACACAGGACACTGACCCATTGCATGGTCGCAGCATCAGCACCGACCTTATGTTAAAAGACATAGCAATGATGAAGCAGTCTAACATGAATACGGTTCGTACCAGTCACTATCCACGTCATGCAAAGATGATGGCAATGTTCGATTACTTCGGTCTTTTCGTTGTTGATGAGGCTGATATGGAACTTCATAGGAACTGGGAAGGCTCAAAGACCATCATCAATAACACCGATTGGACAGGTGCTATCGTTGACCGTGACGTACGTAATACGCTTCGCGACCGCAACCATCCGAGTGTTGTCTTCTGGAGTTTGGGTAACGAGAGTGGCTCTGGTCTGAACATCATGGCGGCTTACAACGCTGTGAAAGAACTCGACAACCGTTATATCCACTATGAGGGATCAACACGAGATAAGGCTGAAGGCACTGATCTCCATTCTGTTATGTATCCTGCAGTTGACCATTCACGTGGTGGGACGACAGGTCCTGTTACTTCAGATGCTAACCATCCAAGTACGAATAAGCCTTACTTCATGTGCGAGTATGCCCATGCTATGGGTAACGCTGTGGGCAACCTGCGTGAGTATTGGGAGGCTATGGAAGGCTCTCAGATGGGTGTTGGTGGTTGTATCTGGGACTGGGTGGATCAGAGTATCTACTCTTATGATGCGATTAAAAACAACCAATTGACAAAGAATGGGTTCCCTGCTTATATCACAGGATATGACTGTCCGGGTCCTCATCAGTATAACTTCGTTAACAACGGACTTGTCAATGCCGACCGTGCATGGAGTGCTGAACTCGATGAGGTGAAGCGTGTTTACCAGTGGGTGGGCTTCGATTTGAATAAAGACAGCCGTCAGGTGAAGTTGACGAATAAGTATCTCGACCGCAACCTCAACCAGTTCTATCTTAAGTGGACCCTCCTTGCCGACGGTAAGCCTGTACAGGATGGTATCGTTAAGAAGCTGAATTGCGCTGCTGGTGGTACTGAAACCGTTGACTTGAAGTATAACCCTACAGCCTTTGCAGGTAAGGAACTCTTCCTCAATATCGGACTTTATACGAAGGAGGCAACGAACTGGTGCGACCGTGACTATCCTGTAGCTGAGTTCCAACAGCAGTTGGCAGCAGGCACAACAACCCTCGCTACAGTTGACAATACTAAGGCTGAAAAGCTGACTTCTACGAAGAATGCAGATGGTGGTTACACCTACGCAAACGGTAAGCAGAAAGTAACATTCGACGGACAGGGCAATATCACCCTTTGGGCATACGAGGGTAAGGACCTCTTTATGCAGAACAATGGTCCACGTTTCGAGCGTTATCGTTGGATTGAAAATGATGGTCCGATGGAGGCTTATGGTAATGATCCTACCGATAATGGCGTGAAGGCGCAGACAGCTACCTTCCAACTCTCTGACGATGGTAAGACGGCAACCGTGAATGTTACGCAGAACGGCAACTATGGTAAGGCTACTTATAAGTACACAATCAATGCAAACGGTACGATAGACCTCGCCAGCTCCTTTGAGGCACAGGGCAATGGCGCAAGACGTTTAGGCTTTAGTCTGAACTTCCCAAGCGACATGTCAAAGGTGCGCTACTATGCACGTGGTCCTCGCGCAAGCTATATCGACCGCCTCGATGGCGAAGACTTCGGTCTCTATGAGACGACAGTCAAGGATTTGTATGAGCCATTCGCACACCCACAAAGCAACGGCAACCGAGTTGGTCTTCGTTGGCTCACCCTCACTAACAACGAGGGCAATGGTGTGAAGGTAGAGACAGCGGGCGATGTAGCCTTCTCTCTGACTCCTTGGACTGACGCAGAATTACGCACTGCACGCCACGAATGGGAGTTGCCAGCAAGCAATCGCACTGTAGCTCACTTTGATGCTGTTCAGCGTGGTCTTGGTAACGGCTCTTGTGGTCCCGGTCCATTGCCGAAGTATGAGATAGAAAAGGGTAAAACATACTCAAACACCGTGCGTTTCATCCCTTTTTCGGAAACGGCAGATGATACCCCAGACGGAATCTCTGCCGTAGTAAACTCAGCGACAACAATGGCACAAGTCTACGACCTCTCTGGTCGTAGACTCCCTGAACCTCCTGCCAAAGGATTCTATATTCAGGGTGGAAAGGTTCATGTTAACTAACGCCTTGCAGTCTTCAGTGCTTATGATTTGACTGTAGGGTAGGGGCGCACGTGGTATTCTTCATTCTAAGGAATGGGTGCCTCGTGCGCCTTTATATTTCAAAATGGCAATTATAATGGTTGACTAAAAATATCCTTCCCCCATGTATGGAGCGATAATAAAGTAAACCAAAGCTATAATAATGTGCACTTCTTTCCGTTTTCAAAGAGTGTGCGGATGCTTAGCACATGGCGTGCTGATGGTAAACACCATTGGTGCGGAGCCTTAGTAAGTTCACAGAAGTTCTCTCTGAAGGGGAGTAAAAGCATAAAACCCTTGTTATGAAGTAGTAAATAAAAGTAACTATTCAGCGGTATTGATCAGTCTGTATTTTCTCCTCTAAAATCTTCGTAT
>ERZ772977.503-NODE-503-length-26068-cov-11.733287_pt1 | contig 26068 bp, 17 predicted proteins | sample MGYA00511131_ERZ772977 | MGnify/ENA primary metagenome ERZ772977 (study PRJEB29015, sample SAMEA2737935) | human oral metagenome | biome: human oral; feature: human-associated habitat; material: dental | place: China | collected 2151 ...
CCTGCGTATTGAAGTAGTACATTTTTTCCTTATCAGTAGGAAGTTTCTTACCATTTGCATCCCAGTTCCAAGGAGTCAAGTAAGCTGAACCATCTTGGATGACACGTCCGTTAAGCGTTACTGTACGTTCGCGGTATTGCGGGCTATTGACATCATTTGACTTACGAGTCACAACAACCTTGTTACCTGCTGCATCGACTAGCTCAACCTTCATTTCTGGAGTCCATTTATAGGTGCTACCGTTATCGGTCATGGTAACTGGTGTACCATTTTCCCATTTACTTACAGTGAAGTGTTGGAAGTACTTAGTCATGACATCATGGGCAAATAAGTTGGTTACATAGCCATTGTAGTCGCTTCTTCCTTGCCAGCCTTCAAAGTCTTTCATGCTGTAGCCACCTAGAAGTGGGTAGTTGGCTGCACCACCGTAACTTCTGTAGTCCCCAACCCAAGAATCTTTTTGGTGGTTGCGGATAAAGCGGGTGATAGCACTGTTGATACCTTTATTAGTGTAGCCACCATAGGTCAAGTCAGCTGCCCAGTGTTGGAAGGTAGAGTCGTATTCACCACCATGGCCCCACTCAATCGCAAAACGCCAGCCTTGTTTGTTGATTTCTTTAGCAAGAACGTGGGTAGCCCAGGCACCGTTATCACCTGATTGACCATTGCCCCATACGTCCACATAGATAAAGTCGAGACCTTCACCAAGTTTTTTCTTCAAGTCTTCCCAGCGAGCCAAACGTCCATGCGCCAAGTCATAAGCAGCATCAATGTTGATACCTTGGTCTAGCCAGTTCCAACCATAGCTATAGCTACCATCTGGATTCTTACGAAGAATTTTTTCATTAAAGTATTTAGACTCAGGATAAGTTTCTGAAGCGTTAACGTGGATACCTAGATGAGCTCCATATTTCTTCGCTTTCGCAATCAAGGTCTTGAAGTCTTCAACACCACCAATACGTTTACCAATATCAGCATAGTTCAAGTGACCAGAGTCATGGCCTTCGCTACCATATCCTTTAAGGAGAACACCCTGCCCAAGACCATCTGTATGGAGATTGATTTTCTTGATACCATCCAAAGTCATAAGGAATGGGTTTTGTGCTTGTGAACCAAAGTTCATCGCAATACGATAAGCTGTGATATCCTTGACTTTTTCCCAACCTTGAGGGTTGTTCATGATGCTACGATAAGCAATGGCTCCATCCTGCCAATCGACTTTCTTATCCGCATTTGCATCCTCAGTTATGACAACCTTAGCGCTTGGAAGTTCCTTGGTGTATTCTGGGAAGACAATGCCCTTATAAGCTTTTTCCCATTGCCATACAGAACTATGAATTCCAACATAGTTGGCATTTCCGACTGTTTCCTTGTAGGCTGTCAAACGAGTCCAGTCATAAGAACCCCCACCGTAGCTGTTTTGAGAGTTGCTCCAGACACCTGCAGCCAGCTTATCTGTAGAAACAAATCCATACATGTAACCCTTGGCCAAGTCTTTCATTGGATTAGTTACATCGATATGATCATCTCCGCTGATATGGGTATTGTTTGACATAGTTGCCCCATCAAACTTAGCACCAGCTTGGTCACTTGACACAGATACTAAAGCATTGCCAAGGAAACTAATAGAAGAAAGCAGTTTTCTTTCATCGTCAATCTTTTGACCTGGAGTAACTTGGTTGTGGTTGACAATCTTCGTCACATCAAAGTGCAACTGATTATCCACAACCTGCAAACGAACCGTCATGTCCGCATTGATTAGATTTTTCTCATCACGGAGTTTCATCAAGTACTCTGCAGTTGTCTCATTGATTTTTTTGTAGGTAACTTCAGGTGTGACTTCGTGTTTGTTGATAAAGACTTTATTGAATTGTTGGACTTGCCCTGGCAAGGTATGTCCGTTCAAACTGTATTCTTTAATACGTGGGAATGCTTGGTCAATCACTGCCTTGAGGACCTTAGACTGAATAGTGTCATAAGTTACCTTGCTATCATCAACCACAGCTCCTGTTTCTTTTTCAGCAGGAGTATCCTCTGTTTTCACACCCTCTTGGTTATCAGTTTTAACGCTAACAACTGTTCGCTCATCGCCATAAGAACCTGCCTTGAGAAGGATCTTCTTCTCATTTTTAAGATGGTCATTGACCGCAGCTGGTAGAGTAACTGTGTCAAAGAGATTGACATCGTTATTGCTGGCATTTAGCTGACCATCTGACTTGAGAGTGATAGAGAGACGGTTTGTTGAGCCTGTTTCAGGGGCAGCGACACGACTACCTCTATACCAAGTGCTAGTTGTTGGAGATTTATACTCCCAGAACCAACCATCCTTGTCATAACCGACAAAAACATTATTATTGGTATCTTTAAATTTTAGGAAGACACCAAAGCGTGATTTGCCCTTTTCAGAATCTTCTTTGAAGGTTAAATCAACAGTTGCATTTCCATTGGCATCAACGGTCAAGCCCTTCTTTTCAAACAGGGCTGGTTTGCCTGCGTTATCATTTTGAGCAGTTGAGGATAGTTGATTGTAGCGGACACCTTTTTCTTCTCGGATAGTGACTGTTCCCTGTTGTTCTTTTTTCTCTACAGTTTGCCATTCAGGTGTCGCTTTCTCAGGTGTTTCAGGTTTAGCAGCTGGTTTGTCCTCTTTTGGTTTGTCTTCGGCTGGTTTTTCTTTCTCTTCCAAGTCTACTGGTTTAACACTTGAAATTCCCTTCATATGATCTTGGATCCATTTCAATTGAGCAGGTGAGAAGAGAATACCACCACTACGTTGGCCAACAACTCCATTTTGATGAACACCGACGAGTTTTCCTTCTGTATCAAAGATACCACCACCACTAGCACCTGGATGACTACCTTGATAACCGATCCCTTTTACGCCCTCACCGTATGATTCGACTAATTCAACAGTTGTATTGAGGACTGGTGATAATTTTCCAGTTGGGTAGCCAAAGACATGCAATTTATCTCCAACCTTTTTCACTGCAGGTTTTTCAGTCACTTCTGCTGGAGCATTTTCCAGAACTGTTCGCAATCGAACAAGAGCCAAATCATTCTTGTAGCCTTTTAGGAAACCTTCACGATCCCAGTGAATAATATCTTTTTTACTAAATTTAACATCTGGTAAGCCTGGATAAGAGATGCTATAGATATCCCCATCACCATTATCATTGTCAACGACCTTGCGATTATTGCCATCTGGAACGTCTTTTATAAAGTTATGTGAAACAGTTAAAACAAGATTTTCGCCAATGACAATCCCACTACCTTCACCTGATGGTGTCTTGATTTTGACAGTTGCTCCGTAGTTTAATTCACCATTTTTTGTTTTAGCTACATCTTCTGGAACGAGATTCTCAGTATCCTTAGCTAATTGATCCTTGTCAACTTCTTTCCCTTTATCTTCAGCCTTATCTAATTTGCCCTCTAAGCCTTCTGGTAACTTATCTGAACTAGCTGATTTTTCTTTTTCAAGTGCTAATAGTTCTTCTTCTGTCTTAGGTCCATCCGTAACTTCTGGAGACCCTTGATCTTCTCCCGCCTTTGGTGCTTCAAAATCACGCCCATCATTCTCTTTTGCTGTTGCAAGAGTAGCAGCTAGATCCGCTGGTAAATTCGCTGTGGAGCCAGACTGCACGCTATCTGCAAGAACTGTACTTGTTCCAAAGAATGCAGCCCCAATCATAACAGAAGCAACACCTAATGAAAATTTCCGAATACTATATTTACAACGTTTTTCAAATGTTCCTTTATTCATAAAGTCCTAAATCCTTTCATTTTTGAGTAAGCGTTTACATTCCTTTTTTAAAAAATACTCCTTCCTCTGAAAGTGCAATGCTTAACCCTGATAGATAAAAAATAATTGTGCTTTTAATATAACAAATAATAGCTGAGAAAGCAATAGGAAACAAGTAAAATTAAGGAAAATTTTCTCTATTCTGACAAAAAGAGGCTCCAAATTTAGAGTCTTTCTTTACAAATGTAAAAAAGAATTCAGCATTCAAGAGAAATACTAAATCCTTTCGTATATTTTGCAACAGTTATTTCACATGTTTTGCAAGATCTTCTTGGGCCTTTTTATTAGACTCTTCTTTTTCTTTCAGCCATTTTTCTTGAGCTTTTTGGTATTCTTCTGCTGTTACTGGCTTATCTTGTAGATCTAGGTATTTATACAAGAGGGCTTCACTCATACCCTTGTTACCTGAGTAAGCAAACGGAAGAGTAAATGGCACCATCTTAGACAACATTGGACGACCAGTTTGAGAAGTTGTCGGGATGAGTAAGGCGCTGTCTGTCAACCAAGCTTGGGCAGCAGCATATTTTTCATAACGTTTTGAAACGTCAGTAGTTTCTTCCCCAGCTTCCACAACCATTTTTTCGTAATCTTCCAAACCAACCTGCTTAGCCGCAGCATTGTTTGTTCCAGAGTCAAATCCTAGGTATGTCTTGGTATTTTCTCCGACAGATGGCTTGATGATATCAAGGTAGGTAGATGGATCCGCAAAGTCTGGAGACCAACCAACGTTATCTGAGATATCCCAATCTTCACCAGCAGCAGTCTCAGCAAAGTAGGTGATGTTCAAGACATCGTCTTTTTGAAGTTGTTGGATATCCACAACTACATTATCTGTTCCCAAAGTTGCTTCAAGTGACTGTTTCAAAGATTGCACACGTTGAACTTTCGTTGTGTTTGTTTGGTCTACAGGCATATCCAAGTGGATTGGGAATTTCACACCTTCTGCTTGAAGAGCTGTCTTAGCCTTGGCGAATTCTGCTTTGGCTTTTTCTGGATTGTAGAGACCATCTTGAGCATCATCCAAGTTCACGTTGCTCCACTCGTCACCGTATGTCACCAATTTTTCTTTGACCAACTCACCAAAGTTTTTGCCATCTGCTTGTACAAATGTAGGTGGGACAAACAAGTTGCGAAGCAGTTTAGTCGCACCACTTGCGCCGTTTACTTGAGAGGCATAGGCAGTTCTATCAAAACCAAAGGCAAGAGCTTGACGGAAATCTTTGTTTAGAAGAGCTTTCTTGGTAGATGTTTTTTCTTCATCCGTTGTCTTAGAAGTATACTTATAAGACTGACGGTCAATATTGATACCAACTAAGAAAGTTGTTGAGTCTTGTTGTGTGTAAACAATATTGTCTTTAAAGGCTTTTTCAGTCTCTGGGTAGCTAGCGCTTGTTGGGAAGAGACGTGCCATTGTAAAGCTGCCATCTTTGAAGGCTTCAGTTGGTTTGTTGGTATCTTGGCCATCCCAGTATGACAATTTCACCTTGCCAATATGGACATTCTCTTTATCCCAATAGTTTGGATTCTTTTCAAACTCAACAGAAGATTTGGCTACAATCGATTTGAGTAAGAATGGTCCATTATAGAGAATACTACTAGGATCTGTCCCTTTGGCGAAATCATCCCCTTTAGAGTTCAAAAACTCTTCGTTTACCGGGGCCAAAACTCCCATCGTTGTCTTAGAATTCCAGAAGCTTTCCGGCTTGTTCAATGTGTACTGAACTGTATAATCATCAAGAGCCTTAATTCCTACTTGTGAGAAATCTTTGATTTCCCCTTTTACATAGGCGTCCAATCCTTTGATCGATCCTTGGACAAGGTAAAGACCATCTGATTTTTTATCAGCAGCATATTTAAGTCCTGTTACAAAGTCTTGAGCTTTGACTGCCGCGTATTCTTCGCCTTCAGAAGTATACCATTTTGCATCCTTACGGATAGTATAAGTGTAAGTCAATCCATCCTTGGATACAGACCAATCCTCAGCCATAGACGGCACAAAGTTACCGTAGCGGTCATTTTCTAGCAAGCCATCAACCACGTTACTGGTAATATTTGCTGTAGCTGCTTTATTGGTTGTCAAATAGTTTAGGTTGTCAGGATCCGTCTCATAAATGTATGAGAATGTCTTCTCACCTTTAGCGCTCGAACCTGATCCAGAGCATGCAGCTAAAGTAGTCGCCGCCAATAATGTCACGCCCGCAAGGGCAAGTAGTCTTGAACTTTTCATCATTTTCTCCTTTAAAACTTTCTATCTATTATAGAACCTTTTCAGAAAGATGTCAACAGAATTTTCAGAATTTTTGTGTTAATTTGGTATATTCTGAAAAAACAAAAAGGAGAAGACAGTGATTGTCCTCTCCAGATGTTAGCTGACATCAACCCACTATAGCTGACAAAGAGCCGCTTTTTCCATCTCCTATTAAAGATGAATAAAATGAGGAAAAGAAGTATTCCCTCATTTTAACATCAAATCTTTAGTTACCTAACTCTTTCTCTACGACCTCTAGCGCTCGTTCAATCACCACATGCATATCGTAATATTTATAATCTGCTAAGCGCCCACAGAAGATAACTTTATCATTCTGCGCTGCTTCCTCTTGATACTTAGCAAACATAGCATTATTTTTCTCATCGTTGATTGGATAGTAAGGCTCGTCCCCACGCTTCCAATCAGCTGGATATTCACGCGTGATAACTGTCTTTGGCTGCGTTCCATATTCAAAATGTTTGTGTTCGATAATACGAGTATAAGGAATTTCACGCTCTGTATAGTTCACTACAGCATTCCCTTGATAATTTTCCTCGTCCAAAATTTCATGCTCAAAGCGAAGGCTACGGTATTCTAACTCTCCGTGCTTGTAGTCAAAATACTGGTCGATCATTCCTGTGAAGACAACTTTTTCAGCTGATGCTTCTAACTCTTCACGGTGAGCAAAAAAATCCACTCCAAGTTCAACTTCAACGTCTTTCAGCATATTTTCGATGATGACATTGTAACCACCAATAGGAATTCCTTGGTATCGGTCGTTAAAATAGTTATTATCAAATGTTAAACGAACTGGAAGGCGTTTAATGATAAATGGAGGAAGTTCTGTCGCTGAGCGCCCCCACTGCTTTTCAGTATAACCCTTGATCAACTTTTCATAGATATCTGGACCAATCAACTTGATGGCTTGTTCCTCAAGGTTTTTAGGTTCAATATCCTTCATATCAGCTGTCTGCTCAGCGATCTTGGCCTTGACTTCTTGAGGAGTCTTGGTACCCCACATAGCATAGAAAGTATTCATATTGAAAGGCAGATTATAAAGACTGCCTTTATAGTTGGCTACTGGTGAATTGATATAGTTGTTAAATTCAGCAAATTGATTAACATAATCCCACACCTTTTTGTTTGAAGTGTGAAAGATATGTGCACCATATTTATGAACATTGATACCCTCTACATTCTCACAGTAGATATTCCCCCCAATGTGATCACGTTTATCAATCACTTTTACTTTTTTTCCACGTTTTGTAGCTTCGTGAGCAAAAATAGCTCCAGATAAACCAGCTCCGACGATAAGATAATCGTACATATTAAATCTCCTTTTTATAATTTAACGATTCGATTGAAATAAGGAATTTTCATTAACATTCCAACAATAATAAAACTCACACTTAAAGTAAATATAGCGAAAAGTAAATATGATCCTACGAAACCAAAACCAAATAGTTTTTCCCATATCTTCATAATATATGTGTGTATTATAAAAACTCCCATAGTTTGATTAGAAAGGGAAACAATACATTCGCTCCGTTTTTCATTCAAAGTAAGCGTGAGGATAGTTAGAAAAATTCCCAAACTTACAACTTTTACAAATAAAATATCATAAAAATATTCAGCAAAAAGATTATGATAAGTAGTCTTCGCTATGAAAAATAATATTACTGGTGAAATCAATAACAACAGTACCACAACTGCTTTCATCCATCTCTTAAACCTATTTTTGATAATATCTTTATCAAATTGAGCTATAAAACCACCTAAAAGATAATAGAATAACCACGTCCATAACCTAAAGGTTTGTAGAACATATGTTTGAATTGGCATTTTAAGCACAATATTGGCCAACTCAAAAATCAGACCAATAACTACCAATAAAGATATACTATATAAATAACTTCTTTTTGAATTTAGAAATTTTTTCAAAATCGGCAAACATATATAAATGACCATTAAGGCTCCGAAAAACCAAAACTGAAAAAAATAACCTTTTTGTATTAAAGAACCTACAATTTTTTTAATTAGGTTCTCTGTGAAGTCTCTTTTAAACAGCCAGACGATAAAGGTCCATGACGACACTGTTATTAGAATCCATTTTACTTTCTGCAGTATGTAAGAATAGGTAATCTCTCTCTTTCCTAACAATAAATAACCATTGACCATAAAAAATAGAGGGATAGAATAGGTTCCTAAATAATATAAATATGTCAAAAGATTCCAAGAACCTGTCTCTTTAAACCCACCCATCGTTGTATGAAGTAGAACAACTCCAACACATGCAAGTACTTTTAATAGATCTAAATTAATATTTCGATATTTGCACATTCTAATTTTTCCTAATCATTTGTTTTAATTCTGTCACATCTACCAGTTTTAGAGATAGAATCAAAAAAAGGTAAATGATTCCACCAAGCACCACAAACACTAAAACATTTATGACCGATGAAAAATGTATAAATGTTTTTGAAGCCAGCAAAATGCCATACATGATAGCAGATCCGAGTACAATTTTTGTCATAGATCCAATAATGGGAACTTCTTTTAAGTATTTACGAGTAAAGAACAATTGAATTGCCCATACAAGTGCTTCTGTCAATACAGAGACAATGGCTGCTCCTACATAACCAAATTGGGGAAGAAACAACAAATTTAATCCCACACTCAGAATAGCGGGGACCGTCGTTGAAACCATAAATTCCTTATTTTTGTTGTGCGGAATCAAGATTTGAATTCCCATTATATTGGTCCAACCGATAAAGAACATACGGAAAATCATAATGGCAATTGCATAGCGTGCATCTTGAAAGTCTTGACCAAGGAAAAATTGGACAAAATCATCATTAACAATCAACATTCCTGCTATGATTGGGAAAATCACCAAGTTATAGATTAAAAAAGACATCTCGTGCATCTTATTGACTGCCTTATAATCTCCTGTTGCTAATAAATTAGCAACTCGAGGTAACATAACACTCCCAAGCGATGTTACCAATGTTAATAAAATATTTACCAATTTAAGAGCCTGATCATAAATTCCTACATCTTTTGTAGAGGATAAAGCACCAAGCATCGTACGATCCAAAGTTACATAAAGCGAAATAGCAATCTGTGGTAAAAATAGCAAAATAATAGGCTTCAAATGATGTTTGGCGTACTCTAAATCAAAATGAGATTTTCCAATAAATTCATGGGCTGGGAACCACATACTTAACTGGCCTAACAATTCAAATATTGTCAAAAGAAAAACATAAAGGTAAAGGTCACTAGCTGATTTTATAAATAAAAAAATCGAACTTACACCTACGAGTTTCACAATGATATTTCTTGCTGTAATCTTTCGAAAATCCTCCAACCCTTGAAAGAGCCAGGATATATCTAATCCTTTAGAAACCAAAGCCAAGCCTAGAATGTAGGCTACTGGATTTTGCATAAAGGGAAGAGTTAGACAAAGAAGACCATACAAGGTTAGAGAAAGGACTGTTGCACCTAATTGCAGAGAGTAGATTCCCCAAAAGTTTTTTTCAATTTCCTTGCGATGCCCTGAAATGACCTTGGTCCCATAGTTGGCAACCCCTAGAGTCGCTAAGAGGATAAAATAAGTAACGATGGAGTTAAAATAACCATAAGTTCCTAAATCATCCGAAGAAAAGACCCGTGTCACATAGGGAGTCGTAATAATCGGAAGTATAATCACCAACAACTGATATGATAGATTATAAACGTAATTTTTTAGAATTTTCATTTTAAAGTGGAGGTCCTGCATCCTTTCGTTAAACATAGTTATAGTACAAACTAAAAAAATGAATCATTGAAAATTCAATCTATATATTTAAGGGAGTCTCTTAAAACTCCTTTTTCTTTAGATTGGATATAAATACTTTTGCAAATAAACATTTTGTTTTCTTAAATTTCTTATCTTTAGAGATGCACATAAGAATTAGAATTTTTCAAATCATTAACATAAAAATATAAGGGTGACTTGAAAATAAAAATCTCTTATAATTTATGCTAGACACGACAAGAATTAACCTGAGTATACCTCAATAATCCCTACATAGGATATTCTTCCCCAATAATATGGATTCTTTTATCTCTATATTTGTGGGTACAGCTAAAAATATATTTTATATTTTGCGAATTATTGATTTAAAGTTTTCTTAACTATATTCAATAGAAAACAGTCAGTTTTTAGAGGTTTCCTAATAAATTCTATTTGAACTTTTCAGCTCATTTCTATTATATATAACATATCCTAAAAACAATATCGCTGGATTGTACATTATTTCTATTAATTGAGGATCAAACATAGAATGTAGTGATAAGAATACAATCATCATTGTATAATATGTATTTCTACTTAGAGTTTTTTCTCCAATAATATAATATCCAACTAATATAAACACTAAAATTATTACTCCAAATCTAAATAAAATATTTAAATACGAGGAGTCCACATAATTATATGTTGATTCTGAAAACATATTTTGTTCAAAAATCCATCTTATTCTTTGTCCAAAAAGCGTTATATCAAAGTTGTCGAAAGCATCACTTGCAAGTCGTAATCTACCTGTTAATACTGAATCTAGCTGATCTAAAAGTGATAGTCTATACCTATAACTCCACGACAAAACTCCAGCTATTATTGCTGAAAATAACATACTATATTTATTCAAAAGAGTGCTATATGCTTTTATCTTAAATACTTTTAAAAACAAACAAACGATAATAGCGGCAGTAGAATAATAGAATACCGCCTTTGTATCAGTCCAAGTATATAAATATAAATTTATGAGAAATAAAGATATTATTTCTACATACTTAATCATATTTTTTCTTAAATATAAATAGAAAATAGTTACATGGAAAAAGTAATTCGAACTAAATGTTGAATATGTATATCCTAGAGCGTATCGTATTTTCCCATCTGCTCTAACTCCTGAATTTATAACTTCCCCTACTATATTTAGTCGATAACATATTGCTATAAAGGTCATTAATGCTATAATTTCTATAAGCCAGACTTTTATAACCTTATTTATATCTATGTTATTCATATTTAAGATTAATGCTACTACCGGCATTAAAGTGAAAAAGCTATCTGAATTATAAGATACTGCCACTCCTATCGTCGAAATAACTATTGAAAAGATAATTAACTTTTTAGTATGTGGTTCTAATATATATTTTAATAATAAAAAGATACACGCTACAATTATCAACAATTTTATCAATTCACTTATTAGAGGGTATTCATTTACAAAGGTCGTTTGCCCTAGAAATTTTGAACCAACTATAATAAGAAAAGATATGTAAAAAAGTAACTGATGTATACTTACTTTTATACTCATACTGGATACTCCTATATCCCATACTTACTTAGTCTATTTAATTTAAAACTAACTATAGGATACACTATAAATGAATATCTTCTATTATGTATCTCATTGAAATATAATAAGTAACTTGTCTTCATGTGAGAGTCATAAGTATATTTTAAATTATATTTTCTAATATAGTCCGTAGTTTCTTTTAATAATCGGTCTCTATCATCTGATAAGAATGCTAATAGATATCTCGTATTTAGTAAACCTTTCAGAAGAGAGTGTACAGTATCTTTGAAATATACATCTCCCAATGTGCTATAGAATTCTAGTATGCTTTCTGTAACCTTTCGACTATGCTCAATGTTTTTCATCCTATTTTCTATAGTCATACTTTGATCAGGTCTACCCAAAAAATACTGATATACATCTAAATCCCAGTACTCCCAATCATTAATATATTTCAAAGGAAACACTATATACTGAATATCTACATAAAATATTTTCTCTGTCAATTTAATATTGTTTTCTTTTAGAATACTTGTTTTATATGTAATGCTATGCATTGGGAAGATTTTGGGAATTCTATTGCTCTTATAGTTGTCCTCAACATTACTTACTTTTTCCAGTTCGACTTTATTTTCATAAGTATATTGCTTACTAAAATTTGTAACAACCATATCTACATCAGTTTTTTCCAATCTTTTTAAATACTCTTCAAAATCTGATTTCTTTACCCAATCATCTCCATCTACTATCTTAAAATATTTTCCCTTAGCTTCTTCTATTCCTCTATTTACTGCTGAACCATGTCCACCATTACTCTTATTTATTACTCTTATATTTAAACAATCTATTTTTTTTATTAATGCTGTTACTACTTGTAGTGTACTATCTGTGCTTCCATCATTAATAATTAATACTTCAAATAAACTCTTCAGGTCGTCCTCTACCTTAAGAAAAGACTCTATATTTCTTTCTATATATTTTTCTATATTATATGTTGGAACAACAATACTTAAAATCATTGCTACCTCCTTATTTTTGAATTATTTATTAGTTACTTAGATACTTTTTCCGAGCAAAAGCATACAAGTTAGGACTAATAGCAAATAGTATATGCTTTATTTTATCTTTTTTAGTGATTTTTCTATTGAAAATTATCATGAATAAATCTTTTCGATACTCTAAAGACTTAGCTTTTACTTCTTTAGTCATTCCAGAGTCAATCATGGAATTTACCACTTGAAAACCTCCTGTAAACATTCTACTTTTCAAAGCAACAGACAATTCTCTATTATCTGGGAAATCTTCTTCTAAATATTTAGAATTTTTTTCTATAGCTCTGTAAAAATCTTCTAACTGTGGTGTGTATTTACTCTTCGTCGTACTTCCAAGACGTTGATAGTAATTATAATAATATTGATTTGATACAACTACTTTTTTAGCATACATTAAATGTTTATAAGCTATAGCTAAATCTTCAAACAGTTGATCTGGGAATGGCCACTTCTCCAATACTTCCCTTTTATATAATTTACCACACGGTGTAGCTCCCAAGAGTCTTCCATAATACATTTCTTGTATCAATCTATCTTTATTTAAGATAATTATTTTTTCATTCACGATTGAAAAATCATCTCTATTTTTAGCATGGTCTCTTACCACTCTTAATGGGGTTATTACTAAATCTGATTCATATTGTTCAGCTAATTCGACAAGATACTCTACTGCATTATTATCATAATAATCATCTGCATCTAAAAACAAAATCCAGTCACCCGTTGAATTTTTCAATCCAATATTCCGTGCTCTTCCTTGTCCGCCATTCTCCACTGTAATTATTTTAATTCTATCATCTTTCTTAGAATATTCTTCACATATAGCAAGAGAATTATCCTCGGAGCCATCATTCACTAAAATAATTTCTAAATTTTTATAGCTTTGTTTTAGAATGCCACCTACACTATATTTTAAATATTTTTCAACATTATATACTGGAACTATTACTGAAATTTTCTTCATTACTCCTCCTGCCAATACTTCTGTTAAAGTAGTTGAAGTCCAATTCTATATTTTATATATTTTTAGATGCTCTTTTGATTTCACTTCTACTTAAAATTTTATATGTACTCTCTAGGCCTTCCTTAGGTTCAAACATACCTACCCAACCCAGTTTTTCCAACTTTGTACTATCTAAACTAGAATTATTCATAGGATTTTTTTGTTTTTCTTCTAATTCATTAGGTAATTCAAAAAATAATTTTACTCCAGCTACTTCAGATATTATATAAGCCATTTCTCTTATTGATATAATAGATTTCTTATTTGAAATATTGTACGCCTCACCAGATTTACCTTGCAAAAGAACTGTCAATATAGCACTTGCACAATCTAAACTATGACAATATGATCGTAGTTGTTCTCCTTTACTTTTCATAACTAGATTTTTTCCTCTAATTGCATCGTACATAAAAGCAGATGAAATCCTTTTATCTGTTATTTTTAAGCCAGGACCATAAATATGCCCTGGACGAACAATTTTTATAGCTACCCCAAATTGTTCAGAATAACTTTTACATAATGTCTCAGTAGCTCGTTTTGAACTTGAATAGGAAGATCTAACATCTAAAATATTTATATATCCATACTCATCTTCCAGATAAGGAGCATTATTTTCTTTTTTACCATACACTTCACTAGATGAAACATAAACTACAGACTTTACTGATTTTTTTAAGGCATAGTCTAGTAAATTTTTCATACCTACAAAATTACTAAGCATCGTATCCACAGGATTGCTGATATATAATTCTGGGCTGGCATTACTAGCTCCATGGATTATATAATCAACAGCGAAATCAAAATTAATATCTTTATTAGCATCATAAGGAACATAAATAACATTCTCATTATCTACATAATTTCCAAATCGTCTTCTAAGTCCCTCTTCACCTCTTGCACAAGCATAAATTTTTATTCCAAATTTGTGATGCTGATTCAGTATTATCAACTGATCAATAATAGCCGAACAAATAAGACCTGTTGAACCCGTAATAAGAATTGATTTCTCTTTTAAAGCCTCCGAACCGACCACATTAATTATAGATTTGCCTACATAATCCTTATATAGACTTATATCAAATAAGTTCACAGTTTATTCCTTAATCCAATTTTCTTTTTTAGACTTGAGTAATGCTTTAAAAATCTCTAGGTCATCTAACGTAGTTATTTTTAAATTTTTTTCAGATCCCATAGAAAAATAAGTCTCTTTACCAAACATTTTCATTAATTCACATGAAGCCGCAACTTCAGTTATTCCTTTTTCTATAGCTCTATTCTGAAGATCTAATATATCATCTAGCTTATAAATATGTGGTGTTTGTGTTCTCCTCAATAGCTCTCTTTTTAAAGAGCTAACAGAGTGATTTTCAGTCTCGTTATCTAATACAAAAGTAACCTCAACACAAGGAATTGCAGCTACTGCATTTCCATATTTATTATAAGTTAAAAAAGCATCGTCAATAATTTCATTGCTTACCATTGGACGATTACCATCATGAATTAAAACAGTTACTTGCTTATCTATATTATTTTTCTTTATTTCATTAAGACCATTATATATAGATAACTGACCAGTTTCTCCACCATTTACTATATATTTTAATTTCGTAATATTAAACTGCCTAGCGTATGTTTTCAACATCTCTTCCCACCCTTTTAATACTACAACACAAATTTCATCAATGTTTGGATGATTTTGAAATTTTTCTAGCGTATGAATGATAAGAGGTCTATTATCAACATGTATAAATTGTTTAGGTATATCTTGTTTTATTCGACTTCCTATTCCTGATGCTGTCAATAGCGCAATTTTCATAACTGTCCCCCTTTAGTTAATTCCAATTTTTTCTAACAATCTTCTAGTGTTATTCCCATCTCTATATTTATTTACTTTTTCATTAAATTCCCTTCGTTCTTCTTTAAATTTATCTTCATTATTAGCAATTTCATTTATAAAATCATACATATCATCTAAAGATTTTATTTTATTTCCCTTTAAATAACTCATAGGGTTCTCTACTATAAATCCTCTATTTTTATTATAATCATCGAAATCTCTTATGCAAAAAGCTATTGGCTTATCTAATAAATAGTAATCATAAAAAACCGAGGAGTAATCTGTTATTAAAGCTCTACTATCTCTTAACAATTCATATAACTTTAGATTATTTCCCCTACTATTTTCTTCTGATAGTATCCGGATGTTACTATAAATAGGTATGTGTGTAGGCAATGTTTGAAGCGGGTGAAGCTTCACTATCATATTGAGTTTTTTTTCTTTCAGGAGGTCGTCCACTTTTTTTAACTCTCCGAATGAATAATCCCCTATCAAAATTTCTTTCGAATTTGTATCTCTATATCCTAATTTCTCAGATTGTCTAAATGTTGGCAACCAGACAATATATTTAGATTCGACTTTCTTTCCTTCACTAAAAAAAATATCTGTTCTACTTTGACCACAGATTTTAACAACTCCGATATCACAAGAATGAACTTTAGTAGCTAGTTCTTTAAACATCTCGCTTGTAACGATTACATCAGTGTAATATTTTTCTTTTTTTATAACCTTTTTCTGATATTTATCAATATCTTTAAAAAACATACCATGCCACATCTGTATTACACGTTGATTAGAAGGGACAATAGGAATTTTTCCAAATGAATAAAATACAAAGCTACTTGTAAAGTATTTTTTCACTCCCTCAATTCCATTTATAAAATATACATTTTTTAGATTCTCATATTTTGAACTTAGATCACGATAATCCGTGCTAGAACAGTATAGCTTATATTTTTTATAATATTCATTGGCTATCAAATATTCAAATAGAGATAATGAATTATCTGAGAGTTCCTTAGGAGAATATATAAGTATTTGTTTTTTTTTATTTATATATTTATTAATTAGTGAGAATGATTTAAATATTGTTTTTTGAGCAAATAAACGCAATGATTTGTTTAAATTCATCACAAACTACCTATTCTTTCTTCTAATCTCCTGCAAAATTCTTTATTGTTGCTATTTATTTTTATTTCCGATTTATCATTTCTTAGATTTGTAACTAGTTTTTCTATATCATTAATTACAATAATTGGATACTTCCACTTTACTTTATTGCAAAATTCCATTTGGTGATCATTCACATGCTCGCCAAATTTTTCTTGTCTAGGTACTACAATCGGTCTCTTCCCCTTGGAAATCACTCCCATAAACGTTGCAGGTCCGCCATGTGTAATGATAATATTCGCTTCATCCATATAGCGATTCATCTCGTCATAAGAAATCAGTTTCTTCCATTTGCAGTGCACTGGTTCATAATCTGAAAAACCAGTCTGAATAAAAATATCATCCTGAATAAGTCCCTCACCTTTTAATCTATCAACCTCTTTAATGAGTCGATTAAACTGTTGCTCATGTGTCCCTACAGTAACAAAAATCATCAGAATATTCCTCCTAGATTAATTGCTTTTGGATAAATTTTTTTCATTTCTTCCCATTGAACAATAAACCTATCCGTTACTGGATAAACAAGTTTTCCCGTTATTGTTGGAGCATCAATTCTATCAAACACTTCTATATACACTGTCTTTGATCCAAATAACTTCCCAATATAAAAGAAAGGAACAGCGACAGCAGCACCAGAAGAAATAATCACATCTGGTCTCTCTTTTTTTAAAATTTTATAGGCGAGAAAAGTATTTTTTATTAAATTTTTTATATTACGATTGGTTGGATAATGACAAGGATAAAATGTCTCATTTCCCAAGATACTTCTTGCATCTTCTTTATCAAAGGTTACCCAAAATCTTTCCTTATCTTTCCAGAAAGGTTTTAACAGATACAAATGAGTTAAGTGACCCCCACTAGACCCAACTAAACATACTTTCATCCTTACTTCGCTCCATCCTTCATCAATACTACTTTAACTGTCTTCAATAGAATTTCAATATCTTTCCAGATTGTCCAACCATCAATATAGGCCACATCTAATTTGACAACTTCATCGAAATTCTTGATTTCACTTCGTCCGCTGACCTGCCATAAACCTGTTATGCCAGGTTTAAAACTTAGACGGCGTTTTTGTTCTGGGGTATAGTGCTCATACTCGTCCACTGTTGGTGGTCGTGTACCTACCAAACTCATATCTCCCTTTAGAACATTGTAAAACTGTGGTAGCTCGTCCAAGCTAGTCTTCCGTATAAAACGACCAATTTTCGTGATACGTGGGTCATCATCCACCTTAAACATTCCACCCTGCATGGTATTTTGTTCCATGAGTTCTCTTTTTTTGTCCTCAGCATCTACACACATGGAGCGAAACTTATAAAAAGTAAAATGTCGTCCATTTTTTCCAATACGCGTCTGAGCAAAAATAGCGGAGCCCCCATCCTTTCGAATCAAAGGAACCAGTACAACACTGACTAGACCACATAGTATCAGCCCTACCAAGGAACCGATAATATCAATAATCCGCTTAGCAATCACGTGGCTAGTCTTATAAAATGTTGTAGAAAAAGTCACAACGTTTAATCCTGCCATCTCACGAATTTGCTTGTTACGTGCCAAACTACGATCAAAAGCATTTAGATTGACTGTTACATCAATTCCCATCGTTTCAAACTGAGAGATAAGCTCTCCAATATTGTATTTTTCACTTGGAAGATTGATAAAGACTTCATCGACCACCTCATGAGTCGCAAAGTCTACTATCTCCTCCTCTGCTACTACCTTCAAAGAATCATGCTGAAAATCTGGTTTGTCTAAAACACTGACGGCTACCAACTCCCCAACAACCTCATTTGATTCTATTAGTCTATCCAGTACCTTTTCAACACGAGAAGTTGCTGTGAGTAGGAGAATTTTCTTACTTCCTTTAAAGTTGGGATAAGCTCGCTTCCAATACCACTTGATAAATAGATTTAGCACATAGACTAAAAGAGCATGTAATGTGAGGAAGTAAATCATGCCTCGTCTGGAAATACTAAATCGATCTTCTAAGAAAAAATTAGAAATACTAATCGCTAGCGCAAAGAATAGGATATATTTCAATGTCTGGACAAGTTCAAGCAAATATCCCCTTTTAAAGAAATTCTGTCCATAATCACTGATATAAAAGACAAAATAGTGGAGGATATAAAGTGCAATAGCTGTTGTTGAAACAATCTCCGTTTCTCTCACAGCACTAAGCAGATAAGTCAATAAAATAACAAGAAAACTCTGGATTATGGCCAATGAAGGCTTTACTACTTTTCCATTCATCTGTATCCCCCAACCTATTTTTTATTTTTTTCCGTAATCTCCATAATTTCCATAAGGACCGTTTTTGTTTACTGAAGTATCGAGTTTGTTCAACACAACTCCCAAAAACGGCTTCCCAGTTTGTTCCAACTGTTCCTTCGCTTTTTGAATATCCCGTCGATTTGTTTCACCTGCTGCTGTCACTAAAATAGAGGCATCGCATTTTCGCGTAATGATAGCCGCATCAATCACAACACCGACAGGAGCAGTATCTACAATGATGTAGTCAAAATATTTACGCAAAGTTTCAAGCATTGTACTGAAATTCTTACTTTGAAGAAGGGCTGCCGGATTCGGTGACACAGAGCCAGCCTGAATCACAAAGAGATTTTCGATATTGGTATCGCAAAGACCCTGTGACAGGTCTGTAGTCCCTGATAGAAATTCTGTCAGACCTGTAATTTTATCCCTTGCTTTAAAGACACCTGACATAACCGAATTGCGAATATCTCCATCAATCAGCAGGGTTTTGTAACCTGCACGCGCAAAAGCCCAAGCGATATTGGTAGAAGTCGTTGATTTTCCTTCTCCTGGTTTCACAGAAGTGATAGAAAATACTTTCAAATCATCTCCACTTAACTGTAGGTTCGTGCACAAAGCATTATAATATTCCTCTGCCTTTTTTACAAGATCCAATTTTGCCTGTGAGATTTCTAACGTTGGCATAACTTCCTCCTATTTCATTTTGTCCAAATCTGGAACGACTCCTAGAAGTGGAATTTGCAGTACATCTTCGACATCTTCAGGACGTTTCACACGGGTATCAAGCAACTCAATCAAAAGAACAGTAATTACTGTTACGACAGCTCCTCCAAGGAAACCAAACAAGGTGTTGCGTCGAATATTTGGAGAAGAGGGAGTCGTAGCTGGTCGCGCTTCTTCAAGTGTCGTTACATCAGATACTCGCGTTACAGCGATGATCTTTTCTGCAGCAACTTCTCGTAGAGAATTAGCGACGCGACTGGCTTCCTCTGGCTGTTTATCCTTGACAGAGATTGAGACGATACGAGTGTCGGCTGGTACAGTCACTTGAACTTTGCTAGCTAACGTTTTTGCTGGTATATCCAATTTCAAATTTGTCTCTACCTTTTCCAACACATCCTGCGAAAGGATAATCTCGCGGTAGTCTTTTACCAGATAAGAGCCTGCCTGCAAGTCCTGATTTGTCAGCCCCGGCTTATCTCCTTGATTACGGTTGACTACGTAAATTCGCGTGGTGCTCGTATATTCTGGCTTAACAATAAAAGTGCTATATGCAAAAGCTCCCGCACCTGTCACAAGTGCCACTAATAAAATTATTAGCTTGCGTTTCCACAAGGTTTTAAGTAATTGAAATACATCAATTTCTATCGTATTTTGTTCTTTCATCATTTCTCCTAAATTAGTTGATCCATTACAATTTTTCGAGGATTGTCTATAAAAAGTTCCTGAGCCTTCGCTTCTCCGTATTTTTGGGAAACAAGGTCATATGCTTCTGCCATATGAGGAGGTCTACCATCTAGATTGTGCATATCACTTGCAATCACATGAACCAAATCCTGCTCTAAAAAATACTGAGCTCTTTTTTTCATGAATTTATAACGTTCTCCAAAAAGTTTAGGTTTGAGGACATGTGAACTATTTACTTGCGTGTAACAGCCCATATCGATCAGCTCTCGAACGCGTTTATCATTATTTTCAAGAGCATCATAGCGCTCGATGTGGGCAATGACTGGAGTAATTCCCAACATCAAGATTTTACTCAAGGCACTATGAATATCGCGATAAGGGGTGTTCATACTAAACTCTATCAAGGCATAACGACTATCATTGAGGGTTGGAATCCGCTTTTTTTCCAGCTTATCCAGAACATCTGGTGTGTAGTAAATTTCAGCCCCATAAGCAATGACCAAGTCACTCGCAACTTCCTTAGCTATTTCCCGAACCTGAAGAAAGTTTTCTGCTATCTTCTCTTCCGGAGTTTCAAACATGCCCTTGCGACGGTGAGAGGTAGAGACAATGGTTCGCACCCCCTGCCTGTAGGCTTCTGTCAAGAGAGCCTTGCTTTCCTCTCTTGACTTGGGACCATCATCTACATCAAAGACAATATGCGAATGAATATCAATCATTTCATCTGCCCTCCAACACGTCCTGAATAGCAGTTTTGACAGATGCAAGGCTACTGTCGTCAATTTCCATCATATAGAGGTTACTATCTGGCATCGCATAAGAAGGAAGATCCATCCGTCCCGTACCTTTCAAGTCTTGCGAATTCACTTTGTAAGTTTCGCCACTTTCTAACTGAGCATTGACTAAGTTCATCATAGTCTCAAGCGGCATGTTTGTTTGGATAGAATCTTGCAAGCTATCAATGATCGTACTATAATTTTTCAGTGCTTCGGTCGACGTTAATTTTTGAAGGATAGCCACAATCACCTTTTGTTGATTGCGCCCGCGGTCACGGTCACCATCTGCTAGGGAATAGCGCTCACGAACAAAACCGAGCGCCTGCTCTGAATCAAGATGAACATTACCCACAGGGAATTGAAACTTCCCGTGTAGAGCTGTGAATTCCTGATCGTTATAAACATCTACCCCACCCAACAAATCAATCAATTTCAAAAATGAAGTGAAGTTCAATCGCACATAGTAATTGATATCCACTCCATAGAGATTTTCTAAGGTGTGAATGGACGAATCAACTCCATAAATGCCCGCATGGGTCAATTTATCTTTTTGATTATTTCCACCATCTGCGATTGGTACATAAGCATCACGTGGCGTTGTGGTCAAGAGGATTTTCTTGGTATCTCGATTGACAGTCATCAAGATATTGACGTCTGAACGCGACACCGAACTAATAGGACCATAGGTATCAATTCCACTAACATAGATATTGAAAGACTGACTCTTAGACGTCTTAGGAGCTTCTACTTTTTTAGTGAATCCCTTAGTATAAATCTTTTTTATCTTCGATGCGTAGTCTGGATACTCTGACTCGATGATATTTTCAAAAACACTATTTAGGACAATGGCTTTGGTATCTCCTGCAATCAAACTCTTGTAAGCCGCCAAGTAAGACGAGCTCTGATCGACCGTCAAATCGGTATTCTGACTTGATTTGATATCAGCTAGTAGTTTTTGGATGTTTTCATTATCAGTCCCAGTCGGTGCTGTCACACTCTTCAGTTGCGTAATATTTCCAATCTCACTATCTGCTAAAACAGCGACACTGATCGAATATTCTGAGTAATTAGAAGTCGCATTTAAACGATTGGTCAGTCCAACAAACTGCTGTACTGCAAAGAGCGACACAGAGCTCACAAGAATAGAGAGCACCAACAGAAAGATAGTAAATTTTTCAGCTTTTTTATAGATAATCAAGAGCAACCCTACTAAGGCAACTAGTAGAACTAAGGCAGTTGCCACTAGATTAAGATATCTAAAAGCAAGGATATGGTATTTAAAAATCAAAAACAATAAAAAGCCAGCCAACAATAGATAAACAGCTAACAAGGCTATGTTAACGCTTCGCTTTACTTTCCCCGAGCGAGATCTCTTTGAACGTTTCGCCATGATACTCCCCTATACTATAATAATTAAAGTAATTATATCACAAAAGTAGGGTAATTTCCATTCATTCCCACATTTCTTAGCGTTTTCATTCATTTTTTCTTAGCTATATTTTGAAGTGATCGCTTTCATTATTTAGGAGCTTAAGCAAACAAAAATAAGATCCCTTGCAAGAGACCTTATTTCAACTTTTTATTTGATATGATTTTCAAACTCTTTCTGGCTCTTTTCGATAGCCTTTTTACTTTCTTCTTCCCACTTAGCCTTAGCTTCATCAAATTGTTTCTTGGTAACAGGATCTTTTTGCAGTCTCATGTACTTATAATTATTCCCGTCGCCCTTAATTCCCACTAGGGAGTAGGCACGTGTAAAGGGAGTTACTTTGGTTACAGAGGCTGTACCACCATTTGACATCGTAGACATGAGCAGAGAATTATCAATCATCCAAGCTTGAGCTTCAGCGTATTTTTCATAACGCTTAGCAATATCTTGATTCTCAGCGTCTGCTTCTTTTAGAAGTTTCGTATAGGTATCAAGTCCTAGACTCTTGATAAGTTCTTGGTCTTCCTTAGCATCTAAACCGAAAATTTTGAGATAAAAGCCATCTTCGGCATTAAATGGATCCAGATAAGTTGACGGATCTTGGTAATCACCAACCCAGCCATCAAAGTTCAAATCGTAGTCACGAGCTGCTGGATTTGGAGCTAGGAAAGCGACATTCCCAAAGTCATCCGTTGAAAGTTGCTGAACATCAATAACGACATTATCAGAACCTAGTACTGTTTCAAGTGTTTGTTTAACCGAATTCATACCAGAAACCGCATTTTTATTGGTTTGATCAACTGGGATGTCCAAATGAATCGGGAAGGTCACCCCTTGGGCTTCCAATTCCTTTTTAGCTTCCGCAAATTTTTCTTGGGCCTTTTCCTTGTTAAAGTAACCGTCTTGGGCATCCGCCAAGCTGATGCCTGACCACTCTGTTCCGTAATTGGCAAGCTTAGAAGCTGTCACTTCTCCAAAGGTCTTATCTCCAATCTGGACAAATGTTGGGGGAACTAGAGTATTACGAAGGGTCTTGCTAGCCGCTTCTTCACCGTTAGATTGTGCAGAGTAGGCTGTTCGATCGATACCAAAATTGATAGCCTGACGGAAATTTTTATTTAAAATCGCTGTTTGTGTTGATTTCTTTTGCTCATCCGTCGTTTTAGCTGTGTGGTTATAGGCTTTACGGTTAACGTTAAAGTTGAAGTACCAAGACGTCTTGTCTTGTAAGCTATAAACGATATTGTCTTGGTATTTTTCTTTTGTCTTGGCATAGCTCGAGCTATTTGGATAGACTCCCGCAAGCGTATAGGCACCACTTTCAAAGTTTCGAATGGTCATCTCCTGATCTGATCCATCAAAGTAGGCCAGTTTGACTTTCTCAATGGTTACCTTGTCATGATCATAGTAGTTAGGATTCTTCACATACTCGATCGAAGATTTTGATGTGAAATCTTTTAACAAGTAAGGTCCATTGTAAAGGATACTGTTTGGCGTCAAGGTTCCAAATTCTTTATCCTTGGATTTTAAAAACTCTTCGTTAACTGGGAAAAGGATACTGTTGGTTGTCTTTGAGTTCCAGTATGGCTCTGGTCGAGTCAAAGTGTACTCAACCGTATAGTCATCCAAGGCTTTCACACCAACCGTTGTGAAGTCATTGGTCACACCTGTCACATAGTCATTCAATCCCTTGATAGAATTCTGGATGAGATCCATGGCTTGCCCTTTGTTGTCCGCAGCATACTTAATCCCGGTGACAAAGTCTTGGGCTTTGACTGAAGTATATTCCTCACCATCAGCCGTGTACCACTTGGCATCTTTTCTGAGTTTGTAGGTATAGGTCAAACCATCTGCCGAAACTGACCACTCTTCCGCTAGAGCTGGCACGAGGTTCCCATAGCTATCATTTTCTAGCAAACCATCTACAAGATTGGTGATCACCGCAGTGTTATCTGCATAATAGTCTAAAAGATAGTTAAATGTCGTCGGATTTGCACTAAATGTTGATGAGAAGGTGCTTGTATCTGTATTGGACTGTCCACAAGCTGTCAGTAAAATCCCTGTAGCTAGGACAAGACCCGTTCCGATCAGTCTTTTTTTCATTTTGATCATCATTCACTCCTTTATGTCACTTTTTGTAACATAACCATATTTTATCAAATTTATTCAAAAATGTAAAGTTACTGCTTTTATGACAACTGGTGTCTCAAAACAAAAAAGGAAGCACAGTTTCCTGCAACTTCCTTTTCTGTTTATAGATTACTTGACGTGTTTTTCAAGCTCTTTTTGGTATTTGGCATTTGTTTCAATTTTTTCTTTCTGCCATTTCTTGAGAGCTTCTTCGTATTCTTTTGTAGTCACGACATCATTTTGCAATTCCAAGCCTTTGAAGACAAATGGGTCTCCCTTGATTCCGACTTGAGAGTATGCTTTTGAGAATGGCACAGTACGGCTAACAGTTGGAGAACCACCTGAAGAGGCAACTGGAATCAAGAGCGAACTATCAGATACCCAAGCTTGAGCTTTAGCATATTTCTCATAACGCTTATTGAGATCGCTTGTTTCAGCTGCAGCATCATCCAAGAGTTTCTTGTATTCATCTAAACCGACTTGAGCCATCACTTCTGGATCCTTTCCACGAGTGATCCCCAAGTGTTTAAGGGCAGAACCCTTCTTAGCATCAAGAATGTTTAGGTAGGTAGCTGGGTCTTGATAGTCTGGTCCCCAACCAGTTCCATTCAAGTCATAGTCTTTTTGAGATGGAACCTTAGCTTGAGACGTAATGCTCATTTTTTCATTATCGGTCATTTGAAGGACATCGACAATGACATTCTCAGTTCCGAGTGTTGATTCGATAGACTGCTTGAGTGAGTTCGTCTGCTGAACGGCAATGACATCAGTCTGTTCAACTGGAACATCCAAACGGATTGGGAAGGTCACACCCTTAGCCTGCAATTCTGCCTTAGCCTTCGCAAAGGCTGCCTTGGCTTTTTCAGGACTGTAAAGCGTATCCTTACCATCAGTAAGGGCTACATCTTTCCATTGGTCTCCATAAGAAACCAGCTCTGCTTGTGCCAACTCTCCAAATGTCTTTTCACCTACTTGAACGTAGTCATGAGGTACTAGACTGTTACGGATAATTTTATCCGCACCTTCTTCACCATTCAACTGAGCCGTGTAAGAATGGCGGTCAAGGGCAAAGTTCAAGGCTTGACGGAAGTTCTTGTTGAGAAGAGCTTCTTTTGTTGATGTTTTTTGAGCCTCGTCTGTTTTGGCTGTTTTATTGTAAGACTGGCGGTTTACGTTAACAGTGAGATAGTAGCTTGTCGCTTCTTGTGGACTATAGACAATCTTATCTCCGTACTCTTTCTTAGTTGACTCAAAGTTTGAGCTTGTTGGGAAGAGACGAGCTGTTGTATAAGCACCCTGCGTAAAGCTTCGAATCAAGGATTCTTGGTCGGAACCATCATAGAAAGTTAGTTTGATGTTGTCAATCTTAACATTGTCCTTGTCCCAATAGTTTGGATTCTTTTCATACTCAATGACTGATTTTGAAGTCAATGATTTCAAAAGGTAAGGACCGTTATAAAGAATACTTGATGGTGTTGGCGCACCGTAGTCGCTCCCTTTAGAATTCAAGAATTCTTCATTAACTGGAAGCATGGTTGCAGTTGTGACTTTAGAGTTCCAGAAGCTTTCTGGTTTGTTAAGCGTATATTCAACCGTGT
>ERZ772977.505-NODE-505-length-25997-cov-4.828695_pt1 | contig 25997 bp, 35 predicted proteins | sample MGYA00511131_ERZ772977 | MGnify/ENA primary metagenome ERZ772977 (study PRJEB29015, sample SAMEA2737935) | human oral metagenome | biome: human oral; feature: human-associated habitat; material: dental | place: China | collected 2151 ...
CTATAAATTCTATAAATTCTATGTTTTATATACTGTATAGGAAAATAAAGTTACAAGTTACAAATTTTAAGTTTGGAAATTTTAAAAAGTGGTTGGTAATAAAAAATGATAGAAAAGCAAATTGAAAAATATTTAACAAAGAAAATTAAAGAATTAAAAGGTCTGTGTTTAAAATTTGAGTCACCTGGATATACAGGTGTGCCAGATAGGATTATTATTTTAAAAAATAAACCAGTTGCTTTTGTGGAATTGAAAAGACCTGTTGGTGGTAGATATTCGGCAAGACAAAAATTAGTAGAAAGAGATTTTAATATATTAGGTCAAAAAGTTTATAAAGTGAAAAATAAAGAAGAGGTAGATAAGTTAGTAGAGGAGTTGATAAAGTGAGAGATTTTATTCCGCATAAATATCAATTAACGGCAATTAATCATGTGATCAATGTTCCTAAATGTGGATTATTTCTTGATATGGGATTAGGAAAAACAGTATCAACCTTAACCGCGATTAAAGAATTGAAATACAATAGATTTCAAGTTAATAAAGTGTTGATTATAGCGCCCAAAAAAGTGGCCGAGGGGACTTGGTCGAAAGAAAAAGATAAGTGGAATCATACAAAAGATTTTAGAGTTAGCCTGGTTTTGGGAAGTCAGCAAAAGAGGATTAAGGCACTTAGCGTAAATGCAGATTTATATATCATTAATCGTGAAAATATTCCATGGTTAGTTGATTATCTTAGAAATGATTGGTATTTTGACACAGTTATAATCGATGAAAGTAGCAGCTTTAAAAATAGTCAAAGTAAGAGATTTAAAGCCTTGAAAATGGTGCTGCCTAAGATTAATAGGTTGATTGAGTTAACAGGAACTCCAAGCCCTAATGGAGTGGAGGACTTGTGGGCCCAAATATATTTACTTGATCAAGGTGAAAGATTAGAGAAATTTATCACTCATTTTAGAAATAGATATATGGAGCCTAATAACAGGAATAGGAGTCAAATTTTTGACTATAAAGTTAAAGAAGGAGTCTACGATCATATCATTAATAAGATTTCAGATATTTGCATAAGCATGAAATCAGAGGATTATTTAGAACTTCCAGATTTATCTTATAATGAGATTCCAGTTGTGTTAAATGATAAAGCTAGAAAAGACTATGACAAAATGGAACGTGATTTTGTCCTGGAGATTGAAGATGCAGCAGAAGAAATAACAGCAGTCAATGCAGCAGCCTTATCTAATAAGCTATTACAAATAAGTAATGGGGCGGTCTATGATAGTTCAGGAGTTTATACAGAAGTTCACGATGCAAAAATTGATTCATTTCTTGAGTTAGTAGAAAGTTTGCAAGGGCGAAGTCTTTTAGTATTTTACAACTTTCAACATGATAAAGAACGAATTAAGAAAGCATTAGAAAAAAGTAATTTAGTAGTTCGAGAACTTAAGACAGTTCAAGATGAGGATGATTGGAACGCAAGAAAGATTGACATCCTATTAACTCACCCGGCAAGCGCAGCATATGGACTTAACTTACAAGAAGGCGGAAATCATGTGTGTTGGTTCGGTTTGACGTGGAATTTAGAACACTATCAGCAAGCTAATAAGCGACTACATAGACAAGGCCAAAAAGAAAAAGTAATAATCCATCACTTAGTTACTCAAGGAACGAGAGATGAAGATGTGATGCGAGCATTAGACAGCAAAGCAGATGTGCAAGAAGAGATTATGCAAAGCTTGAAAGCGCGAATTAAGAAAGTTAAAGAGGGGGTTAATAAATGAAAGATCCATTAATGGTAATTCCGTTTGTTTTTGTTACGATAGGGCTTATATTTGGAGCCATTCTCGGAACAGGTTTTTCTGTGAATGAAATCTTAAAATTGGAAGAGGAAAACTCAGAACTAAGAACGCAAAACGAAAGGTTACAAAAAATAGTAAAAGAACTGGATAGAGAACAAGCAGAACGAACAAAGAAAACAGCAGAGAAAAATGGAGTATGAGGGTAAGGAATGAATTTTTTAGACCTGTTCGCAGGGATAGGTGGATTTCGTTTAGGAATGGAACGAGCAGGACACAAATGCATTGGATATTGTGAAATAGATAAATTTGCAAGAATGAGCTATCAAGCTATTCATGATACAAAAGGAGAAATAGATTATAAAGATATTACAGAGGTGACGAATGAAGAATTTAGGAAACTCAAGGGAACAGTTGACGTTATTTGCGGAGGATTTCCCTGTCAAGCTTTTTCCATTGCAGGAAAGCAATTGGGTTTTAAGGATGCTAGAGGAACTTTATTCTATGAAATTGCTAGAGCTGCCAAAGAAATCAAACCACGTTATTTATTCCTTGAGAACGTCAGAAATTTATTATCACACGACAAAGGAAAAACATTTGCTGCAATGCTTACCATCTTGGATGAATTGGGGTATGATGCAGAATGGCAAGTGCTTAACAGCAAAAATTTCGGAGTGCCACAGAATAGGGAACGAGTGTTCATTGTTGGACATCTTAGAGGAGAATGTACCTCAAGAGTATTTCCTATCCAGGGAGAAAATAAAGAATCTGATCGCGAACCAAAAATAAAAATATTAGGGAACGTTAAAAACCCTAATTGCAGAAGTAAGGGTACTAGAAGTTTAGTACACGATAAAAATGGCATAGTAGAAGCGTTGACAGCAACCGATTATAAAGAACCTAAAAAAGTAGCTATTAATTTTCCTAAGATTTTGCAAATAGGAAGAGGATTTAACAAAGGCGGAGTACACAATATAGCACCAACAATAACTAAAAATAGTTACCAAGAAAATAATTTTTTAAGTATAAAAGAAGCAACTAAACAAGGATATGCTATTGCAAATATTGGAGATAGTATCAACCTATCTCATCCTAATTCTAAGACTAGAAGAGGAAGAGTAGGTAAGAATATAGCAAACACTCTATTGACAAGTGATGAACAAGGAGTGGTGTTGTCAGATTACAAGATCAGAAAACTTACACCTAGAGAGTGTTGGAGATTACAAGGATTTCCAGATTGGGCGTTTGATAAAGCACAAAAGGTAAATAGCAATAGTCAATTATACAAACAAGCTGGAAATAGCGTAACAGTAAATGTGATTGAGGAAATAGCGAAAAAATTGAAATAGGAGGATAAAAAAATGTTACAACCAAAAATTTATGTAAAAGATAAAAATAAAGTCTATGATACCCAAGTTATTGACTACAAACACAAGCTAGTTATTTTTTTTGATAACGAGACTCAATGTACGTATACTAGATTGTTTAATGAAATTGAGTTCATGGAGAATACAGGACTAAAAGATAAGCATGGCGACTATGTATATGTTGGTAGTATATTGACTGATGAAGGGATATTAGGAGATGACTACTGGGATTATGCAACAATAGAAAAAGATATTAACGAGGGGTATTGCATTTCATGGGAAAACAATGAATTTAGTGAAAGTTTGGACGAGTGTTCAGCTTACTCTGTAGTCGGCAACATATACGAACATAAGGAGTTGTTAAAAAATGAGTAAGACTAAATTTTATACATCTGAGGATCAAGTTTATTTTGAGATGGAGGAAAAACAACCAATGAACAAAGAACAAAAAATACAAGAGTTAAGCAATAAAATAGAAAAGTCTCGAGCGGAGATTGATGAGCTAAAGCAAGAGTTAGAGAAGTTACAGAAGAAACCTTATGAGATAAGTTATCCGAATGATGGAGAAAAGATATATTATATTAGTCATTATTTTGGACAAGTAAAAGAATGGGGCTTTAATATAAGTAATGAAGCTGATAAATATTTATATGACATAGGTCTATATTTCGACACTAAAGAAGAAGCCGAGCAGTTCAAACGTGAGCGAGCATTAATTAAAAAAATAAAATGTTGGGCGAAAGAACAACAGGGGGATTGGAAGCCTGATTGGAGTAATACAAATCAACCTAAATATTGTGTTGGTGTAGACCGTTTTATCAAAGAAATAATTTGCGAATGTTGTTGGGGATACGATAAACTCTCTAAACTACCTTGTTTCAAATCAAGTAAAATAGCTCAAGCCTGTATTGATGAGTTTGGAGTTGAAATTTTGGAGGTGTTTTGTTAGATGAAAATTGAGGATTTAAAAGAAGTTACTATTTTATCACAATATATTAATGGGATAGATGATTTTATTGATATGTACGATAATTCAAAATCTATTGAGATAGGAAATGGGGCGTTTCTCCTGGGCATAAAAAAGGCCAAGAACATGAAATAATAAGTTCGTTACAAAAGATTAAAAGTAATTTGATTGAACAACTAAAAGAGTTAGGAGTAGAAGTATGATTGTAGATTATGAAAAGGTAGGAAAAAATGAATAGAGAATATACGATAGATAACGCAAAATTTTTTTTAAAGAACTATAAAAACATACAAATGGAATGCAACGATTTTTTATTAAACGCATATCAACCAGGAGATAAGAACGAGATTAGCACTCAAAAGACAGGTAGGGAAAATGAGAGAAACATCATTAAGAAATTAGATAACAAGGTATATCAAGAAAATAGACGAGTTTTGAAATGTATTGAGAAATTTCTAAAATCTCTAGATCCCGAGAGTTACAGATTGATTTATGCCAAGTATTTTAATCGAATGAAAATCTATGATATATCCAACAAATATCACATGGATATTTCTACAGTTAAAAGGAAATTAAGGAAGTCTATTGACAATTTGGTAAAAATTTTAAATAATTTCTAATAATGTTGAGCCCAATGAGCCTTTTTTATGTGTTAAAATGATAGTGTGGGAATTTTAGGTGAGGTAAATTTTTCATAGATTTTCCTTTAATAATTTTTTATTTTTAGATATACGAACGCAAGCAGTAAAATAGTTAAACCTTACCTAAGTTCCATAATAACCTATCATATTTTTTAAAGACAGTCGAGAGATTGTCTTTTTATTTTGTCAAGAAAGGTGGTGGAAAGTTGGCAAAATTATCAACTAAACAAAAAGACTTTGCTGATGAGTACATCGCAAGCGGAAATGCAATGCAATCAGCTATTGAAGCAGGGTATAGCTTTAATTATGCCAAATCTCAAAGTCACAAATTGTTGGAAAATGTAGGAATAAAATCTTACATAGACGAACGACTCAAAGAGATAGAATCGGCAAAAACAGCAACGCAACAAGAAGTGCTTGAATATTTGACCTCGGTAATGAGAGGAGAGCATAAAGAACAAACGTTAATAGGGGCTGGTCAAGGTTTCCAAGAAAAGACCTATATTGATGTAAGTGCCAAAGACAGATTAAAGGCTGCCGACTTGCTTAACAAAATTCATCAGGCTAGAGAGAGTGATCAGACAAATACTACTGATTCTAGTATTACCATAAACTTTACTGGAGTAACAAGAAATGAAAGTTGATGTAAGTGTAAACCAACATTTCATAGATTACATTCAAGACTGGGAACATTACTACTATATTGTAGTTGGTGGATATGGAAGTAGCAAGTCTTACAATACAGCGATTAAGTTGGTTACTAAAGCGATACAAGAGCCTAAAAGAAAGATATTAGTAGTTAGGCAAGTTTACGACACAATAAGATATAGTTGTTATGATTTGCTTTTAGAAGTTTGCGGAAGTTTAGGTTTAAAAAAAGATAAGCACTACACAACGAGATTATCTCCGTTAAATATTAAGTTTGCTAATGGAAGTGAAATAATCTTTAAAGGTTGCGACAATTCTGAAAAACTAAAATCTATAAACGCCGTGTCAATTATTTGGGTAGAGGAATGTTCTGAAGTCAACTATGGAAGTATTAAAGAATTAATAGGACGTTTAAGGCATCCTAAACACTCAAACCATATCATTTACACAAGTAACCCAGTAAGCAAGTCTAACTGGATATACAAGCATTTCTTTATTGACAAAGACCCGCAAACGTTGAAGCCTGTAATTAAACTGAATGATGTAGAGTTGTACGAAAAGAGAACTATCAAGATTGGCAATAAGTATTATCACCACAGCGTGTGCTACGACAATGCTTTTTCTCCTGCGACTTATATCGAACAGTTAGAGGCTATGAAAGACTACGATATTGACTTATATCGTGTAGCGTTGTTAGGTAAGTTTGGAACTAACGGTAAAAAAGTATTTCCGCAAGCTAAAATCATGCAAGCAGAAGAAATGGCAGAGTGTATTCAACAGATTAAGACACCTAAATATTTCAATGGTTTAGACTTTGGATTTGTTACGTCTTATAACGCACTGGTAAGAATGGTAGTAGACCACGACAAGAAAGAATTGTACATCTATTCAGAATACTATACGAGAGATAAGACAGATGAAGAAATTTCAAAGGATATAGAACATCTGAAGAAAGAACTTATCAAGGCGGACTGTGCAGAGCCAAAAGCGATACGATACTACAAACAACAAGGATTTAACATGAAAGCCTGTAGGAAGTTTAAAGGTAGTAGAAATACTTATACAAAGAAAGTTAAACGTTTTAGAAATATATACATATCTAATGAGTGTCAAAACACGATAAGGGAATTAATGGACTTAACTTTTAAAGTCGATAAGGACGGGGAAATAATAGAAGATGAATTTAATATTGATCCGCATACATTATCGGCTATTTGGTACGGTTTAGATAATTATGAAGTTACAGACCTTAAGAACAATTTCAATGTAGGAGGTATGAAGTTTTAACATGGGACTATGGCAGAAAAGGAGGCTATTAATGAGTTTTTTATTTGGTAGTGATGAAACTACCCTAGATACTAACAAGATTAAATATTATATTAACGAATTTAAGAAAAGCAATAAATATAAATGGATGCACTTAGGTCAGAAATACTATGATGTAGACCATGATTATTTAGAAATTAAGACAAATTATAAAGACCAAAACAAAGCAGATAATAGACTAATTCATGCAACCTACAAAAACATCATTGATGAAAAGGTTGCTTTTTCATTTAGTAAAGACGCTACAATAAAAGGTCAAGATACGGAGTATATCGAACGTATTACTGAGTTATTAGGAAAAGATTTCCAAAATAAATTAGAGATGTTAGCTTACGAGGCTTCAAACAAAGGGATTGCATGGTTGCACCCTTACGTTGACGAGCAGAACAATTTCAAACTAATGGTAATACCGTCAGAACAATGTATCCCTATTTGGGAGGACGCAACACACGAAAAGTTAAATTCATTTATTAGAGTGTATCCCGAAAAGATATGGACTTTTAACGAGATGAAAACTTTTGAACATATCGAAGCGTGGACTAATGACGGGAAGATAACTCACTACAGAATGGACAGTAGCAACAGCGAAATAATGCTGTTAGGTGATGTTAATTATCCTTTAAGAATAGATAATCAACCTTATTACTGGGCAAGCGGATTGCCATTTATACCGTTCAAGAATAACTACAGAGAGTTATGCGACTTGAAATTTATTAAGTCTTTAATCGATAACTACGACTTAACACGTTCTGAAGCCGCTAACTATATTCAAGAAGTTAAGAATATAATCTACGTTCTAAAAGGTTATAGCGGAGATAATGAAAATTATATCAAATTAAGAAAAATGATAAATGAAGAACGTATTATCACGTTAGATGCTGACGAGGGGGATTATAAGTCAGATGTGGACGCTTTAACGCCTGAAATGGATATAACAGCAATTAAAGACCATTCAGAGCAGTTAAAACGAGATATTCAAGAATATTCACAATCAGTTAATAAGGATATTGACAAGTTCGGCCATGCTCCTAGTGGTGTAGCACTTAAATTCTTATTTAGTGGTTTGGAATTAAAATCAGATAAGTTTGAACAAGAGTTTTCTAAAGGCTTTGACAAGTTACTAATGTTTGTCAATGACTTCTTAAATATTTCTATTGACCCCGAAGTTGAAATTATTTTCTCACACGATATGGCTACAAACGAAACTGAAATTATAGAAAATTGCTTAAAATCTAAAGGACTTATTTCAGATGAAACTATCATAGCCAATCATCCGTGGGTAACTAACTACCAACAGGAAAAAGAAAAGCTAGATGTTCAGAATGAAGCGGAAATTGACAATATTCAACAAAGAATAACAAGGAAAATAGAAGATGAAGACGGAAAAGCTTAGTTATTTTGAAAAACGTGTAGCGAATAATCAGTGGCAAGTGTTCAATGAAGCCGAAGAAACGTACGCTGAAATAATAGAAATCTATGACCGAGTAACAAGAAATATAGTAGATGAATTGTTAGCACTAAGTGAAGAAATAGAACTTAAAGGCTTAACGAGAAGTAGGGCTTACCAACTTAAACATTTAAGACAGTTGGAGGAGTACTACATTGAAGAGTTAGCGAAGTTAGGACAGGTAGTGGAAAAGACTTACACAGAAACGTTAGAAAATGCTATTAACTCTACTATTATCAACACTTCAACAGAGTTAGGAATTAAGCTAACAAATGACGCTAACGTTGTTAAAAAGTTGATGAAGTCTAAATACAAAGGCGTTACATTTAGAGGACGACTAGGAAATAACAACGCTAAATTAATCAAAGAATTGTCAGATATATTAGAGCGCGGATTAACAACTGGTAAGAGCATTACTCAAATGACATTACAGTTAAGAAACCGTATGAACTCTAATTTAAACGACACAATGAGGTTAGTTAGAACGGAAACAATGCACCATTTAAACGATATTAAGTTGCAAAACTACAAAAAAAGCAAGGTAGTTAAGCAACTGAAAGATGTTGTAACGCTTGACGATAGAACAAGTGAACAATGTGCAGTGTGCGACGGCAATATATACGACGTTGACAAAGCACCTACATTGCCTAGACACCCTAACTGTAGGTGTGTTTTAGTGCCTTATTTTGAAGAAGATAAAATTTAGTCCTTAGTAAGACGTTAAAAGACTAAATACGTAAGCAAAAACGACACTTAGCAGACTCTAGCGTGGACTTGACCACGTAAAAAAATGTAAAGGAGAAAAAACAAAATGAAAAGAAAATTTCTAGTTGATTTAGGTTTAGAAGCAGATGTGATTGACAAGATTATGGCGGAATACGGTATCTCAATCAACGCCATTCAATCTATTAGTGAAACACATGAAGATACTATCAAAGACCTACAAGAAAAACTTGAGAAATTCAAGGGGGTTGATATAGATAACCTTAACTCACAAATAGCTAATTTAACAAAAGAAAAAGAAAATATTGTTATTAACAACGCTATTGAAACGGCATTAAACGGAGTTAAGCACAAAGAATTGTTAAAAGGTCAATTCGATTTATCAAAAATTAAATTAGATAAAGACGGAAACGTTAAAGGAATTGACGAACAATTAACAACTATCAAAGAAAATTACAAAGATTTCTTTGAACAAGGGCAAACAGGACAAGCACAAAGTGGATATATCCCAGCTAATCCCGAGCCCCCAAAACAAGTTGACACATACGACAACTTGATTAATAACGCAACAAACATGACAGCAGAACAAATCGCTGAAGCATTTAACAAAATTTAGGAGGATAACAAATGGCAGTAACAAATTTTAAACCAACACTTTGGGAAGGAGCTTTATTATCACAATTTCACAGCGTATCAATCGCTGATGCAATGGTAACAAAGCCGACAGATATTCAAGGTGAAAAAGTAATTTTTAACAAAATTAAAAAAGGAGTAATTAAAGACTACGCTGGGACGGTAGCATGGGACGAAGTGGACACTGAACAAGTTGAAATGACTTTCCCTAAACAAAAATACTTTGCTATTAAAGTAGATGATGTTGACAGAGTGCAACAAAAGAAAGATACGCTTAAACCTATTGCTGATGAACACGGAATGGTATTAGCAGAAACTTACGACGCTGATTTATTCACAACATTAACTGGAACAACAACAGCAACGACTATTGGAAGTAAAACAGCGCAAAAAGATATTCACGCTAAAAACGTGTATGATTTCATTGTTGACTTAGGAACAGAGTTAAGCAAGAAGAAAGTACCAAAAGCAGAACGTTTTGTAACAGTATCAGCTGAAATTTTAGGTCTATTATCAAAAGACCCACGCTTTACTAACAATCCTGTTATTTTAGCAAACGGATTTGTAGAGGGACAAAAAATCAACGGTCTACAAGTAATGACTTCTGAAGAATTACCTAAAAATCAAGTTGTAGCACATCACAAATCAGCAGTAGGTGGAGCAAAACAAATTGACAAGACTGAAGCTATGCGTTTAGAAAATGCTTTTGCTGATGGTGTGCGTGGTCTAATGAAATACGGATTTAAAGTATTAAGAGATGACGCAATCGCTATCTTACACTACAAAGTTGTAGAAACTCCGCTAGGTAAGTAATATGAAACAAGAGATTTTAGAGGAATTAGCAAAAAGACCTGGGGTAGCGTCTGAAATAGTGGAATCTCTATACGAGGACGCTATCCAAGATATACAAGAGTTTTGTAATTTAAAAGAAGTTAATCAAAAGCATAAAAGCACTATTAAAGATTTAATCATGTTCAGATACAACACACTGGGAACCGAGGGGATAAAATCTGAAAGCTATCCTAGTGTGTCTTACACTTACGAAAGAGATATACCAGCACGCATTAAGACTAAATTAAGGTCGTTTAGGAGGCTTAGTTATGAGCTTAATGACTAACTTTAAGCAAGCAACTTTAATGACCTTTAAAAGCGTTCCTACTCCCTCAGGGGCTACTAAAAAAACGTGGCAAGAGGAGAAACCAATTAAAATTGCAATTCATAAAGTAGACGAGTTCTACAACCCCCAAGGCTTCAAACATTCCGAAGTAACACATATTGGTTTAACGTTTGAGAAAGATATACAAGCTAGAAAAAATCGTATATTAATTAATAACGTACAATATGAAATTCTGAACGTTGACAACTCCCACAGACTAACTCACTTAACTTTGAAAGAATATATCAATGAACAATAGCGAATTTGAAAGAGGAATGCGAGAAGCTACAGGCAAATTAATTGCAATACAGCAGGAAAGAATGGAGAAAGCTACAAAATTTCTTGAGGGTAAAGCGACAGAAAACGCCCCGTCAGATACAGGGAAATTAAGGGCAAGTATGATGAGCAGAACTCAATTAAAATCTGATGAAATATACGGTATAGTTGGAAATACCTCATCATACGCCCCTTACGTACATCAAGGTACTGGACAGTATTCAGTAACGGGTAACGGGCGTAAAACACCGTGGCGATACAAACTTATTGACGGTAGCTGGAGAACAACAAAAGGTCAAAAGCCTCAACCATTCTTAAAAGACGCTAAAGAAAAGAATTTAGGCTCAATAATGCGAATGTTAGGAGGTAAGTAAACATGATTTCACATATAGTTAAGAAAATGCTTGATGAAGTTACAGGGCTTACTTTTCAACCTATTCACAGCGATAAAGCGTGGTATAGTTTAACTCCTATACAACGTGACTATATCAATATTGATACGTTGGAAGTAAGAATAGTAACAGATGATTTTGACGAATTAGAAAATTACAGAACGAAAGTAGAAAGTTTAATCAACAAACAACATGAGAGTAACCACTTAAAAGACGGTTACTCTCTACGATTTTCTGTAAGCGGCGGAGGTATATTGCCGTTACAAGACTTTGAATTGTACGACAGCACACAATACTTACAGATTACATGGTTCAAGAAAGAGAGGTAAATAAATGGCAAAGAAAATTGATGAAATAATCTTAGGTGCTGGGGAACTGTATTTACTATCAGCAACTAGCGGAGAAATTCCAGCAGATAATGTTATTGAAACTGAAGATAACAACGTTGGTCATTGTTCGGGCGGTGCTAGTTTAGAATACAAGCCTGAAAGCTATGACGTTAAAAATCAATACAATAGAACAGTTAAACGTTTTATTAAAGGTGAAGAAATTAGTTTTAAAACTGGTGTATTAACATGGGATTTAGGACTTTTAACTAAATTATCTACAGCAAAATTAACAGAGGATACAGTTAAGAAAACAAGAACATTAACTTTTGGAGCTGGCGGAAGTTTAGCAACTAACATTGTACGCTTTGTACATACAAAAGAAAATGGTAAGAAAATCCGTGTAACACTTATCGGACAAGCTGGGAACGGATTTTCTATTGAGTTTAACTCGGAAAAAGAAACAACTATTGACGCTGAATTTACAGCAGTTGAGAAGAAAAAAGGCTTCTTAGCAGAAATTCAAGAAGAACAAGAATAATACAATAATAAAAGAATAATAAAAGAAAGAGGAGTGTAACAAATGTTAAATGATATCCTAAATAGAAGAATAGAGGTCGATTGGAAAAACGGCAAAAAATTGCAAATTAAAGAACTTACTTTCAAAGATTGGAAAGAAATGATAGAGATTGAGAAAATCGAAGATCCTGTGAAAGAGGTAGAGGAAAGAGTTAAATTTGTTGCAAAATGCCTCGACCGAAATTTAGAAGGAATAAGAATCAAGGTCAAAGACTTAGAGGACGTTAACGTTTCATATATCAACGCTATATGGACGCTATTATTAATTCAAATGAATTCAATCGCTAATGACCCAAACTAAAAATCCCACTTCCAGACGACCCTGTGGTAAGGGAAGCAATATTTGAAAAATATTTTGCTACGGAAGAGTGGGAAATTAACCTTGATAAGAGAACTGCGGAACTTAAAAGAATGTCAGATTATTGCGGTTTAAATTTCCTAGAAATAGAAGATTTACCGCTGTACACTTATTTACAAATTAGGCGTGATAGCTGGTTAGACAGCATGCAAAAAACAGAAGAAGCAAAAGAGGTACTAAAGAATATAATCCGACTAGGAAGAAAAGACGCAGACAAGAACTTAAAGAGGGGCTAGTAATTAGTCCCTCTTATTTTTTTAGGAAAGGAGGAGAAATATGACAGTAGGCAGTATTGGTTTACCCCCGTTATATACGGAAATGAGGGTAAAACTAGATACTTTTAAAAGCGAAATGAACAAGGCTACAGCGTTCGCTACAGCTAAAGCTAGTGAAATAACTAGACACATGCAAAGAGCGAATAAAGTAGCTGACAGTATGGTTAGTTTTGGTAAAAAAGCGACTTTAGGAGTTACTTTGCCAATAGCGGCTGCTAGTGCAGGAGTGTTTAAGTTTGCTAAAGACTATGAAAGTGCCTTTGCTGGAGTGCGTAAGACTACAGACGCAACCGAAGCAGAATACCAAAAATTAAGTAAAGGTATTCGTCAGATGTCTAAAGAAATGCCAGCTAGTGCCGTGAGTATCGCACAAGTGGCAGAAGCGGCTGGACAGTTGGGAATTAAAAAAGAAGATATTCTTAAATTTTCAAAAACAATGGTTGACTTAGGAGTTGCAACTAACTTAACAGCAACTGAGGCGGCTACATCATTGGCACGTTTTAGCAACATCATGGGAACAAGTGCCGACAATGTTGACCGTTTAGGCTCTACTATTGTTCACTTAGGAAACAATACAGCGACAACAGAACGCGAAATTGTTGAAATGGGAATGAGATTAGCTGGGGCTGGTAAGCAAGTAGGATTAACTGAAGCACAAGTGTTAGGATTAGCAGCCGCTATGAGTTCGGTTGGTATAGAAGCCGAAATGGGCGGTAGTGCCATGAGTAAGCTTTTAATTAAGATGAAATTGGCAGTAACACAAGGCGGAAAAGCACTAGAGGAGTTTGCAAGCGCAAGCGGAGTAAGTGCTTCTAAATTTAAACAAGCGTTTGAACAAGACGCCTCACAAGCATTATTAATGTTCTTAAAAGGTTTGAAGAATGCTTCAGCACAAGGTAAGTCAGCTATTGAAATTCTTGATGAAATGGATATTTCTGAAGTACGTTTGAGAGATACTATCTTGAGGGCGGCTGAATCAAATGAGAAATTCGGAGAAACATTAAATATCGCTAATCAAGGTTGGCGTGAAAATACAGCCTTACAAAAAGAAGCACAACAAAGATATAAGACTACAGAAAGCCAGTTGCAAATAGCGAAAAATAAACTTATTGATATTGCTATTACTTTAGGTACTAACTTCTTACCAAAAGTCAATCAAGTACTAAATGTAGTTGGCGAGTTTGCTGATACATTAAACAACATGAGTCCTACAATGCAAAGTGTGGTTGGTTGGACGGCTCTTGCAGCTGCTTCAATAGGACCACTAACTTTTGGTGTAGGTAAAGCAATTAAGGCGTTTGTACTGTTCAAAAGCGGTATAGGTGCGGTATCAACATTTGTTGGTAAAGTGTTCAAAAAAGATATTTCAAGTATTGGCACTCAATCAACCAAGAGCGCAACAGAGTTTGGAAGAAGTGCTAATTTAATTGTCAAAGCTAGTGATAGTATTAAGCTATCAATGTCACAAATGGGTAGCACTTATCAAACGCAGTCAAATTCTATCAGCAGAAATAGTGATGTTATTATTGCAAAACTGAAAGCTATTCAAGTTGAGGCGAGAAACACAGCGACAGCACTTCATGGTGTTCAAATGAACAACACAGGCGGAAATGTTAAGACTTCAAACAAAAAGACTAGAAAAGAGTTTGATGGCAGAGGAATTGATATATACACGACCAAAACCAAACAACTAGGAGAAACAGCTAGCAATACTGGTAAGAAAGTTAAAGGTTTAGGAAATACAACAACAGTTGTAAGTAACACAGTTAAAGCTAATTCCTCAAAAGTAGCAACCGCAACTACAACAGTAGCGAAAAGTGGTTCAAGACTTGCAAGTATAATGTCAAAAGGGACAACAGCCTTACGAACAATAGGAAGAAGTGCATTAACCGCTACACCGTTGCTATTAGACTTAGGTTTAGGTTTAGGCGGAACGGCAACAGCAGTAGCAAGCATGGGCGGAAGTTTATTAGCAGGTGCAGGAGCGTTAGGAAGCCTTGCTGTTGCAACGGCACCAGTCGTTGCTGGAGTTGGAGCAGTAGCTGGAGTTGGATATGCAGTGTATAAAGCATTCACGCAAAGTGCAGTACCTGCCGTTGACCTCTATAAGTCTAAAACGGAAACCGTCTTTAATGAAGCTACTGGGCGTATGGAACGCCATACAACCAAAATTAGCGAAGAAACGAAGAAACAATACCAACATTTTTACGATATGTCAAATAACATAAGACAAGCTTCAGAGGGAATGTATGTAGGTTTATACAAAAACGCTAATGAAGGACACCAAGCAATTCTTAAAGCAGTAGAACAGTACAAAGTTGATTATGTTGCTAAAGTGAATCAAAAGAAAGATGAAACAATAGCAAAATTCAACGAATTATACGGAAATTCTACTCATTTAAGTGCTGAAATGAAAGCTAAAATCATTCAAGATGCTCAAGAAACAGCTGACAAAACTATTAAATCAGCAGAAACAAGACTTACAGAAATAACTAGACTTTCTGAAGAATTAAAAAACGCAAGTGGAACTAAAGCAGAAGAGTTGAAACGCCGAATAATTCAATTAACTGATGAACAAGACGCTGAAACAATAAGAATTGTGGCTAAAAATAAAGCTGAACAAGAAATGCTATTTAACAACTTGTATAGCAATGTTGACAATATAACCGCTAAACACGTTTCAGATATGGCTATCAAGATTAATGAGTTAAGAGATAATTCAGTTAAAGCCGCTGAAGAAACTAAAAATAAACAATTACAGTACGCTGAAGAGTGGAAGGCTCAAAAAGAAATTATTAACGGAAAACTTACAGAAGAAGAACGTAAGACTTACGAGGAAATGAAAAAAGCGGCAGTTGAAGGTTACGGAAAATCAGTAGAAGAAGCCGAAAGGTTGAGAATACAAGGACTTTCACGTTTAAGAAATGAGTACAGTCATTTAGACAACTCGCTTGATTGGAATACTGGTAAAGTGAAATCGTGGGCAAGACAAGTAGCCGAGAAACTAGGTCTTATCAACAGTACGCCTTTAGAAAGTAAATCAGCAACTTACACAATACAAGCTTCTGTAGTTGGAATGGGAGCAGTAAGTCAATTATTCAGTTCTCACTACAACGGATTGGATTATGTCCCTTATGATGGATATCGTGCAAGGTTGCACCGTGGAGAGCGTGTTTTAACAGCGGAAGAAAACAAAGAGTATTCAAGCGGTGGAAAAGGCGGAAATATTAATGTAAATATTGATAAAGTCTACAACAACACACCAAACGACGCTAGAAAGATAGCCCAACAATTAGGGTATGAAATTAAGAAACAAAGATTAGGAGGTGGTTTAGCGTGATAACTTTTAAAAATAAAAAAAGTGATAGTTTAGGGATTGTGTTCAGCGAGCAACCAACCATCCCAACTGGTAAGGAACGTACACAATTTCTTACCGTGGTTGGTAGGGACGGCAAGCTAACTGTAGAAGATGATAGTTTAGAGCCTATTCAAATAACATTAGAAGGTCATGCTGAATGCACTAGAGATGAATTAATCAATTATTTCAGAGGAGAAGGCAACCTAATATTTGATGTATTACCCGACCGCTATTATGAGGCTAGAAACGTTGAGGGGGTTAACATCACTTACCCCCTAGGTGATGGAAGATTATTAAAATTTTTAGTAGCGTTAGAGTTAGAGCCTTATTCAAGACCATTAGAAAATCCGTTAGTAACGTTAGAAAAAATTTCTCTAATAGAAAACAATACTAATATGGTAGCTAAACCATATCTTAAAATCACAGGAAATGGAACAATAACGCTTAAACGAAATAGTGTGCAGTTTTTAGAAATTAAAAATGTAGTAGATTATGTTGAAATAAACGGAGAAATGGATTTCATCTCAAAAGGCACGGTATCTATGGAAAGAAACGCCATAGGTGAGGTTTTAACACTCAAAGAGGGACAGAACCACTTAGAGGTAATAGGAGATGTTACCAAAGTAGAAATTAGATATAACTGGAGGTATCGCTAATGGTTAACATATATGAATACAACGAAACAGATTTTAACCATAGAGGAACGCCTCTAAAGAATTTTTTAAAATGTGAAATAACTGAAGCATTAAACGGGGTATATGAATTAAATTTTGAGTACCCACTAGAAAGCGACGATAGTCACTTGTTAGAAAACGGAAAGATTTTAAAAGTTGATAACTATGACGGAAAACAACTATTCAGAATTATTCAACTACAAAAAGAACTGGATATAATCAAAGGTTACGCCTTGCATATCACATACGACTTGTTAGGCAATTTCATTGAAGATATATTCATTCAAGGAATGAACGGTGCTAGAGCGTTACACGAGGTGCTAACAAGGTCAACAGACCCGCACAATTTCATTGGCACAAGTGATATTCAATACTTGCGCAATTCAAGATTAGTGCGTAAGAATACGTTAGAGGCAATAATGGGAGATAAAGATAACAGCTTGCTATCACGTTGGGGTGGTGAGTTGTACCGAGATAATTTCCGTATTAATTGGTTAAATAAAATTGGTAATGACAAAGGTGTAAGTATAAAATACGCCAAAAATCTTACTGGCTTTGAGTACAAGGTTGATTTAAGCGGATTGGTAACACATTTCATACCAAAAGGCTTTGATGGTTTGTTATTGCCTGAAAAGTATGTTATATCCCCTTTAGCTGATAAATACAAGCCTATTGTTAAACGCAAAGTATTAGAACTAGAAGATGTTATCAGCAAGAAAGTTAGCCCAACACAAGAAAATGCTGTTGACCATGAACAAGCATTGGCGTTACTTAAAGAAAAGGCAAATAAAGCCTTTGAAAATGGTGCTGACAAACCTGAAATAACTTGCACAGTTAGTTTTGTAGATTTATCGCAAACAAAAGAGTATAAACGTTTTAAAACGCTTGAAAAGGTCTATTTAGGTGATACTGTAGAGGTATCTTATAAAGGTATTAAAGTTAAAACTAGATGTGTAGGCTATAGTTACGACTGTTTGCAAGACCGTTATTTAAATTTGCAGTTAGGCAATACTCCCGAACCGAACTTATTAGCTAACGCTATTAATCAACAAAAAGCATTAATTGAACGTGTAGAACAAATAGAACGTGGCAATGTTGAAAAAGCAAAAGAAGCGATTAAAGCAAGTTTGAATGAAGGATTAGGGAGTAACATTAAATACTATAAAGACCGTATTTTGATAATGGATACGGATAGCGAAGAAACAGCTAGAGTAGTATGGAAATTCAATTCAAATGGTTTAAGCGTTAGCACTAGCGGAGTAAATGGCGAATTTAAAATGGCAACTACAAAAGATGGTATGTTTTTCGCTGAGATAATTACAGGTTTAAAAATCAATTCAGAAATGATTGAAACTGGTGCTATTGATTTTAAACACTTATCTTCAACTGTATTTAGTAAAGTCAGAGAGGGACTTATCACAAAAGAAGGCTTAAGTGAATTTTTAGTCACAAACGAAGGCTTAAGGCAAAAGATGAATCAGATTATTTCTGAAGAGTTTGAAGCTAAAAAACCTGAACTTAAAGGCGATAGTAGTTACATTCACAAGAAATATTCCAACAATGCTAACGGAACACCTATGACAGACGACGTTAATTCCAAGTACATGGGACTATACACAGGTTCAGCTAAAACACCGCCAGTAAACGCAAGCGACTATAATTGGATTAAGATTAAGTTTGAAGAACGTTTAGTCAAGGGGTACGCTAATAGCAAGACTGGACTTGATTTCACAACAGTTGAACCTTTTGAGGAAAGTACATTGGTAGCAAAGAATAGACCAAGGGTACAAATCACTAACAACAACGATATATCGGATATTTGGCAAGCAAATGATGAAATATTCTTGAAGCCTGATAGATATTATTATATAAGCATTAGAGCCAAAGGGAATACTAATGAATTACACGCTTATATTAAGGACTACAACAATAATAGTTTAATTTTGGAAAATCTAACATTCGGAAACGAATTGCAAATTAAATCTACGACATTTGTCACGCCTAAAAATATGAGTGACAATAACGTATGGTTAAAATTTGCCATGCAACCTGAGGACGCCAACTGGGAAGGTGTAGAGGTTGACTGGTGGACTATTCAAGAGTACGGCGGACACGACAATTTCCGAGATTTCCCGTTAAATACACCAGCACAATATCACAAATTCAGATATTTTGGATATGCAAATATAACGGACGGCAAACCTACCGCTGATAAGTTTGAGTGGTTTGACTTGCAACAAAAATCAATGCAAACTGACAAGTATACACATCTAGTCTACTCAGATAATCCTGACGGTACAGACTTTGGAAAAGAACCTAAAAAATACATGGGGATTGCAAGGACTACATCTCCAGTTACACCAACAAACAAAGAGGAGTTTAAATGGTTTAAAATCACTGGAGAGGACGGTAAGAATGGAGAGGACGGACACTCATTAAATGCTTACTTAAGGCTTGAGGGAAGTTATTTAAACAGCAATATCGCTAATTTTGGTGCTTACGTGAAAGTAATGTACGACGGCGTACAGATAAGTAATTTTGATATATCTCACTCTTACAGAGGAGCTAGCTTCCCTGAAACGTCAAATCAAGCTAGTGCGGTCTATTCTAACGGCTTAATTACTAATATGGTACTAAATGCTAACAAAACAGACGGAACGCCGTTATACGTGGATATAACGGTCAAATACAAAGGTTTAACATCAGTTGCTAGTGCGAGGTTGGATAATACGGTCGATGTGGAATTGGTTAACAGCACTATTAAGAAATTTAAGACCTTTGAAAGTACGCTTGATACGTTTGAAAGTACACTTAAAAAGAACGAAAAAGATAAGTTTAAAATGGCGTATAACGTTGAAAATCTTTGTTCAGAAACTAATTTGGAGAAGAAAGGTAATGACCTTTATTTTCAAACAAAAAAACCTTTAGAAGCTAATAAAACATATTACATCTTAGCGTGGGTAAGAAACGCTCCCGATAATTTCCAAAAAACAGCGATATACAACACGGCAAACCATCAAATTTTAGTTAATGGATTGAATGTATGGGAAACGACTTATAAGGAAAAACAAACACAAGTTAATTTCTATCCTTTAGGTAATACTGAAGTTAAAGTTAGCAATGTTCGAATTTACGAGAAAACAGAAACACCGTTCCCAACTGAAAACGTATTAGCATCTTTTGAAAATAACGATATTTCTTATTTCAATTTGAGGTTTAAACGAAAAATTAAGCCTAATGAAATTTTAAAACTTACATTCAATGTTAAAGGTAAGCCTACAATGAATTACAGTTACTATTGTGAAAATGCCGTTCTTTCTGTAAGACCATTAGTTGAAGGCAAAAATACTTGTATATTCAGCGTTAAAGAAGAAACTGATTTAATACAATTCTCTTATCGTGGAAATGGTATAAGCGGGCAAAAAAGCGATTTTAAATGCGAAAAGATAGAGTTTGATAGAGGTTATAAAACAGAATACAACATAACTGAAGTAGAAAACTCGTTTAAACAAATTGATGATAAGATGAGTTTGACCGTCAAAAAGAATGATGTTATTTCATCTATCAACCTTACTCCTGAGGCTGTCAAAATTGATAGTAAACGCGTTGATGTAACTGGTTTGCTTACGGCTTACACAGGTGCAATAGGAGGCTTCTTAATCGGTAAAAACCCTAACGACAAAGAAAACTGGTGGCTGACTGGTCAGAATCAATTTAGGGTAGGAATGTCAAATGGTGGCGGACAATGGAAACAAACAGCCTTGTGGGTTAACTGGGGGTATGAGTGGGGCAAACCTAGTGATGAAGCGTGGTTTGTAAAAGAAAACGGAGAAATGTATTGCTACAATCAAGCAACATTTTCAGGCGGATTGCACACTTACAACGAAAGAATAGATGTTCACGGTCAAGACGTTCAAGGAGACGCTTCGGGTAGCAGTAAAACCACTGTTATCTGGTGGAGTCAGATTTCCAGATTAAGAAGCGCCATTTCTGACAAGCGATTAAAAGAGAATATCCAACCAACAAAAGTCAATGCACTAGACACGCTTAACAAAATTGAAATGGTTGAGTTTAATTGGAAAAAAGACGGCAAATTTGAAAAGTTGGGAGCAATAGCTCAACAAGTTAAAAGTGTTGAAGATAGTCTTGTGGTTAATGATATGGACGACAAACAAACGTTCAACGACCATTTAAGGATTAATTACTACGACACTATCCCTTATCTTATTAAGGCGGTTCAAGAGTTAAGCGATCAAGTAAACACATTGACTAAAAGAGTAGAAGAATTAGAAAGGAGTTCAAAAAATGGCATTTAAAGTATATTTCAAACGTGATTTAAACGGAGAAATGTTGGTGGTAATCAATGATAATAATGGCACTAATATTCAGCGCATACTCAAAGGAGATCACAGCAACACTGATGATGAAACATTAGTTAAGTTAGTGTTGGAGCAATTCTATCAAGAGGTTTACCCCAACCGTGCAGAGAATGAGAGGTTTGCTAAGTTAGATAAGATAACTAAAGAGCAGATCGAACTAAATATTTTCCTGCGCAAAGCATTAGGAGAAAGTGCAATGAAAGAGTTTGAATATGATGAACTATTCAAAGATATTAGTTGCAAATTTGAATTTTTAGCCAATCACTTAAAAGTAGAATTACCAACTACAAACGAAAAAGAGGAGGAGAATGGCAATGAACAAACTGAGGGAGGTAGCAAATAACATACGATTAACAAGTGCAATTATATTAGCACTTTTGAAAGGAGGTGGCAACATGATGATTAAGATTTTAGTAGCAAACATTCTTGATGGATTAATGACGTTAGACCAAATCAAGAACAAAAAGTTAAGAAAATTAGTCGAAGCTGAACTAAGAAAAATGGGCTTAACAGACGTTATTGATGAAAATCAAGGGGCTTAATTGCTCCCTTTTAAAATTTAAAGGAAGTGAGGACAATGATTGTGTTTGAAATAAGCCATTTCATTTCAATAGTTGCGATCGGCCTTACTGCTCTAATTGCGTTGTGGAATATTCATATCAAAAGTAATGAGCAGGCAGGTAAATTAAAAGAAATGGAAATCAGGATAAAGAACAACGAGGATAAAATAAAAGAATCCAAGATTAGCATAAATAAATTGGAAGAACGTGACGATTTAGTAGTTGAAGTAAGAACAGAGCTAAAGCACGTGTCAAAGCGACTTGATGAAATAACTAAGAAATTAGGAGGGGATAAATAATGATTAATTGGAATGTAAGGTTAAGAAATAAAGGTTTTGTGTTAGCACTTGTGAGCGCGTTAATAGTAGCCGTTCAAATGGTATTTAAAATGTTTGGATTACACTTAAATTTAAATGGATTTTCAGCGAATGTAGTAGATGTAATTAACTCTATTTTCGTTGTGTTAACTATATTAGGAGTAGTTACAGACCCTACTACACAAGGGATTTCTGATAGCGAACGAGCGTTGACTTACGATAAGCCAAAAGATGACAACGACCAACGTTATCCAGGAGACAAATAAAGATTAAAAACTCATAAAGACGTTATTCAAAGGTTGAGGTGGATTATTACTTCAACCTTATTTTTTGAAAGGAGAAGAAAAATGGCAACACAACTAGAAATGGTTAACTGGGCTAAGGCTCAAGAAAATAAATGGATTGATGTTGATGGTGCTTATGGTGCTCAATGCGTTGATTTAGCGATGAAATATTGTCAAGTGTTCGGAGGAATGACTCCGCATGGTAACGCTATTGACTACTTATCAAACGCTATTCCAAGTGGTTGGAAGAGATTTAAAAAAGGAGAAGGACAAATACAACCTGGAGACCTCCCTATTTGGAAATGGGGTAGTTGGGATATATACGGACATATTGGTATTGCAACATCAGTTAACGGACGATATATCACTTCTGTAGAGCAAAATGTAGATGGAGCTGCAGTCGGTGTAGGTGGATACGCTCGTATTCGTACACGTGATGATAGCTGTTTAGTTGGATTTATCCGCCCTAAATATGAAGAACGTGGTTGGGTTAAGAATGATACTGGCTGGTGGTACGACCTAGGAGATGGCGACTACTACAAAGATTGTTGGAAGTTAATCAATGGTTCATGGTTTAGATTTAATCAAAATGGTTACGCTCTTGAAAACCAATGGTATCATGATGAAGCTAATAACCGCTGGTATTGGTTGGCAGAAGGTGGATACATGGCTTCTAAAGCATGGAAATTCATCAATGGTAAATGGTATTATTTCCGTGAGGACGGCGTTATGAAAACTGGCTGGGTTGAATATCAAGGTAGATGGTATTACTTAAATCACGATAATGGAGATATGGTATCAGAGGAATACCGAAAAATCGGTGATTATTGGTATTTATTCAACAAGGATGGAGAAATGCAAACCAATAAGAAGATGGAAATAAAAGAAGATGGAACTATCAATATGATAGATTAAAATAACTTAATAAAGATGCTATTACACCCCCTTTAATTAGGGGGTTTATTTTTTATTGACAAAAAAACTGAATAAGTGTAGAATGAATTTAAGTGAGTATATCACTTAAATTTAATTTTTTTTAATTTTTTTCACAACCCCCCCGTCTCCCTACGGGGGGGATTTATTTTTTATTGACAAAAGCTGTAAGCGGTTGTAGAATAAAGATATAAAGGAGGAGATAAATATGAAAAATCACATATTTAAGAAAAAATTAAAAAGGGCGGTAATTAAGTCACCCCAACGTTTGTATAGGTTGGAAAACGGAGAATTCCACTATATAGCGACGTTTGAAACGTTGGACGAAGAATTGTTCGTTGTGGTGTATGAATTAACAAGAAATCAAGTAATAGCAAATTTTAAACCAAAAATCTTTGACGATATTTCAAACAATGTAATTGAAATTTACGATTATTGGGAGAACGATTTAGAAAATCTTGACGAATTAAACGAAAGACTTACAAAAGAAGTTATTAATTATATAGCGTAAAGTATTAACCTCACTAGATTTAGTGAGGTTTTTTATTTTTTTAAAAAAAGTTAAAAAAACTTCCAAAAAAGGCTTGACTTTATACACAATATTGTGTATAATTAAAGTACAAAGTAAGAAAGGAAGTAACAAGCATTGAAAAAACAACACATCTTCAAAACAGCACACAAAATAGCAAAAGGAATTGTTAAAGAAGTAGGAAATTATCAAATCGCATTAAGTTTAGCGTTAAAAGAAGTGTACAGACAAATAAAATTATACGACAAAAAACGTTTCGGAAATGAAGCAGTTGAAAGTGCAATTTACAGATTAGGAACAGCACAAGAAGTTAAAGATTTTGATAAAGAAAGCGAAAAATACGTTTACGGGATTGCTAAATGGTTCTACAACAAAGAATTCACAAACGCACAAGCACAAATGCTTATCTATTTAGAAGATGAAAAAATAGTTAAAGAAACAGAAAAAGCTTACAAAATAGCATTCTTTACAGAATATGGGTTATTTGAAAAATGGATACCAAAAAGCGTATTTAACAAACAATACGCAAACGTAACAGTAGCATAGGAGGAAATGAGAAAATGGAAAAAAATAACGCATTATATAATATGATTAAAAACGGCAACGCATTTACAGAAAAGGAAAGAGAATTTTTATTAAAAAATGAAAATGTAAAAAAATTCTATAAATTTGTAGAAGTAAAAGCAAGCGATATATTTCAATATACAGATTTAAGTTTTGAAGCTCTTGAAATTTTAATAAAGAACAACTTAGAGGGCGACGCTTTAGCAACAATGCACGATTATACAGAATATATCAGGCAACAATTTGAAAAATTCTGCATAGCAATAGCAATGGGGGAAATTTAAATGATTGAAGCAATAGAAAAATTACTAAAATCTGATTTAACGAGTTATAAAATTGGTAAAGATACTGGAATTTCAGTTCAACAAATAGACCGTTACAGAAAATCAATGAAAATCGGCAACATAACATTAGCTAACGCTTTAAAATTATATAATTATTATCAAAAAATAAATAAAAAAACTTTATAAAAAGGCTTGACAATATACACAATATTGTGTATAATATAATTGTAAAGGATAAGACTTTACAAAGTCGGCAAAAGAAAAAAGCCCTAACAAAAGTTAGGACTTAGTAACAAGCTAAGTACTATCTTAGCAGAAAATAAGCAAAAAGTCAAGATAGGAGAATAACAAATGATAACATTAAAATTTAACTACAACGGAAAAACAAGAGAATTTAAAGAGGAAAAATATTCAACAATTTACTATCAAATAGGAGAACTTTTAAACGCAGGAGAACCAACGTTTGAAGAAGATATGTACATTCAACAAATGGAAGAATTTGATAGGGAAAAATATTTAAACTTAACAGATGAAGATTTTGAAAAATCTATTGAATACTGGGAAGATTTAAAAGAAAAAATAACAGAAGAAACTTATAGAGATTTTATAACAACAGTATTAGAGGGAAGCAGAGTATTTCAATATGATATAATCGCTGATTAAAAAAATAAATAAGCCGACTTAAAAAGAGGGTATAAAAGCCCTCTTTTATTTTTGTTTAAACTATGCTAAAATTTCTTATGAGGTGATACAAAATGAAAAAACATTATTTATCTCATTTCGGCAATATCAAAATGAAAGATTTCTTATTAAGAAATGGCGATATTAAAGAAGATAATAACGGGATATATGTTACAGATTTAATAGAACAACAAGAACTACAAGAACAGTTTGACGCTTTGGAATATTTTAAAACAATAGAAAATTTTGTAAATGCTTTTGAATTGGAATATTTAATAACACAAAGGGGTTGTGAATATTATGCAAGAGTTGTTGAAGATGATAATAATAGAATGTTTTCGTTGATATATCAAGGTAACAATGGTAATATCAATGACGTTGTAGAGATAAGAAGCGGAGATATATTTGAATAGCACTCTTACACATCCGTAGAATTGAAAAATAAATAAAAAAAGTAGTAACTCCTGTACATTTATTAAGGCAGGAGAGGATATACAACCTATTCAAGAAATACAAAAAATAGACCAACA
>ERZ772977.506-NODE-506-length-25970-cov-6.075439_pt1 | contig 25970 bp, 14 predicted proteins | sample MGYA00511131_ERZ772977 | MGnify/ENA primary metagenome ERZ772977 (study PRJEB29015, sample SAMEA2737935) | human oral metagenome | biome: human oral; feature: human-associated habitat; material: dental | place: China | collected 2151 ...
CAGAAAAAAGAGGATAAAGAGAAAGATATTGAAGATGAGTATATTGACATTCTGAATGGTCTTGGTATTCATAAGAATTCAACTCAAGAGTTATTTATCGACTATCTGTTAGGTCTATCTATCCGTAGTCAGATAGGCTTACTTTCTGATAATAGAAAAGCTGACATCATGAGTCAGATCAATATATATGTGTCACGTATGATGGCAGCAGACATTGATGTTGACCTTGTAGTTAAAAACCCTATTTTCACAAATATTTCTATCGTAGACTATTTGAGCAAATCAAAGGTTTTCCCACATGACTATTTGCTTATCCCAAACACTCTCAATCATGATATGAATGGTGTTTTTATGGGGCTGACTACTATATTTGCTAACCAAGCTAAACAGAGCCCATGGATTATATTCGACTATATGTTAAGAGTTGGTTATACCAGACATCTCTATTTGCAATTAAGCACAACTGCCTTTAATCAAATATTGTCGCATACTGGTATCATGCAAGATATGTCAATAAAGAATATTGTGCTTTTAATGACTGCAGTTGGAAAGGCAAACAATCTAAAGTTGCCAGAATTGATACCATTAGAAGGACTTGCCTTAACGGCAAAAAAAGGGCAAGGGGAAAAAGAGAATGCGATTGATAACATTCTCAAAGGTGATAATATTAATATGACACAAAAAGTGTTGGCTTTGTTACCATTATTTTCTTTGAGAAAAGGACAAAGTCAATCTACTGAATTGTATTATTCCGTACTTTCATTGTTGTCTACAATATGTATGATTATTCGTTCAGGAAAAGATGTATCATCTATCAAGGGTCTGCTTAGTGATTTAAGTTTGCATCGCACTTATCCTATGCCACCAGAAGGCGAAGTTATTTCTAACGATCCTGAAAGTAATATTACATTAAATGAAGAGTTATCACAAAAACTTGGTATAGACATTGAGGATGAGATATTAGATGATTTAATAATAGAATTAATCCTGTGGCGAGAAACCTTTATCAAAGATAATGAAAATAGTCCAACTCTTATACTACCTCCTTATCTATTAGGTCGTATTATGACCCGTTTTACTTCTGCGTTGATAAATGTTCCTAATAAAAAGAATTTAGCAGAACTATTCCAACAGCATTTGATTGTTTTCTTAAACTCCGTTTTGATAGAAGAAGCCAAAGAAAAGTTTGGTGACAAGGTAAATGTCAATAATAACAATCCTGTGGATGCTCCCAAATTATTTTATGATAACTTGGGAAAAGTAACAATTAAAAACGAAGATGGGAATTCCTATTTAGATTCACTTAATCTTATACGTTGTTTATTATCTTGCCCTCTAATTTGTGTTTACTTTAATACAGAAGTTTCTTCTAAAATTAAGGAGCATTTCGATGCCTTTGGTTTTGGCAACATAACTTTATTCGATATTTTGAGTCGTGCTGAAATTAAAAACTAAAGAGAATGACGTAAATGGTAAAATTGATATCACAAAAGAGAATATCAAAGAATCCCTGGAACGTATTATAGAAGAAAAAGGAGAAGAATTCTTTAAAAATATATTTATAATGTAGATAACAGAACTGCTTATAAAGTAGTAAAGAATTTACCTTTCGTAAAAAGTATTGACCAAGGCTGCGCAAAGAAATTAAAAGAACTATTTAAAAGAAAGTACATTGACAAACAATAAGGTGATTATATCCATCTGAAACATGAAAAGTAATTCACACATATCATACTTATTAATAGATCATCTTTCCCTATCCTCTTATCAGAAAGGGGAAGATGTAACTTTGGACGATATCGAGCGCAGACTTAGGATAGTTGCGCGGGAACACAATCATGTAATCCCGCACCATTATCTAAGACTTGTGTCTGAAAGTTCGTTTAGAGGAATAACAAAAGTAAGTCAAGTTTTTACAGAAGGATTAATCCAACTTGCAAATGACTTCTTAGAAAGGAGAAACAATCGCATATACGTCAAAATAGAGAAGTTTAATACTTGGCAAGAACAAATAGCATATATTCCTCCTATGCTATTAATATCTGCTTACATTTTCAAGAATGTTATTTCATCCATTACTGACATCATATCGGACTCTTTTTATAATCAGTATATTGCACCCAACTTGGGAAACACGAGTTTGATACCTCCATACATATCTCAAATAGAAGAATTGAAGAAAGAAAATAATGGCTTTAATGACCTTCATATTCATCTAAATGGTACAATGGAAACTGATTCTGTTTGGCTTGATATTTTGCACTACCCAGAAAGAGTCATTCACAATATGGAAGAAAGTGCAAAAGGCAACAAGCTTGCGAAAGAACAGTATGAGCAGTTTGATAATTGGACAAGACCTGATAAACTGAAACATTCAATAACGCAAGCTATCAACCTTAGAAAATTCCTTTTCTCTGAGATCAGTCAAGTTGTACCTGTTAATGAAGCATTCACAAGACAGGCAGAGAGCAGTCTTTACATCTCAGTACTACATTATCTTTCTATTTACCCTGACAATAAAAAAGTAGCCAGTTCTTTTCACCATTATTTACTCATACTTGGTCTTGTAAATCAAATGTTGGTGCAGCAACCCCAATGCTTTGGATTTGAACAGTTCCAACATTATACATCAAATGGATTAAGAGAGTATAGCGAACAAGAGTATGAACAGCGTTTCCTTCAATTGGCTGGAAATCAGCTTGACAATATTAAAATTATAGAGGGACGATTCTCACCTAAGGATAAAGAATACAAAAATAACTACTTAATTGATAAAATTCGAAGAGGATGGTTACTTCTAAATAATAGGCAAGGTTGCAATAAGTCAGATATAAGGCTCATTGCACATTTTATAAAGAGGGCAGATAAACAAAAAAAAGATATTCGATTTAAAGAACTAAGACTTAAGAATAAAAAGATATGCGAGGCACTAATCTCATTGCGTAATAGTGGCAGTAAAAATGGGAAGGCGATAGTCGGAATAGATGCAGCTGCAAGTGAGTTTGATACACCCCCAGAAGTGTTTGCTCCAGTTTTCAAGAAGTTACGTGAAAAAGGATTCCAACATTTTACATATCATGCAGGTGAAGATTTCTATCATTTGCTTGGTGGATTAAGAGCTATATATGAGGCTATAACCTTTTTAGATTTGCAAAGAGGTGATCGAATAGGACATGCGACAGCAGCTGGCGTTGCCCCAGAGACATGGGCACACAATATAGGGTGTGAAGTTGTAGTTCCAATAGGTGCATATATGGATGATCTTCTTTTTGTGTATAATCTAATTAGCAATAATGAATGTAAGGCTTTAGATTCATTAATGCCACGGTTATATATGCGTATAACGGAACTATCAAGAGAAATCTATCCTAATGATGATTTTCAAGTTTATGATCTTATATATGCGTGGAAGAGAAGGCAAGAAGATATATTAGAATTGGCAGATAGTGGGGAACTAAATAATATTAAGGCCTTGAAGAGATATCATCAAAAAGAGTATGTTGAGAAATACAAAAAGGAGATAAAGGTAAAGATCTTCGAGATTCTTGATGAGAAAGCTCTGAGAGAAGTACAATTAGCTGTCTTGAAGATAATGCACCATAAAGAAATAGCCATTGAAACTCTCCCTACGAGTAATATCTTCATAGGTTATCACAATAGCTTTAATACTTATCATCTTGTAAATTGGATTAGATGGGAGAAGGAAGGGAAGCCTATTCCTCCAATAGTCTTAGGTACAGATGATGCCGGGATATTTGCTACAAACATTTATAATGAATATTGCCACATATATACCCTGTTAGTCTATGAGTATGATTTCTGTATAAATGAAGCATTTGAGATAATAAGGAAGATAAATCGAAATGCAAATTTTTATACTTTCAATAATGATAGTCTATATGCTGCGCATAAATAAGAATACCGAATATAATATGGATTTTGTAATAAAGTGAATTTATTAAAATCTTGCTTCTTTCAAAATTTAGAGTGATAAAGACTCTCTAACAAGTGAGGGACTATTGCAAATCTTACACAAATAGTTTTATTTTGACTTGCTGTCACTTTTAACATTTTATATAGACTCTTTGTAAACCAATGAGTTAAATGTGTTGTTTAAATGACAGGAATGACAGTAAAATTATTTTCAAAGGTAGTCTTGTTCGGAAGTATAGCTTGTAGGAGCGTTCTATTACTTGAGAGAAACTCTTTATGAATTTACTTTTATAACTAATTTTGAAAGGAAGACAATCGAACTTTATAAATGGGAATAAGTAGATTTTCTACACTTTTCACCCTCATTAAGCATTTAATCAGATATTTTTCGTATCTTTGTCCATGGATAGTTGAAGTCCAGAATATAAAAACCTAAATACAAAACATTCATTTAATCGAGATGAAGAAAATCTTACTTTCAGTGGCATTGATGATGGCTACATTCTCACTTCATGCCACAGATGCGAACTACCAAGTAGTTCCTCTCCCACAAAGCATTACTGCTGAGAAGGGTACACCATTCGTTTTAGATGCTAACACCGTTATTAATGTTGCAAGCAACGATGAGGCTATGCGCCGTAATGGTGAATTCTTGAAGCAATATATCCAAGAGGCAACTGGTATTGTGCTCAATGGTATGAACAAGAAAGGAAGTACTATCACCTTGAAACTCAATGCAAAGGTTGAGAATGAGGAGGGTTATGTTATCACCGTAAAGGGTAAGAATATTACCATTGAGGGTAAGACTCCACGTGGTGTATTCTATGGTGTACAGACACTTCGTAAGTCTTTACCATTGGAGGAGGCTGAGAACGTAACCTTCCCAGCAGCTCGTATCGTTGACTATCCACGCTTCGGCTATCGTGGTACGATGCTCGATTGCGCTCGTCACTATTTCAAGATGAGTTTCATTAAGGAGTTCATTGATATGTTGGCACTCCACAACGTCAACACTTTCCACTGGCATCTCACTGAGGATCAGGGCTGGCGTGCACAGATTGACCGCTATCCAAAGCTCACTGAGGTTGGTTCAAAGCGTGCGCAGACAGTTATTGGTCGTATGACAGGACTCTTTGATGAGACCCCATACGGTGGTTACTATACAAAGGATGAGATGCGTGAAGTTGTGAAGTATGCAGCTGACCGTTATATCACTGTTATCCCAGAGATTGATATGCCAGGCCACATGCTTGCTGCCTTGGCTGCTTATCCAGAGCTTGGTTGTACTGGTGGTCCTTACAAAGTGGCTGAGCAATGGGGCGTATTCCCAGACATTCTCTGCGCTGGTCATCCTGAGACCTACGAGTTTGTGAACAATGTTCTCGATGAAATTATAGAAATTTTCCCATCAAAATACATCCATATCGGTGGCGACGAGGCCCCACGTACTCGTTGGCAACACTGTCCACGTTGTCAGGCTGAAATCAAACATCTCGGTTTGAAGGGTTCTAACGGTTTCTCTGCAGAGGCTCAGCTACAAGCTCACTTCATGAATAAAGTGGCAAAACACTTGGAGTCTAAGGGTCGTAACATCATCGGTTGGGACGAGATTCTTGAGGGTGATGTAGACAAGGGTACAACTGTCATGAGCTGGCGTGGTGTGAACGGTGGTATTGAGGCAGCTAAGCGTGGCTTGGATGCAATTATGACTCCAGTCAACTATTACTATCTCGATTACTATCAGAGAAAGGATAACACGATGACCCTCATCGGTGGTTTCCTCCCAGTTGAGACAACTTACGGCTACAACCCAGTGCCAGACGACGCTGCACCTGAGTTGAAGAAGCACGTTAAGGGTGTACAGGCAAACCTCTGGACAGAGTATGTTATCGGTCGCGACCTCGCTTTCTTCCAGCTCCTCCCACGTGTTGCTGCTATGGCAGAGACTGGTTGGACAGAGAACGACAAGAAGGACTTCGCTTCTTTCAAGGCACGTGAAACCCGTCTGAACGAGCTTTACAAGCACTTCGGTTGGAAGACTTGCCAGGACCTTTATAAGGAGAAGAAGTAATCTCAAAGCGTATTAGCACCGTCTAATACAAGCTAAACTATATTCGGCTGATAAGGTGTGAGGGTTATCCTCGCAACTTATCAGCCCTTTTTTAAATTCATAATTCAAAATTCAGAATTCATAATTATGATTACCATTATAATTCAAAATTCATAATCCATAATTCATAATTATGATTACCATTGTTAGGAAAGTTCAATCCTTAATGAGATGAATCACATATCAAAAAGTTCAATGTTCAATGTTCAATGTTCAAAGTCTTTAACGCTCCGTGGCTCTGTGTGAGATTTAAATTAAGTGGTAAGGATTGGAAATATGTTTACAAAATGAGCAAGGAGGAGGCTGGGAGTTGAGCTAAAAGCAAGCAATTCTGATACCTTTGTAAGTCTTTTGCTATCAAGTAGTTGCAGAGGTGGTTTTCAAAAGGTGCTTAATAGGATTTCAAAAGGGCGTTAGTAAGAGGCTTAAAGGGCACCTTTTGCAAGCCCAAAGGGCGTTAATTCGAATGCTAAAGAGCATCTTTTAAAAATGAAGACACGAAAAATCATTACATTCTTAATTTGACTTGGCTTTGAAAAGGATAAAAGGTACAGATATTTATTTATACTGAACTTATCCTAAATTGGCATATATCATGTTACTTAACTATGTTTATGTATCATCTTTATCAATTCATTAGCGAGGTAAATATCAGTCACCTTTATCATGTTATCATCCTTTGAAGCATAACCAAGCGTGTTTATTGAACCATACCAAACAACTTCTTTATCAATGATGGTAGTATATAATGATAGCTTTGGTTTCACTTTTACAGATAGCCCCTTTGATTGGATGAAAACTGTTTGCTCGTTCTCTGCAGCTGTTGTAATAAGAATTTCAATTCCCTGCTGAGCAAGTTCTTTCAACAAAGTGACTAAGGGATTTTGCTCCGTTCTATACAGTTTTGGTGAAGATATCACAATGGAACGCTTCGCCTTTGTCAAATCTGAAGTGTAGGGGCGGTAGAAAGTTGAACCATTAAATATCTGATTCTCAACTACGGAGGATGGTATGTCTTTTATGTTATCAAACAATGTTGGTTGGGCTGTATTGATTGTTTTGTATCCTATTGCAGCATAGCCTTTGAGTCGTTTTCTATACATACTATCGCAAATTGGCTCATGGATATCGATATAGTCATAGATACGTACATCTTTCTTTCCCTCATATTCCCGATGAAGCCGACCTGCATACTGAGTTAAAAGACCTTTCCATGAGATTGGGAGTGCAAGGAATAGGGTGTCAAGACGCGGATAATCAAAGCCTTCGCCAACATACTTTCCTGTTGCAACAATAACTAATTGTTCGCTGTCAGGAATAGTTTGTAGCCGTTGCATTGTCTCTCGTTTTTCTTTTGTCGTACCTGTGCCTGTCAATGAGATAACATTTTTGATGGTAGCTTTCAACTTCTCTGCTAATACAGACACATGGGCAGTCCTATTAGTCAGAATGATCGGTGTTCTTCCTGTATTAACTGCTTTGCAAATATCTTCTACTATGAGATTGTTGCGTATCTCATCTTCGGATAGATATTTATATAAGGTTGCAATTGATAGTCTGTCTTCTAAAATAGAGTTATATGATGTAAATCTTGGAATAAGAAACCTATCGAAGGATTGCTTAGCTATCTGACTTTTAACATCAGTAGAGAATCGTATTGGACCACATTGCATGAAGATGATTGGTTGATGACCGTCTTTGCGAATGGGGGTAGCTGTTAACCCATATATGGTGTGAGCTTTTATAGACATCAATACTTGTTCAAAGGTTATAGAAGACACATGATGACATTCGTCAACAATTACCAATCCGTAGTCCTGTACAAATGGTTTTACACCATCTTCATCCAAGCATGACTGTATAAGGGCTATGTCAATAATACCGTGAAGTGTATTCCCTGATGAATCAAAGCAACCTATAGGAGAAAATACCTTACGTCTACCACGTTTATTCTTTTCTTCATGTTGTGGGTAGTCGATATTAAGAAACTCTGTTAAGCGGTCATGCCATTGTTTAAGTAATGCTTTCGAATGAACAAGGATGAGTGTATTTACTTTTTTACGAGCAATGATAGCTGCTGCAGTAACGGTTTTCCCAAAAGCGGTAGTGGCATGTAGGATGCCATTCGTATATGGTAATAGGGCATTGATAGCTTCCAACTGTTCCTCTCTTTCTTCCCCTTGAAAAGAAACTGAAATCTTATTGCCATGATTTGTTTTATCAATAATAGTGTATGTTACAGTATTGTCGTTAAGGAAAGATCGAATAGCATCCTCACAACCACGTGGCATAGCAAGGTATTCGTTAGTAATATCAAAACATGAGATTATGCGTGGAATGGCATATGTAGAAAGACGGAGTGCTTGCTTACTGTAAAATTCAGGATTCTTGAAGGCTGCAATTCTTTTCAAATGGTTTAGTACCTTTGCTGAAACAGCCTTCAATGGGATGTATAGTTTGTCTGCTTTGATTATCTCAACCTTAGCATGGAAGTCTTCTTGCGTAATATTTTGCGGCAAAGGGGTAACCCATGGCTTGTTTTCGCTCGACATAGCCAGCTTTCCAAGTTCTTCTTGATAATGCAGGCGTAGCAGTTGGTCGATAGTAGATTCTTGTATCTTCTTAAGATTATATAGAAAAGCCCATTGATCCTTATATACAAGAAAATCATTGTCAACAAACACACTGTTCTCTTTCCTGCGTGCCTGACCTTGTAGTGGGAGTGCAACGAGGTTGCCAAAGCCTCCTTCTGGTAAATAATCTTGATTGGGAAAGAATCGGTCATAGGAGTTGAACGACATCTGTCCATTACGTGTCATAGCTTCTGTTAGTATAGCATTTCCTAATCTCCTCGCCTTAGATGCTGGTAGAGGGGCTTCAAAGAAAATCCACACGTGGGCACCATTCCCCGATCTCGAGCGCTCTATGGCATAGGGAATCAGCCATTCTCTGCACACACCCACATAGGCAAGTACATCTTCTTTATAACCATACTTACAGTTCTTGTCATCAAAATCGGCACAAAGGAAAGCACAATTATTATCTTGCATGATAGCATAGAGTCCCACAACATCACAGCAATACTCATCTTTCCCTTCTAAATGTCGATACATATCTTGAGTCGTTAGTGGTGCAAAGTTTCTATTTGGACATATTGCACACCTATACTTCTTCTTATCACAGATTCCTTGTTTCCACTCATTAATACAAACAGGTTGATATCCAGATTTACCAGTTGTCTTACTAAACCATCTCCGTGCAAAGACATCTTCTCTCCCTTTAAATAAGGATTGGAAAAGTCTTATGCGCTCATCAATCGAAAGAGTAATAGTTGGAACTGAAACCAAAGAATATATAGGTTTATTCATGTCTTCTTTCATCCTTGTTTCATATTCAATACCATGGATTTTTAGAAGTGATTTCAAAACCTCATTCTCTTTGTGCAAAACCTCATATTGCCTAAGAAGTTTATTATATCTTGTCAGTAAATCATCCATATCATCAGCTGTTTTGACTACTTATCTTTGGTTCTTTCGTTAAATGCATAGACTGGAAATAGAATAAAGGTTTACATGCTTGTGTGGTATGGATATCCCGAATAAGATAGTTATACAAAGGGAAATAAAATAAAAGATAAAATGTAAATAATACTATACCTATCCGTATTCCACCAACACTTATTTCCAAATTATAGGCATTTGTAAACTATTTTTATGTATCTCAAAACCAATACATGCTCTTTTGGGTTCTAATTAATGCCCTTTTGGCTTGCAAAAGGTGCCCTTTAAGCCCCTAACTAACGCCCTTTTGAAGTCCAATTAGGCATCTTTTAAAAACCACCTTTGCAACTACGTGATAACAAAACACTTACGGAGGTGTCAGATTTGCTTATTTTTAGCTCAATTACCAGCCTCCTCCTTGTTTGTTTTGTAATTATATTTCCAACCCTTTGTTGCTTAATTTAAATCTCACACAGAGCCACGGAGCTAAGGGAGTTTATATTTAAAAATATGTTGACCATAGAGGTACCGTTGGTGCAAGGAGCTCTAAGCATGTGTGAGAGGCTGTTTACAAACCTATATTAATATACGTTGAGGCTATAGGATAAACACATATATGACTGACATATAGAGTTGAATGCCGATGACGTAGGTGGGGATGAACTTGGAGCCGACCTCTAAACCGCCTACAAGAATCTTGTGCATCTTTACGACACTGTCTATCGTACCACTCGCCACACCGTAGGTTAGTGACATAATCGTGATGACGAATGATAATGAAGGGATAAAACTGGAGGAGAAGGAACTGGGGAATAGCTGTCCTGTCACACTCAGGAGAATTGCGTGAGGTATAGCCGTGAGAAGAATCATGACAACTACATAGACGATGAATTCAATCAATGCTATGCGTAGACCAACCTTCTCACGGTAATGGAATCTGTAACGATTGTTAGATGAGTTTGTTAGGCTGCTTCTCATATTTGATAGCATCGCACGTAACACAGCATAAAGGCGACTGCGCACACACGCACCTGCTGCCATCACTACCATAATAAAGTAGATAAGCAGTGGTGAAAGTTGGTTGCTGACAAAGGAGCCAAAGAACCAACGGATGCCCTCACTGCTCAGCATAGACCGCATCGGAAGCTCGGGAAAAGCTGCCGTAAGAAGCCATGAGAGCAGTATCAGTGCTAACTGGGCTATGAGAAGCACTAAGACTATATAACCTAACTTATTCCTCATCAGCGTGGAGGTTGTCGATGTCGATAATACGTAGTTCTAACGCACGTACAACAAGACGCGTTGCATTGACGCTCATACCATTGTTACCATCAGGGAAGAACTTTTGTACGAGTTCGTTCTGTCGTTTCTCCAAACTCTTTACACCGAATGGCATACCACGAAGGTTGGTAATCTGTTCCTTGGTATAACCGAGTGCAAGGTGGCGTAGGAAGCGCTCATCATACTCGTCAATCTCGTAGCTAACCATTGCTTCTTGGTGCATCAGCTGACCGCTCACGCTCATCTTGAATCTGCCTACAATCTTTTCGAGGATAGGCTGATTGAATACCATTCGCTTGCCCGACATGACACTTGCCACGTCGCCACGTGTCAATAGTTCGCCACTCTTCAAGCAGATACCATCAGCACCAGCATCAAGGACGTCGACCCATAGTTTTTCATTTAATATCTCACCCGTAAAGATAAGCACCTTTACATGTGGATAAGTCTGCTTTGTTTGGCGGCAGATTTCTACTCCCACCGTTGTTGAACCACCCAATCCAAGGTCGAGAAGCACGAGGTCGGGCAGGTTTTGCTTAATGAGTTTCCAGTAGGCAACTTCACTTTCTGCTGTTCCAATAATCTCGGCTTCAGGGATTTCGTTTCGGAAGATACCCTCCGTTCCTTTTAACTCTAAGGGTACGTCTTCAACGATGATGACTCTAAAATTCTCCATAGTTATATTTTGTTTTGTTATGTTTCTTAATTTGCTTTTGCCAAAACCACATCTATTCTCACGCCATTTGGTGTCTCAATAGCTGAGATACCACAACCACGTTTATTGGTTGATTCACCATTGTCGCGGGCTATCTGTCGGCAGATAAAGAACATCAAACGGTCGGCAGAAGGCTGGAAAAGGTCGCGACAAACGTCATCAGAGAGTGTCAGTGTCGACATGATGACATGTAGGGTGACGTAACCAGGCTGATGCTCTTCGGGTGTGACCGTCAGTGGTTGGTTGTTATTGATAAGATATAGTATATCAAATAAATAAGCAAGGAAGACAGGGTCGCCACTGATGAGTGGTGACTCGAAGGTTGTTGTCAGCTTCGATGGACTCACCAATGTCGTGATATCCACTGGGCGCGACACGAGTTTCACGGATTCTACTTGGCTCATTGCCTGCTGACTAAGAATCTGATAGAGTTCTTTATAGTAGATTGCCAACTCGTCAATCGCCTCAAGTTGACCATCAGGTTCGTCTACAAGCTGGCGAATACGTGAAGGATAGTACATCGTTTCGTGCTTGAGTGTTGATAGACAGTTATCAAGAATGCTGTTACTAATGTGCAAACGCTCGTTCTCATATTCCACACAACGCACCTCATCTTCGAGCATCTCTATGTCTGATTGGCTCTTTTGATTCTCCTCAACAGAGGCAATTAGTGCCTCCTTAATCTGGTTGACGATAGCAAGTAATCGTTCTGGGAATCTGTCGCTCACCCCTTTCTCAACCTCTCTAAGCTTGTTTTCTTCGCTCACATCACTAAGAAGAATCGTGTTTATCTGCTTCACACGCTCCAAACAGAACTGATAGGAGAGGCGATGACGATAATACATCACGTAATAAACAGGGAAGATTGAAAGCAGGAAAAGCACAAGAAGGGCAACAGCCACATTCTTATTGGTCTCCGATTTCATCATCATTCGACAGTATTCGCCCAATGAGTTATCGGCATAACGCTCCTTAAAGAGGTGGGTATAAACAGAGTTATTGTATTTATAAAGCTCCCATTCGTGCAGTGCCAATGCTGCCACAGCACTCTCATTACGTATGTCGAGGATGATACCATAGTTCATCGGCAGGCTATCATGATACCACTTAATCTCTGCAGGAACGATAGAAAGGCTTCCAAGTCGCTTCATCAACTCCTTTCCTTTAGGGCGAAGTTGGAGGTAATGGAGGTTCAAATAGTAACGACATGTGTCTGCATAAGCCAATGTCTTACTATAGGAACCATTGATATTTGAGAAGTAAGCCGAGTCTGCATAGATGCCAGCAAGGGTGTTATAGTCCTTCTTTGCAAGGGCAGTAGCCTTGTCGCTGGCTCTTGTAGGACGTGCCTGAGCCGTCAGGAGGGAGGCTGTAGCGAGGACGAAAGCCAACAAGACACGGCTGATACCCTTTGGCAAGCGGAAGAAGAAACGACTTCCCTTGTCCTTCTCGCTCTCTACACCCATCTCACAAACAGAGAATATTTGACTAATCTTCTTGTATTTATTGATGATACCATTACAATTCATCAATCCAAAACCATGCGAAGCACTGTCTTTCTGGTCATGGATTGGCTTGTGATCAAAGATGTGTTGTTGCTGTTCCTCAGTGAGTCCGCAGCCCGTATCGGCAACAGATATCTCAACATAGTCAGGCTCTTCAATGGATGAAATGGTCACCTTTCCGCCTTTTTCAGTAAACTTACGAGCATTATCAGCCAATGTATTCACCATGAAAAGCGTCAGAACGCGGTCGGCTTTGACGACAGCTTTCGTGTCTTCTACACGTAGGTCGATACCCTTCATATGGAAGCCCATACGTCCTTTCTTCACAATATCGAATACCTGTTGTATAGGGAAACTCTCAATATGCAGCGACAGTTTACCTTGTCTAAGCTGAATCCACTCCGTGAGAACAGCGTTTAGTTCGTTAATCTTATCGGTCAACTCACGAATATAAGTATAACGTTCTGCCTGCACAGCATCGCTTTCGCCACCCTTCTTGAGCTTCTCAATCTCGTGTAACATACGGTCGATGAGTGGGATAACACCATTGACAAGCGAAATCTTAGCCCGTTGTTCAAGGTGTTTACGCTTATTATCCGTAAGATGTAACTTATTGATAACAAGTTGTTCAGACACCTCTTCATACTTATCAGCTAACTCCGCCATGTGCTTTTCATTGTTATGACGCCACTGTTCAAGCGGAAGGAGGAGGTCGTCTAACGAACCCTGTGTGTCTTTTCTTCGACGAAGATAATGGAAGAGAACCAGTGAAGCCAACACGAAGAAGATAGAGAGTGCCACAGCAATGATAATAAGATTCAGCTGTTTTGACGTACGCTCTAACTGTTCAGCACGTGATGTAAGGTATCTGTCTTGTCGAGTTTCGTCCTGAAGATCAAGGTAGATGTTACGGTTATAATCACTCTGTTGCTTATTATTTATAGCCGAATACGTAACACTCAACTGTTCGCGGATAGACGCAACAAGGTCGGGTGCCTGCTTGATAGCTGGGTTATCGTGCAAAGCCTTGTTCAGACAGATGATAGCTGAGCGGTAATCCTTTATCTGCCAATAGCATGAAGCCAAGGTACGATAGGAACCTGCCGTCTGATAAACGTCTCCATAACGTTGGAAGATATGCAGTGATCGCTGTGCTAAGTTGCCTGCAAGGAGTTGCTCAGGCATGTTATCAAGGTTGATATATTGGAACGACGGAAGGTTATCGTGCATCAGTGTTGCTCTACTCTTATCGTTCAGAATCAACTCACTGATCGCCTGCAAGGAGTTTGCCTCCCAATAAGGGAAGTTGTGCTGGCGTGCAAGCATATAACAACGTATGAGATACTCAAACTCTTTCTGCTCTATGGCTTTCTGCGAATTGGTATTGATAATACCACCCGACCCGATGTTATAGTAATAAGCCAAGAGCTGAGCCATGTCGGTTTGTATCTCTCCATCGGGATTAATCTGGCTGATTGCCTTGATAGAAGGCTGCTCCAAACCTACGTAATAGTAGTATGTCGAAGTGACAATGGCAAACTCTGAGCGCGCATAAACCATGCGACGACGTTGCCGAAGAGAAAGTAGTTCCTCGTCTTCTTCAATACGATGAATTCGTTTTTGTGCTTTTTCATAGTAGTCGTAGAACTCCTTATTGAGCGACTCACGCTGACAAAGGCGCATAAACTGGATGTCTGCCACCAAGAGTTCTACTTGGTTATCAGTGATTTTGAGGACAGAATCGAGTTTAGCATAGGCTTCTGTAAAGCGCATCTTCATCAAGTCAACGAAAGCAAGATTGTTTAATGCCTCCGCCTTTCCTGCGTCATAGCTTCCTGCCAGACCGTAGGCTTTATCCGCATAGATTCTCACGGAGTCGAGATTACGATAGTGCAAGGCATATGCCTTGTCGTTTAATTCATCAACTTCTTGTACGTGTGGAACATTACATGCAGCAAGCATCAGAAGGAGTAGACAAGCTACCCACCCCGTAATTATGCTGTATGTCTTTGTTCTTTTCATCTGTTTTATGTAGACTTAACTACTACTCCTCTATAAATCAAAGGCAAATATACAAAACTTTTTTTAATAATTCCATAATTCAGAATTCATAATTCATAATTATGATTACTACTATAATTCATAATTCAAAATTCATAATTCATAATTATGATTACTGCTATAATTCAAAATTCATAATCCATAATTATTCGAACAGAGTTCTCATCAGTACGTCATAATTATGATTACCGATATAGTACAAGGGTTAAACTCAAATCATAAAGTTCAAAGTTCAATGTTCAAAGTTCAAAGGATAAAAAGTTCAATGTTCAAAGTTCAAAGTTCAAAGGATAAAAATTCGTAGTCGGTGTTTGAATTTTCTTTACATTATTGTTTAAGAAATGGTAGGAAAAGTGGTTAAGAACGAGTAATTTTAGTGCCTCTATAAGTCTTTTGTTTTCAAGCAGTTGCAAAGGAAGGTTTCAAAAGGTGCTTAATTGGACTTCAAAAGGGCGTTAGTAAGGGGCTTAAAGGGCACCTTTTGCAAGTCAAAAGGGCGTTAATTCGAAGGGTAAAGAGCATGTATGAAAAACGAGGCGTGACTTTATTCTTACAAAATAGATTGTTAGGACGAAAGAGGAGGCTATGTTTCACCTACCAAGAAATGGGGATTATGCAAATTCACTAAAAGTAAGTATTGTGCGATGTATATATTTTTTCTACTTTTGCAGTCGTAAATCGTAACAAATGAAAATACAAGGCTGACTTCATTTGCAGACACCTGCGACTTGATCTGAAGCCTGAGTAAACCCTTATAGATTCGTTTCCTCCGCTGTGAAGGTTGGGGGGAATTGTGTCTTTTAATTAAAAACCATTTGTAATCTAAGTATATATGAACAAATTAAAAATGAACTATGAAAGGCGTGTCAGATACTACCTGTCCGCCACTCTCTTAAGTTCTTTGTTCTTATTCCCACCCACCTACGTCCATGCTACGGCTGTACATGGGCAGGAGACAGTGGAGGATGAGGATAAAGATGTCAAAACATCTGTAACCGTTCGGGTTGTTTCCGAACTGTCACAAGAGCCGCTCATCGGTGCTGTCGTACGTTGCGAAGGTGTTTCAAATCCCTCGGTGACAGACATCGACGGTAGGTGTACGATTAAACTCAAGCGTGCTGCCGACCGCATGAAACTAACGGTTACCTACGTAGGTTATAAGACCGTGACACGTGTTGTTAGCGTTCCCGACAGCCACATGATAACCTTACAGCTGAAAGATGATTCTAAGCAATTAGATAATGTCACTGTCACGGCACAGAAACGACACACGACCGTCTTACAGCAGTCCTCCGCTATCAGTCAGGAAGCATTGGAAAAAGGTGGTGCTACATCCTTGGCAAAACTCCTTGAAACCATCCCCGGCGTTAGTTCTATCAGTACTGGAAACACGATTGCAAAGCCTGTTATTCAAGGTATGCACAGTAGTCGTATCCTCTTGATGAATAATGGAGTACGATTAGAAAGCCAGAGTTGGGGTGCCGACCACGCACCAGAACTCGACTATACAGGTTCGAGTATGGTAGAAGTGGTGAAAGGTGCCGAGTGTATTCGCTATGGCTTCGGTGCAATGGGCGGTGTGGTACTCTTGAATGATGCGCCCCTACCCTACGAAAACAAGAAGATTAAGGTGAATGGAAACGTCAACATGGGTTACGATACCAATGCGCGAGGCTTCAGTGGGTCGGGTACTATCGAGTCGGGTTATAAGCAGTTTGGCCTGCGCCTACACGGAATGTACACCAAAGGAGGCGACTATCATACAGCCGACTACGTACTGAACAACACAGGATATAACACCATAAGTTTCTCAGCCTTAGCTGGTTGGCAAGGAAAGAAACTGACGGCAACGCTCTTCTCAAGTATTTACTATCAGCGAAGCGGAATCTATTACGCCAGTAAGATATCCGACCTATCACAGTTGATCAAGCGATTTGAATACGGACGTCCTGATCCAGAGACCGTTAAACCCTTCTCTTACGAAATCAAACCACCGTTCCAACAGTCGCAACACGTGACGTTAAAAGGAGAACTGAAATGGGAACTTAATCCTAACCATCACCTCAATTTCACGCTATCTTTCCAAGAGAATCTCCGCCAAGAGTTCGAAAACCGAAAGAAGACACAATGGAGTTGGATTCCAATGCAGGACCTGATGCTGAAAACCTATAAGTTTGACGTACTTTGGCAAGCGAAATGGAAACTATGGAAGATGACGACTGATGCTGGTCTTTCTAATACCTACCAAACGAACTTCAACTATCCGGGTACTAAACAGCCAGCTTTTGTTCCTAACTTTGCAGCCCTTTCGATGGGTGGATATTTCCTTCATAAGGCAGAGTTTGGTAAGTTGCAGTGTGCCCTCGGTATGCGTTACGACTTCCGTGTGTTGTCGGTCAATGGCTATAGCAGCCTCAGCAACTACACCTACTACGACGACTTCAAACTCTATAGTAACTTCACCATGAGCCTTGCCACCCACTATCAGTTCAGTGACAAGTGGGATGCACGTGCGAATATCGGTTGGTCATGGCGTCCACCAGATATCAACGAGCTCTATGCCATTGGCTTGCAAGACGGTTCCTATTGGGTAGTAGGCAACAAGAATCTTGCCAGTGAGCGTGGTTATAAACTCGTGTTAGGTACGAAGTATAGGAACACATGGTTCTCTGTAGAGCCAAGTGTCTTCTTCCAACGTATCAATAGCTATATCTACGACCACATCGGAACAGGTAAGGACCGCTTCCACAACCATCCAAGTGGTAAGTATCCGAAGTTTATCTACGACCAAGACGATGTGAAACTCTATGGTGGTGATATCGAAGCAACCGTGAAGCCGCTGCAAGGACTGACCTTTGTCGGCAAGGGAGAATGGATGTTTGCACGCAACCTGACCCATAACGACTGGCTACCTTTCATGCCATCAGACCGTTACGGACTATCAGCTACCTACGACCTACCGCTGACGAAGAATCATAAGTATCGTTCGTCGCTGTCGCTCTCAGGTATCTACGTGACCAAGCAGACCCGCTTTGATCCCGATAAAGACCTCGTTCCCGACTCGCCACCAGCCTATTTCCTACTGAATGGTACGGCTGAGTTCCGCATCGCGTTACCACAGAATAGAGAGTTGAAGTTTATGATTGTCGGTGATAACATCCTCAACGCACTCTATAAGGAGTACACCGACCGCTTCAGATACTACGCCCATGAGCGCGGATCAAACTTCTCTTTACGTACATTGTTTAAGTTCTAATTAGCTGAAAAAGAATATGAAACTATATAAAGACATACGCCTCATACTTGCCACGGCAGCAGTGGGACTTCTCTTCGGAAGTTGCTCTAACGACCAAGTTGACGATTTCTTCAAGAAGATAATACAAGCCCCTCCTTCCTCTATTGAACGAGATGTGAAGGGACATGAGCAGATTTATGCGGTTCATGCCATCTTGAGAATGGGCTATAAGGGAGGAATGATTGGTGTTGGACCAGACGGAAACGACTCTATTCAAGCCTATAACACCTATCATCTTGTCAGTGGTGCAACCTCTATCCCTGTCATGCAAGAGATTGATATTGCCAAAGATGACGACGGACAGATGACGATTACGACAGAGCGCGACTGCTTTGATGTGATTGCTTCAGACGATATCTACTATGGATTGGAGCTGAAGTACTACGATCAAAACGGTATGCTCATCAACCATCAGTTCTCTGGTTATCCCTTCATGAAGGATAAAGACGGTTATAACGTTCCTGATGAAGACAACGCAACACTCCTTGTTCATCAGCACTTCTTCGGTATTGGTAACGCATCTTTGAACAAAGCAGTGGCAGATAGTAGCTCTGCAGGACGTGGACAGGAGGTGCGTGGATTGCAAATGGCATACCCACGTTCGTTGGCTTCACTACCTACTTATTATGACCGATACACCTTTAAAGAGAAAGGTGGAGCACTGGAAGCTGCCACAAAGTTCTCAACTTCTAACATCTATGTGCCTGATGGCTACACGTTGGGACAGAATTTGGTGCCGTTCGATAGTGAGTTGGCATGGAAGTCGATTGAGGTATCGGGAAAACCAGAGGCTTTGCAGCCTTATAACTTCGGAGGAAAGACCTATCATCTCTACAAAACTATTGACCCAATGGAGCTAAATAAGATTACTCCAGAGGTCTTTACCTATGAGTATCGAGACACGGATCCAGTGGAAGAAGAACTCGGAAAACTTTTTACAGAAGCCTATAACGATGACTTCACCGACCCAGACACAGAGGCACCACGCCAACGTTATGGTCATACCGTGGGTTTACTGCATCAGAAACGCAGCTTGGACGTAGGCTCAGACTTAGACCGTTTGGGCTTTAAGGGCGTCATGCAGTTCCACAAATCAGACATTGCTTTCCAGCTACAGGTGCGCATCTGTCACATTCTTAACAAAGGACAGCAGCACGTAGGAGAGTCGGAAAAGCCTGCGAAGTATTGCAATACGAACAATAGCGAGCATAGTTTCCTATGGGATTTCAACCAGTTACAACCGGGTTGGGATAGCTTTGATATCGACTATCCGCTGTCTGTTCGTGTGATAGCCAATACCAAGGACGGTGAAGACAAGTGTTTTGAGGATGTGAAGCGATTCTATCCTGCTGCCAACAAGGCACAGCTCTGGCGTATGCTGACACAGCCACAAGACTTCTTCACACAGTACAGACATAACGTAGTATTGATGTAATAACGAATTGGGAAGATGAATAAGATATTCAAGAACATTCTTTTATTATCATGTGTTGCCGCTGTTTTCACTTCATGTGACAACTTTGTGTTTGGCAATGTACATGTTGATTATAACGAAAACCCTTTAGAAAGTAAGGGATTAGCACGTAGCGGTGCAGACCGTTATGTAGATAGTCTGTCGAAGATTAAGGTCTCTGAGCAGGTGAATAACCCTGACCCAGACGGAGCCTTCAATGGTTGGGCTACCTGCTTGGCTATGTTTAAGGAGGGACACTCCCACGGTGACGGTATGATGCACGGTAACTTCGTTTATCATAACGCCCCTTGGAAGCAGGAGGAGTTTGTTATCATCCGCAACAATACGGCAAAATGGCCTACGGTTGAGGTGCAACGCCAGAGTACGGTGACGTATCTTGAACAGAGCGATGGCAAGACTGGACCCGATTACATCCGTATCATCGGTGGAAAACTGAAGCGTTGGGGACTCTGTCTCTACTTCTTTAATAAAGAGGGTAAGCTGATGAACGATGATATTCTCAACCACTCTGATGAATATCAGATATTCTTCACGGTGAGCGAGGTCGACGATAAGGGTAATCCTTACGAGGTGATGGACTGCCGTGGTACGTGGAAACCTAACAAGAACAAGTTTGGTGACTGGAAGAAGGGCGGTACTGTCGACACGACACCAGTACCTTCTCCGCTCTTTGCAAATAAGACAACGTGGAAGGAACGTGCCGAACTGACTCCGAAGATATTTGAATATACCTATCGTGACACGTGGATTCATAACGCAATGGCTGACGGAGCACGTGAGTTGTTCAACCAACGTCTGCTACCACCATTGACCCGTGAGGATGCTGATTGGGCGGTTGCGCCTTACGACCAAGACCGTGTAGGACTGAAGGGACACTTCAATTTCGATATTGATGCCGATGAGAACGATGCGCTTCATCAAGAGTGGCCATTAGAGATTACACGCCGTTTGGACCCAGCAACGGGTGAGGCAGGTCGCTATACACGTCCGTCATATCTCTTACCAAAGTTCTATCTCTCTGTAAGAGTGATGAAATGCCCGAAAGGAAAGAAGGCATTGATACCGAAGGATGAGTATCTCAGTCGCCATTCAACCTATGTCTTCCGCAGTCCGTTCATCTGTTCGGAGGCTTACAACCCCGATGAACCGAAGGAGTATGGGGCAGATTCAGAATGGAAGGAGCTTTTCCGCTTTAATATTCCTATCAAGGTATTCTGCAGTAGCTTTGATACTGACCCAACAACCATTGACCCGAACGACCCACTCTATTTCTACTTAGGTCACGAAATAGGCTTGTCATCATTAGATGCGTTGGAAGCTTCGCAGAATGTACAGACCCACGGCATTGGTGGTGGCTCTGGTTTCGGAAACTGGTTCTTGTAACATGGACAGAGGGAGAGGACAGTGTCGTCACTAAGGAAGTATCTATATGTCTGTAACTCACAATCTATTCCTCTCGTGGCAATAGTCCCTCCCACTGCTCACAATGATATAAACATAAATAGAAGAAAACAAATGATGAAAAAGAAGATAACTGCATACCTGCTTTTTAGTCTTATGCTTTTAGGGCTGAACAGCTGTACGCGTAATGAAATGCCTGTGAAGCAATCCACTTCTAAGACGAAGTTAGACCACTTGATTATCAAGGAGGTGTTCTATGTTGGTCATTATTGGTATCGTGATGTACGTGCTTGGGGTATGAAGAATTTGAACCAGATGTACAATGACGATCAGTATATCGCCATCTTTAACCCTACGGATGAGGTGAAATATCTTGACGGATTGGCGTTGTGTGTCAATGCTATCGACCCGAGTAAAGCCATTCAATTCGCACCGAAAGACGATTTTGTCAATCGTTATTATGGTGCATCGGGTATCTCTTACTTCCCTGGTAAAGGCAATGACTACCCTGTGAAGCCGGGTCAAACCATCATTGTTGCAAAGTATGCTATCGACCACAAGGCTAAGTTTGAGGCTGAGTTAGAGGGCGAGGACTTGAGTATGTATGGCGGATTGAATGCCTTTTTAGACTTGAGTAAAGCCGACTTCGAATGGACAAACAGCAACTACGACCCCGGACAGAAGAATAATCCGAACGTTCCAGACATGAATGCAATCCTCACATCTACCGATGCCAGTGGCAATATTGGTCCTGCTTACGAATTCTCTCACATCTCTGAGAGCAACGGTATAGCCTTGATAAAACTGCCATGGACACCAGAGGAATTCAAGAAGAACTATGCCGAAACAAAGGATAGCAAGGGTTATCTGCATTACATCACCGTGACCAGTAGTGCCTTCGGCGACTTCTATGCCATCGAAATACCCTTCGAGTGTGTCATCGACTGCATCACCATCTGTCCTCGTCGTATGTTCCAGATGCGTCCAAGCAAGTTAGACAGAGGCTACAATGCCGTTACCGACGTCTCTTTCTCCAGCCTAAAACAAAGCGATTACCCCATTTCCTCTGGCCTTGCGCTGGTAAGAAAGTGGGATGGTAAGAAATACGTGGATGACAACAACACAACCGCAGACTTTGAAGTAAAAGTCGCTTCACTATCAAGAAGGGATGAAAAGGGAAACGCTATAAAGTAAAGATTAAGAAATGGTTGCAAGGTATTAGAAGCGACCCAAGGTAAAAGGATGAAAGGATAATAAGGCTGTATCAAAGTAAGAGCAATCTATTTTGATGCAGCCTTTCACATTGAGTATAAGAAGCAAGGTCAATATCCAAACCACAAAGTTTAATGTTCAAAAACCAAAGTCCCCTTTCTTTGTAAAGATTATTCAAACATACGAAACGAAAAGGGCATAAATTGGCTTTCTATTAACGCTCTTTTGGCTTGCAAAAGGTGCCCTTTAAGATCCTTACTAACGCCCTTTTGAAGTACAATTAAGCACCTTTTACTTTACTATTTTATAACAGTCTGATTAACTGTTAGTTACTAATCCGATTTCACACGTGCTTTCATCCTTTATTTTAAACCTTTTGCTCGAAAATTTGTAATGAATTTTGACATTGAACAACTTTGATTTTTGAGGTTTGAACATTGATCTTTGGCATTAATCATAATTGTGTTCATCTTCTCACAGAAGTTGTGGAAGTATGGCAGCTATAAATCTTTTCTATGAGTATATGTGCGATGTGTACTGTAAGAATTTAGAGAGGCGAGATATTATCGACTAACGTAGGTGCCTTTAGTGTATAAAGGAGTATCACTTTCAGCATTCTTTCTCAGAACTTCAAGAAAACTAATAATTAAGAATAATTAATGCACAAAAATATGTTGTATAAGGTGGAAAAACTATCTTTACGCTTAATTTATTCACGGATTGATAAAGGCGGGAAAGTTATATATAGAGATTGAGGCAGCTCCAAAGCCAACTATTACTCCAATGTCAAATCAGTTTAGGTTTAAAATATAACAGTAGTATGAAGAGTTTAGCATTATATTTCGTAGGTCTGGTTTGCATACTTTGTAATTGTACAGCGCAGACGGTATCATCGTCGGCAAAAGATAATTCACAACAAAATCAGAATAAGCAATTGCAACAAAACGTCAAAGGACAGGAGTCTACACCAACTTACAGCATTATATCTGTAGAAAACACTTATAAACTTCGATGGACAGGTAAGGCTTTTACTGGTCTACAGAAAGATAAAGCAAATACATGGCTTATCAAAGCAGTGGTGAAGGGGTTGGATGCTAAGTGGCTTAAGCATCCTTTTTCGATTACAACAAAAGATGTATGGCTGCTTAAAGACAGTCTACAGAAAGATGTAGTAGCAATCGTTGCCTTGGAGTCTGCAGAGGCGAGATGGAGATTTCCTACCATCAACAAGGAGTATTTCATGATAGAAGAATGCGAGGCTCCCTTGTATGCTGTTCCATATTTTATAAACGGCAGAGTCTACATTATTTGTCTTACACCTTCATTTCAAATCAAAGGAGATGATATGTACCCCACTATTGATAGAAAAGAGCTGCAAGAAAAGGTATTGATGCCACTGATGCAGTCTTTCAAATAGCATATTTGTAGTGCATATCAAAGATAAAAGGTTCTTCCGAAATAGGGAGTAATAAATTAAGCCTACTACATATAAAAGGCACATAGAGAGGGAGAGAGCACGGAGGTGAAAGCAGACAATCTCACGGAGGTGCCGAAGGCACAAAGAGCAACAGAGACGTAGTGTACGTGTTTCTGATAGCTTTGGTAATAAACATTTTAAGAAATCTTGCAAACCACTGCTTTGTAATGAAGTAGACAAAAACATTAATAAAACTCGCAAATATCCTCTGTTCCTCCACGCACCAACGGTGCCTCTGTGCCTAACGATTTCTGCATTATAAAACCTCTGTGCTCTCCATTTCTCTGTGTGACCTTTCTTCAAAGTTCTAATCTCAAACGGTATCACTCCATATTTCGGAAGAACCAAATATAACTCTTTGCATTGATATTTGTTAGAAAGTAAATGAAAAAGCAGCAAATGATTGCTCACTTGCTGCTGTATAGTAATAAGGTTTTCTATATAAGCCATCGATGTTTTTCCCTGTAAGTTTCTGTTCTTATTCTTATTTCTTTGTCAGACGAACATACAACAGGTAAAAATATATGGTGTGGCTTAGGAAAACCGATGTGTCCATTATTTAATGATTATCTTTTTACCATTGACAATATAAACACCCTTAGGCAAAGCATTAATTTCGTCAGAGCTTGCTTTGCTTAGCCGTTTTGTTCCATCTATTGTATAGACATCAGCAAGTCCTGCTTTATTATAAACAGTGTTTGTAATGCCAGTAGTACCCTCAATGAAGAAGAATTCTTTCCATTGAGGTGCTTGTTTATAAGCATTAATATTGGCTTTAGGTACAAATAGTTTACAATTCCACTTGTTAATATCATCAAGAGCATTTATGTCACAGGTTGGTGGTACGACTGCTTCACTTGAGATCTGTGTAATATTGAAACAATCAGAGAATGCCTCTTGTCCTATGCTCTGCAATCCACTTCCAAAGGTAAAATTCTTCAGACTACTACAACCAGAGAAAGCCCATTTGCCAATACTTTTAACATTGTCTCCAATAGACACGTTCTGTAGGTTAGTACAACCATAGAACTCATTATCATAGATGGTGGTTTCTGTATCTGATATTTTCACTGTCTGCAAGCTGGTGTTACGATAGAAAGGAGAGTATCCATAACCACTGGATGTTTCGTAAACAATCTTGCCACCAATATAAACAGAATCTAATTTGCAATCTTCGAAGAGTGGAGGATTAGAGGGTGTGACTGGATGTAGAAGTTTATTTGAGCCTAATGTTAAAGTTGTATTTCTATCCTCTATAATAAGTGTAGAAAGATTAGTGCAACTGTGGAAAGCCCCGTCGCCAATACTCATAACACTATTGGGAATGGTTACAGAAGTTAGAGAAACACACTGTCTGAAAGCTTCGTTGCCAATTGACGTAACACTATCACCTATTATAACTCGTTTAATATCATTGTTTCCCCATGGTCCGCCAACATAATAACCGCGATCATTATAATCATACATTCTCCCTTCTCCTGTAATGGTCAAAACTCCATCATCAGTAAGGTGCCATTTTAGATTAGGTCCACAAGTACCAGAGCTTTTTGCATTAGCTGATAAGCCCATGAGTAGGACTATTAATAAGATGTAAATTTGTTTCATGTTTGATTTATTTTATGTTTATAGGGTAATCTGAAGGCATAAGGCTGCCGTCGACCTCAGAAATATCTTTGACATTACACCTGACAAATACTATATAAAGAGTATTAGCTTTAGTATTGCCCCCTCCACCATTGTTTATGTTAGCAAGTTTCGATATGAGATGAGATGTTTGAAAGTAAGAAATCAATGCTATCTCAGCATTATTTATTATGTCTGGATTTCCTGTAGCGATTATGCTGAAATTAGTGTAACCATTATTTATGTGTTCACATTCTCGATCATTTACATTATCGGTTTTACCTATATAAAACTTCTTGATTGTGTCACCATCACAAACGTTCTCTATCCCAAGTTTAACACCCACTTTCGCCTAATTGTTACTGTCACCATACTTTCCTCGT
>ERZ772977.508-NODE-508-length-25795-cov-5.584149_pt1 | contig 25795 bp, 23 predicted proteins | sample MGYA00511131_ERZ772977 | MGnify/ENA primary metagenome ERZ772977 (study PRJEB29015, sample SAMEA2737935) | human oral metagenome | biome: human oral; feature: human-associated habitat; material: dental | place: China | collected 2151 ...
TACCGATAGTTGCCAAAGCTCAACGGAAAATCAAAATCTGCTTGATTGAGCGTCGTCATGACGGATTGTAGCTCATCCTTGCTGTTTGAGGTACAGCGCACGCTGTCGCCTTGAATCTGGATTTTTACCTTGGGATGTGCTTCTTTCAGGAGCTTGGTGATCTTTTTGGCGTTTTCTTGGCTGAGACCGTCTTTGAACGGTACATCTTGCCAGGCACGCATGTTGGCGGCATTGTGTGCCCCGCCAAGGTCGAGCACTTTGCTGGTCATGTTGCGTTTGGCGAGCTGCCGACCGATCATATCAATGATTGATTGCACCTGAAACTCATCTGCGCCGATGACTTTGAAGCCCTTTTTGTCTGGCAGCCATTCGATATCAGCTGGCGTCCCCTTAAAATCAAAACGGTTGGCGATTTCCCGCACCACCAATTGATGAACATTATTCATCTCTGGTTTATTAAATGTGCTTTCTATATCAAAACTAAATTGAGCCATATTTCCTCCTGATAGTTATTATAGCAAACGCTTTTCAGCGACAGGATAATTTGGTATAATCAGCTGTGAGTATGACGCCGCGATAGCTCAGTTGGTAGAGCGCATCCATGGTAAGGATGAGGTCTCGGGTTCAAGCCCCGATCGTGGCTCCATAAATACGTAGATTCGTAGAAATGCGAGTCTTTTTTAATTAAGACCAGTATTTCATTGGTCTTTTATTTTGTCGAATGAGGCTATCTATCCTACAGATAACTTCATAGATAGAATAATCGAAAATAGAGCATTGTAGCTTAACAATTTAGAGAAAAGAGAGGTTAAATAATGGATAGCATCAACCATTTTAGCTACTCGATGGCGAAGAATATTTACTCGAAAAACTACCAAAAACTCTGACCTATAAGATTCTCGAGATTCAGCGCTGTCCAAAATGTAAAAAGGAGTTCACAGAATATCAAGCCCTCTCGCGTGAGGATAATGAAACGGAAATTTGTCCGGAGTGCGGAATTAAGGAAGCGATAGAAGAATACTACGCCGCTAAACATATGGTGAAGTAATTTGTCTCAAAAATCTTGTCTCGTTTTAATATTTATGCTAAAATATAAGCATATGCAAAATGGAGTGCAAAAATCATTATTCGACCTCGATTCAACAGACGTTTCTTCTGAGGTTTGGAATGAGCTATCTAATTCTAGCTTAAAATACGAGCAATCGATAGACCCATTATTACGCAAGCGCACTGGAAGCTATTATACTTCAATGAGTCTTACGAGTATCATGATGTCCGATCTTCTCAACTCTATAGGCGACGATTATAAACGTAGTATATACAAGAAACGCTTTCTAGAGCCCTGTGTCGGTACGGGTAATTTTGTTTTTGCCTACCTAAAACATTGCGCAACCCTGGGCTTAAGTAGGAATGAGTCAATTGAGCTGATCAATAATATTTACGCATGCGATATTAATGACGAAGCTATTTCTTTGTATAAGAAGAATCTAAAAAGATACGTTAAACATCTTTTTAATATAAATTTAAATGATTCATATTTTTCTACACACGTCGGTGGCGGATTACTATTCGACGTTGACTCCGAGAATATAGACTATATATCAATTGATAGTATTTTTCCTGAAGAAGTCATACAGGATGGCTTCGATATTATCGTCACGAATCCACCATACAAAAATCTAAAGGCAGAACGGTCACAGTATCTATCTGATACGGATTATGATGTGGATCGTGAAAAGTATTTCAAAATTGGAAGCATAGCAAAACAACGTTTTCTATTATCGACAACTGGGACGCTTAATTTATATAGGTTATTTGTCGAAGAGATTTTAACGAAATATTCGTCAAACGATTGTTTCTGCTCGCTTTTGATACCATCTTCTATTCTGTCGGATAAAAGTTGCTCAGATTTAAGAACTTATATGATCAACGAAACGTCATTGAAAAATATAAGATTATATCCCGAAACTAGTGCGTACGTAGACGCTTCTCAGTCTGTCTGCTCCATTCTTCTAAGAAAAGGTCAGCCAACAAAAGAGCTACTCGTTTTTGGATCTAATAGTGACTATTCTCGTCCAGGAGCTAAAGTTAGCATATTCGATATAGCCGATAAAGATACCGGCAATGCTATTCTGATTTTGAACGATTGTGAATATAACATAAGAAGCCAGATGTCTAAACATCCAAAAATTAGAGATTTACCATACATCCACAATCTTCGAGGCGAATTAGATATTTCTTTAAATAAAAATTCTATTGTAAGAGAAGAAACGGATTTTGTTCTTCTACGTGGTAGGAATATTGCTTATTATGAGCTCACAAATATGGAATCACTAGAGCATGCTTCGCCAGTTTTTTATGAGCAAACCGCAAAAAGAACTTTTATTGAAAAGCCCCGACTCGTATGCCAACAGATAGTTAATATGGCAAAGGCAAGACGAGTTGCTTTCGCCCCTGTTCCAGAAAACGTTGTTCTCGCAAATAGCTGCAATTTTATTTCATTAGATGAAAATGATGACGACGTTGATCTATTCTTTCTTCTTGGCGTCCTTAATTCACCTGTAATTGATTGGTATTTTAAGTTAACTAGTAGTAATAATCATATAAATAATTACGAAATTGATAATTTTCCGATTCCTGTTCATTCGAACAATAAGCAAGAGCTTTCGGAATGTGTTAAGAAATACTTAGATACGAAAGATACCGAACTTCTTAACACTATAAATTTATTAGTAAATGAAGCTTTCGGTATCGTTGATTATGATAATGAAACTAGACATAAAGGAGAAAAAATGAAGAAAGAGAAAACATTGGAAGAGCCATTACCTTTAGCTAAGAAGGACTTACTTGTTGAGCGTTTTAGGAAAGACCTTTCTCACATTATAGATAATATTACTGCGGATGAATGCCGAGATATTTTATTTGGTAATACTTCTATAAAAGAAATTATCCTAGCAAAAAAACCAGATATAGACCGGTTTCTGAGTAATGTTGCCTCCAGTATGGAAACAAAATATAGAGGAATCTTCGAGAGTATTGTCTTAAATCATACTACTTTCAAATTAAGTGATCTTGATCTCGAGATGATTAAGCCTATCCCTCAAGGAGGAAATTGGACGAACATTCCAGAAGAAACAGTCAAAAAATCAAAACGACTTATGCGCATATCGGAAACTGGAGGTCGCACTACATTATACGGTAGATTGGCTTATAATAAGCCAAGCTACACCATTACAACCTATTTCAATAGGCCAGGCAATGGCACGTATGTACACCCAACCCATGAACGCGTCTTGAGCGTACGCGAAGCAGCTAGACTTCAATGTTTTCCGGATAGCTATTACTTTTATGGCAACAAAAAGGATACCTTGGAGCAAATCGGAAATGCTGTTCCTACATTGCTTGCCTATAATATTGGCAAGTCAATCAAAGAAAAAATTGGTTGCTCTACATCGGTCGACTTATTTTCGGGTGCAGGAGGACTAACGTATGGTTTTAAATTGGCTGACATAAGAGCACTTATCTCGAATGACTTTTTTGAGGCATCATGTGTTACTCTAAAAACCAACTGTCCAGAAATTGATGTCACTTGTGGTGATATTACAGACGATAATGTTAAAAGGCGCGTAATTGAAGCCGGTATTAAGGGTAAAGCTGATATTATTTGTGGTGGGCCGCCATGCCAGGGTTTCTCATTAGCTGGATATCGGAATGCTGACGATCCTAGAAACCAAATGTTTAGGCATTTTGTTGAAATAGTTTCAAAAGTTAATCCAAAGGTTGTCGTCTTCGAGAATGTTGAAGGACTTATGAGTTTTCAGGGTGGCGAAACATACCGAAATATAATTTCGCTCTTTTCCGAATTGGGTTATGAGGCAGAGGGTCGTTTACTCCACGCCGTCCAATACGGAGCACCTCAAAAGCGAAAAAGGGTAATTATTCTATGCATAAGAAAGGACCTTAAAATATCGCCATCCGACGTTTATCCTAAGCCAATTACTCCAGAAGAAGAAAATCAAATTACCGTTAAGGATACAATTTTCGATCTTGAAAATGTTGAATGTTCAGAATCGGCAAGATATGCAAGTGATTATTCTTCGCCAATAATTAAGTTCTTTAAAGGTGAGCTCGATGCTGAGAAATATTGCAAAACAATTACGCATATCTCTCAATAATGGCATTTTCCTCAGCTGTAACTAACGATTCAATTTTTGATTTGACAGAAGTATATGGATCGCCGTTGTTGATCATTTCACAAATCTCAACTAATCTTCTAAAGTCATCTTGGTCTAACGAGCTAGTTAAATTACGGTTTTCCTTAGCATTGTAGTCGTCAACGGAGTTAATTGCGATTCGAAAATACCTCTGCATTTCATCACTGTTTCTGTCTGTAAAATGCCTTGGTGATTGTTCAATAATGTTTCCTTTTTCATCAAATTCATATGCATAATCAAAATACTTGGCATTATGTTCGAGAAAGCAATTGATTAAATAATCTTTTCCATTCTGTGTCCTATGAATAATTTGGCCCAATATAAACATAAAGTTAAACATGCTTTGTTTTAACATATAACGATAAATCGTGGCCACTTTTTCTGGATGAAGTTTATAATTCTTTTTTATGTATTCCCACACAATCTTTGAATACCAAGACATTGGGTATATACCGGTCCTAGACTCGACTTCGAGGATTTTCTCCAAGTCTCCAATAGTGAGTCGATCTCGTTTCGTAGAGTTGTCGCCTTTATCCATAGGCTGTAAATATCTCGGATCATGGACGAATCCTAATGAGATTGGCCCAATATGATCTGCCGAAGTACCCTTGAAGAATGAAGAGCCCATAAACATATTTGCCGCATGAATATTGCCATCACTCCAATATTCATATGCTCTTCTGTCTTTCGTATAGCTTTTCATATTATCGGCGTGCCTGCCTGTATCCTGTGTCGATCTACAGCATAAGTTATAGGTATGAAAACCATCAAAACGGTCAGGAAAATTAGACATTGCTCCTGGACTTAGGATCTTCTTATTTGAATTTCTGCTAGCATCTTCCAAGAAGTCAATTATGCTCTGTTTGTCTATCTTGCCATTGTATGATTTGTCGGCGCCTACACATCCAAGGAAAAAAGAAACGAGCTCCGATTCGGTATTGCCAGACTCGATTAGATTATCCCATATTTCACTTATGTGGGTCGTATTGTAAAATCTTTTTCCAAATTTTTTCTCAATCTTATCAATGAGATGAGCGGTTGGGTAATGATAAAATATGGACATTTTTCGACCGCAAACTTGACAAACTTTTTCTCCAGTCGGGTGAATTTTGCGCATAACTTTTGCGTACACCCCAGGTTTAATTTCGAAGCCAAATTCTTTTGCTTTCTCTTCGCACCATTTCATGCGGCCCTGCCTAATTGCCGAATTCTTGTTTGCGACGACCCAATTCAACGAACCATCTTGCCCTCTTTCGATAGGTAAGTTTTTGTAGTTGGGGTGGCTAGCAATAAACTCGGTGTATTTTATAAATTCTGGATGCCAATTTTTCGATGCCATAATTTTTTCCTTTTTTCTATCATAACATAAGACCATAAAAATTGAAATAAGCAAACAAATGTGTTATAATAATAGAGATGGGTGATACCTCTGCGGTATTGGGATAGCATACGGAAAGCGGAGGCGATTATTGCGGCGGCAAATCACGACGGGGATTCGGACTCGACAGCGGCAATAACTGGAAATATCGTTGGAGCGAGGGTTGGCTATAAAAACATACCGGATTATTACAAGGATAATATTGAGCTCAAGGACGTAATATTGGAGCTTGCAGATGATATGACAAAAAATATGCCACTCAAAAAGATTGACGACAGACACCTTGAACCGACAGACGAATGGTTGGATAAATATTTATACTTGGAAAAGAAAGATTAGAGTCCGACGCGCCTTATTGATTGGTGAAGTAAGCACAAAAATTAGTAAAATCTGATATGGTACTAGCATTTTCACTTCACCCATGCTATAATTAGTCAAGACGTTTTATAAAATCTAACGAGTAAAGAGATGGCAAAGAAGAATACGAAACGAAAGCTGATTGGTTTGGTGAGTAACTTGAGCAACCACCGAACTTACTATACTACTGTTAACACCCAGAATCGCACCACAAAAGGTCAGGGTAAATTGACACTACGTAAGTACGACCCAATTGCAAAGCAGCACGCAACTTACACCGAGACAAAGAAAAACCTCGGTCGTAATGAAGTTAAAGCTCGTAAAAGCTAATTTTACCAGAATCAATAGTAAACTCCCTCAAATCCAGAGGGAGTTTTTTATTGCCCAAGAAAATATTCTTATTTTCACAGCCGTGAGCGCATGTCACGAATAGCATTCATGTAGTAGAGAAAAGCGTCATACGGCGAGTCATAGGGACTAAAGTAGGCGTGCACATCACCGTCGGTAAAGCATTTTGTCCCCATGTAATAGAAGTGGTCTGAGGTTTGTAGTTTTCGCCAATCATTAATCAACGATTCATCGCCACTCTGCAGTACTTCATCTCTCAACTCATAAACGTAACGCAAAGCTTCTCTCTGCAGGCTATTGCCGTTCCAGGCCGTCAAATCCCGCTCAGCATCAGCCCAGGTGACGGGCGACGGCATACTTATTTCACTGGCAGGTGCATTCATGTCCAGTGCTTCGCTAACGGTATAGAAAGTATTGCCATCAGCACTCAGCCATTTATCAACAAATTTCTCGAAAAAGTCAAAAATACCAGACTCCGTCCACTGATGCTCGCCAAAAGTTTCATAGTCCATAAACAAATTAAGCAGCGGCGCATAGCGAACCGAATCAGTCACCCATGTATTAAATTTATCTGCAGTCAATGGCCAGGCATTCCATTTCTGGTCGCTAAACCTAAACGCCAAATCATCGCTCAATCGATAATTTTTAAGTAGCAATCCAATCTTCTTCGTGCCTCTCGGGCGATATACATAATTCGGACTGCGCCAATTCAGAATCGGATCCCAGCCTTCAGCTAACACACCCTTAAAACCATCCTGCTCAGCCCATTTCGCCAAGTCATCACTATACGCCAATTCCGTATTTGCCAAAACTCGCGTTTCTGCACCAAAAATCTCACGAATCTTCCAGCGGTGAAGCTCAACTTGACGCTCAAACTCCTCACGTGAATAGAAAAACGCCAGGCTGTGATGATAGGGGCTTGATAAAATCTCCACTTGGCCAGTTTTCACCAAGCGCTTAAAACTCTCCAGGACATCAGGATTAAACTGCTCGGCCTGCTCTAAGAACGTACCGCTAAAGCTGAGCGACAATTTAAAATCAGGATATTTTTTCAACAATTTTTCAAGCAAAGCATTCATCGGTAAATACGATTTTTCTGCAACTTTCTGGAATATTTTTTGATTGTCCTGTGCTGAATTTTGACCGCCGGAAAAATAATCATGCTTCCAAGCCACGTCGAATATACTATACTCGCGTATTCGCCACGGTTGGTGTACGTGTAGATATAAAACTATTCCTTTATTTTTATTCATGCCAGCGCTCCTTTATACAGTTTCAGACATTTTCTAGCGGCATCTTGCCAGGAAATTCTCGCGTATTCATTCTTAACGTTTTTCTTCAGAGATTTCTGTAAGGCAGGCGATTCAGCGACATTAACAATTTCATCCGCCAATTTATTTACATCCCAATAATCAAACCGCATAATATTATTCAGAACCTCGCCGACGCCGGATTGACGACTAATAAGTAACGCCGTGTCATGATGTGCTGCTTCCAAGGCAGTCAAACCAAATGGCTCAGAAACCGAACTCATCACAAAAACATCAATCAAACAGTAAATATCTCGCCACTGTTTTCCGCGCACAAATCCTGTAAAAATCATCTTATCGCTAATCCCTAAATCTGCCGCCAGTTCAATCAACTCATCTCTCTGTTCACCATTTCCAGATAAAACAAAAACGATTTTCTCATATTTATCAAGCGCCTTCGCTGCAGCTCGCACAAAATACGTCAAACCTTTCTGAACCGTGAGTCGCGTCAACGCGCCAACAACCGTATAACCATCCTCCTTCAACTCCTCCAAATACCTGTAAGTACTGGCATCATATTCATGAGGTGGCAAATCAGCCAAATCAATCGCGTTATAAACCACCTCAATTTTCTCTGGCGGAATGTGATAATTCTTAACAATTATATCCTTAGTTATCTGGCTAACAGCAATTATTCGATCCGCCATCAACAAACCTTGCTGCTCAATTTCGTGAACCAGAGGATTTCCGGACTGCTCGCCAGAACGGTCAAATTCCGTTGCGTGTACATGCACAATCAACGGCGCACCAGTCATTTCTTTAGCAATCATCCCAGCCTCCATAGTCAACCAATCATGTGCATGAATGGCATCAGGATGATGACTCTTCACAAATTTCCGAACATACTTACCATATCGTCGTTGCACGGCACGCATTGGCGAAAGCCCATGTTCATCCTGAGCGTTCTCCCGATCTTCCGGTGAACCATTATTATAAGCGCCTAGGTCATAATAATTCGGCGGCAAGGGTGTAGCTGAATAGATATCCATATAATCAATTCCTGGATGCTCAGCATTGTAGGGAATAATAAAATCAATATCCACGCCCTGAGAAGCCAGGGCCTTCGACATCTGATAACAAGCAACGCCAAGCCCGCCACTGTTGTGCGGAGGAAGTTCCCACCCAAGCATTAAAATTTTCATCTCTGTTTTTATTGTAGGACGACGCTTATGTTTTTTCAAGGGATTTTGGTATTTTTTTCACGGAATTTTTATTTTTCACAATTTTAACATTTGTCAGAAGAGCAATTCGTGATAAAATGAACGTTATAGGAGTGTAGCTCAGGTGGCTAGAGCACTGGTCTCCAAAACCAGGTGTCGGGGGTTCGAGTCCCTCCACTCCTGCCAAGCAGAACGTTCAGACAATTTAAGCACAGTAGCAAACGGTTCGTTAGGTGTAAAACGGACCGTTTTTGCGTTTAATTTGAGGTTCGATAGTACTAATTGCAATAATTCCCGTTTTTCTTCGATATTTGCCACTTCAAATAGTTTATCACCGTGTTCAAATAGCTGTAACAGATACGTAGCAGTAAGATAGAAGTTATTGTCGGCTTCTTCAAGTCGGTTCATTTGCTGCTGAATACGAGCAATTTCCTTGTCGTATCGGTCCTTGTTTTCCTTATATTCATCTGGGGTAATACTACCGTCAGCCATTGCGTCAAAAGTTACACGAATACGGTGCTTGTAGCTATCAAGGTCTGTGCGAAGCTTTTTCGTCATTTTATCTTGAAAGCCGTTTTCCGCTTCGTGTGCTGACTGAAGTTCGAGTTTCAGCTGGTCGGTCTTTTCTTTCGGTATTTGTTTGAAGGCTTTGAACACTTCTGAAAACTGCCTTGTCAGTTCATCTTCAGTCACGTATTCAAGCTTCTTGTGGGCTTTGCGGGCATTTGTACAGTGGTAGAAGTGGTATGTGTGGACATTGCCATTCTTCTGATTCTTTTCCCGATATTCGGTCGTGATTGCACAGCCACAGTCTTCACAGGTAATCAGACCCCTGTAGGTGAACGGTATGCCTACAAATCGGCGTTTCTGCTTCCTGTTGCCGTTCAGAACGTCCTGAACCATTTCAAACAAGTCACGGCTAATCAGCTGTTGGTAGCTGTGAACGTATTCCTTGCCGTCACCCTTACGGTCTACGATTATGCCGATATAGAACTTGTCACGTAGAATGTAGTGAACACGGCTTTTTGACAAGTTTACGCCCAGTTCTTTGTAGACCTTTCTGCGAAGGCTTTCGCAAGAATACGCACCTGTTGCGAAGTGTTTGAACATTTCCTTTACGACTTCACCCTTGTAATCATCAGGCTGTACGGTCTTGTGGCGTGCGTCAATTGTTACATTGTTATATCCGAACGGAGCCGACCACGGCAATTCGCCACGTTCAAGCTTTGTCATTTTGGTGTTTATGCCGTATTCTTTAATACTTTCAAGTTGTGATTTGGCGAAAAACACCTTCAAATCCCACTGCATAATATCAGCCGACTTGCTGTCCTGCGACAAGATAAGGTTATCACTGATGAAGTGAAGATTGACACCTTCATTGCGTAGGTCGTCGATAAGCACGCTGTCACGGAAGTTGCGTGTCACACGGTCTACACGAAACGATATGATGTCCGTAACTTTGTTCTTTCGGGCGTATTCAATCATTTCCTGAAACTTCGTTCGGGCTTTGTATCCGCCACCTGTTTCGCTAATCTTGAATTCTTTTATGACGTTCAAGCCTTTTGCTTCTGCGTACTTCCGAGCATTTGGCAATTGTATTTCTTCAAGCGACAAGCCTTCGTTTTCTTGGCGTTTTGTCGATACACGGGCGAAGATTATGGCTTTGCTCATATTTCGACCCTGCTGTCTTCAATCAGTTTGTGAACATCTTCAATCTTGAACAGATACGACTTGCCGACCTTGTAGGCGATAATCTTGCCCGACTTAATCCACCGATAAATAGTAATCTTGCTAACCTGTAGCAAGTCACAGACGTCTTCAATCTTATAAAATACGCCGTCCTTCATAGTTATCATTATAATACATTCCTTATCATTTAGTTAGTATATTTTCGCAATCGTACAGGTATGAACGCTTCGAGTTGTTCGTCAATGACGTCAAAACTTTTCAGCTTCCGTCTGTCGAAGTTCAGTTCATTCATCTTCTTGTTTAGCCCGTACCATTGCTGGCTGGTAAAGTTGCCCATATTGCGTATATCACGGCTTCCTGTGGCTTCTAGTAGCGTTTTATAGCCCACAGCCTGCATAATCGTTCCTATATGTGCATTTGGGTTCTGAACACGTAGTTCGCTGACAAGCTGTTCAGGGGTCTTTTCTGAAAGGCTTACAGCTGGATATGTGTCACGAAGCACTGCGACTTCGGTTTTGAGCATTATCTTTGCAATATCGTTCCTGAACAGGTGGCGAAGCGTCAGGCTTTCGGGTGTAATGCCTGCGTCCTTCAGTGCTTTACCGATATGTGGTCTGGTTCTGTATCGTGCTTCAATTCGCACTATCTGGACCGTCTTTTTCAGTGGGCTATCGTCAAACAATGACAGCTGGCAATATGTATCCTGTTCGAGCCGTCCTTTTTCACTGACTTTTGACTTGTTGTATTCGTTCATCTTGTCGTACAAGCACAAGCCCCAGTTCTTGCTATAAAAATGAACCGCTTCACCGCCGCCACGATACTTCTGGCGGTCTATTTGCTTGCGGTTCGAGTAATTGCACTTTCCGACTTCGCACAGCACTTCGTAGGCGGTCGTGTAGTCGGTTAGCATGATGTTCTTTGCGTAGTGAATGGTACTGACGGTTGCGTTCTTTATCACTTCTGGGCTTTTCACAACCACGCCCATATTGTGAAGCTTTCGCTGAAGCTGGACGGCAAAATAGTCAAGGTCTGCTTCTGTCACTTCGTCGAAGTTATTGTTATGAACGACCTTTGGTATTGAGCATTCAATGTTTAGAATTATTGGCACGCTACCTTTACGCACAACCTTCATTAGCGTCAGACGTGGCATATAGCGTTCGTCCTTCTTTTCTTTTGCGGTTGGGTTGCGGTTCGCTTTGACCATCTTGCGACCGCCAAACTGAATAAAGGGTGGCTTGAAGAAGCTTGTTATGTCTGGCGAAAACTAGTTGTAGACGCCTTCCATAATGGTGAATTCCTTAATCCATTCCAAATTCAAAACTACTGTATCGACCACTGGTTTTACTCACTACGTCTTCATATTGGCTCACTACTGCTTCTTCAATGGCACGCCCGACTTCTTGTGTTATCGGGTGAAAAATGTCGATGTCCTTGCCGAACACCTTCCTTGTGGGGTATACAAGCCTGTAACCACCCATAGGTCTTGTGTATATGCCGACAGAACCGCAAAACACGGCTTCGTACAGCACAAAACTTGCAAAACCTACCAGCCCTTTATTCGGTTTGACTGGCATTATATGCACTTCGCTGACTACTTTCATCGTCAATTCCTTCCTGCGGTAGTTCAACTATCCGCTCACGTTGGTTTATCTTGACAAGCAGTTCGGCAACACGAAGCAGTGGGTCGTGTTGTGCGACCTGTGCGTTCTGATTGTTGTTTGACTGCCTGTCCATACCACAATGATATGGAAAAGCTGTTTAGCCCTATTCTGGCTATTTTTTGGTGTGAGTGATATATTTAGGGTTCAGACGGACCGACTTAGTACTGAACTTGAACAGGTCTGGTATTCCTGTAGCTTTTTGCACACGATCGTTCATCTTACTGATGACGGCGTATACCTTATTCCAGTCAGAGGGCTTCTGAAGGTCTGGTAAGTATTCATATAAGCTGTCCCATTCTGCAAGGAAGTCTTTCAAGTCCCACTGTTTATCGGGGTCTTCAAACATCAGCCTGCAAATGGCTGGCGAATATTCAGCACTTTTCGTGAAGCGGATAGCTTCATCTGCGAAGAATATGGTTTTCGTCTTCGGGTCGTAGGTGGCTGGTTCTATATCCTTACTTTTGACCTCTTTTGCTTCTTGTTCACTGGTTGTTTCGTAGTCGATGATAATCTTGCGTAATTCAGCAAGGCGACAGTCAAAATCTTGGATAATTTCAGTAAGCTTGTCTTCGTTTGGCGTGGTTTCGCCATACGTCATAGTTCCAATTTTCCATACGGGATCATCGAACTGCACTTTGTACCGTGCTTTACCTGTTTTATCTAGCACTGTTTTTACTTCTGCTATCCAGTTAGATACGTGCTTCTGGGCGGTTTGTAACATTTCTGCTGTTTTAGGATGTTCGGGTTCTGGTTCGGGGTAGTATGCCGTTGGTAAGCCATACTTATCTTTACCCATTTGTGGCATTGTTGCATACGAACGATAAGGCACTAACGCACTGTGAAATTTCTCAAACTGATCAAGAGCATGTTTGCCTTCGCTAAATAGCCTAGTTAGTTCATCTACATTTTCTTTCATACACCTTCAATCTTTGCTGTCATTATAGCGAAATATGATGACATTTGATAGTAACCAGCTAGTGATATGTGCTAAAATGAAAGAGTCGAAGTCAAAGTAAATTAAATGTAAGTGTAAGCACTGCGTATTCTTTACGCACACAGCTGAACCTATAAATGGACAGCTTGTGGGTAAGGGTTTAGCACTGCTCCACACTTACTTTGACCTTCGACAGCCAAAAAACACAGGCTGTCCTTTTATTTTGGACGACTGCGTGGCTGTCGAGGAAGAAAGCAGTTATGTCCAAGCCCTTACAAGAGTATTCAAAAGATGAACTTATAGCATTAGTAAAATCCCTGAAAAAGACGAAGAAGTTTGGACTTGTATGGGAAGATAAGCCTGAACGGGTGATCCTTGACTGTGAAACAAAACTTCCAGTGCTGACAGAAGCTGACGAACGTGTCATTGCCAAAGCTGAAGACCAGCCAACCAATCTGATAATTGAGGGCGACAACTATCATTCGCTTTCTGTTTTGAACTACACGCACACTGACAGCGTTGATATTATCTACATTGACCCACCATATAATACTGGTAATAAAGACTTTATCTACGAAGACCGCTACGTGGACCGTGATGACGCCTATCGACACAGTAAGTGGCTTAGCTTTATGAATAAACGACTAAAACTTGCCAAGGGCTTACTTAAGGATACTGGGCTAATTTTTATATCAATTGATGAAAATGAGTACGCCCACCTGAAGATATTGTGTGACCAAACCTTTGGAGCTAATAACTTCGTTAATTCATTTGTATGGATAAATAACCTGAAGGGACGACAAATATCAGGTCTTGGTGCGGCTGGAACGCACGAGTATATCCTTGCTTATGCAAAGAACGCCACAAATGTGTCACAGTTTGAGGGGTCTGCACAATTCCTGAAAGGTATTATGCCAAGCACTTATAAAGGCTTTGACTATAAGACAAAGACTGATGAGCACGGTGAATACGTAGTGAAGAATGAGCTGTATAATTCAAATTCTATATTCAATGAACACACACGTCCCAATCTTGTATTTGACATTTACTACAGTCCGAAGACTGGCGATGTTTTATGCGAAGATGTATCGATTGACAATTTACACAAAGACTACGTAAAAGTAAGCCCGAAAAAGAACAACAGCGGACGAGCTTTGTATCACGCTTGGCGGTGGAGTAGAAAGAAGGTGCTTGCCGAAAGCTATAATCTTGAGTTCGTGAAGACATCTAGTGGGTACAAGGTGTACACGAAGGTGCGTGCTGTCGATACGACAATCGTTAAAGATGTTATCACTGACATAAACACGACTTCGGGTACGAATGATATAAAAGATATTTTACCAAAGGGTGCTTTTGACTTCCCGAAACCTGTTGACCTTATCAAGTTTGTCGTATCGCTTACGAACAATAGGGATACTGTCATTTTAGACTTTTTCGCTGGGTCTGGCACTACTGGACACGCCGTGCTTGAGCTGAACAAGAAAGACAGCGGAAATAGGAGCTTCATTCTTTGTACAAATAACGAAAATGGCATTGCCGAAAATGTCACTTATGAGCGTATCAAGAAAGTAACCGAAAACATTCCTGCAAACGTCCGTTACTTCAAAACGGATTTTGTGAACAAGCAGAAGACTGATGACCAGACACGCCTTGCGATTGTTGACCACTGTACTGATATGATACGAATTCGTGAGAATACCTTTACTGAGGTTTTGAACGAGGCGGACTTCAAGCTTTTCAAGGACGCAAACCACTATACGGCTATCATTTTCGACCCATTGAAGATACCTGAGCTTATCAGGCGTATTGAGGAAATTGACACCACTAAACCTGTGAACCTTTACAACTTTAGTTATTCGTCGTACGCCCACGACCAAGATATTCCTGAAACGGTTTTGGACTTTACGACCTGTTCTATACCTGAAAGTGTTCTTGAGGTTTATCAACGTATTTTTAAGACGGAGAATTCGAATGTTTAGTCTTGCCCCTTATCAAGAAGACGCTGTAAATGGCGTCGTCAACGCCTTTCGTGAACTGTTGCGGACGGACCACGAAACGACGCAAATTGTCTTTAAGTCGCCAACTGGTAGTGGCAAGACTATTATGGTTGCCGAAGCACTGGCACGCTTGAGCCGTGAAGACTTGTCGGGGCGTTATGTGTTCATCTGGGCGAGTATGAACAAGCTTCACCTGCAAAGCAAGGAAAAGCTTGCAAGCTACCTTCGTGACAGTGTTTACAGCCTTATAGACCTTGACGAATTGTCGGCTGGCGAACTACAAGACAACACTATTCTTTTCGTCAACTGGGAAAGTATGATTAAGACGAACCGTTCTACTGGCGAATGGGCGAACCGTGCGGTCCGACAAGGCGAAGATGGGCGAAACATTCAGGATATTCTTGAAGAAACGAAGCAGGCTGGCAAGGAAGTTATCCTTATCGTTGACGAAGCCCACCAGACGTATCTGGGCGTGAAGTCGCAAGCGATTGTTAGTGAGATTATCCGACCAAAGCTTACACTTGAAGTGTCTGCAACACCCTTGCTGAAGCCTTCGGGTGAAGATGTGACCGAAAACAAGGCACGCATCATTAAAGTACCGTTCGAAGAAGTGGTTCAAAGCGGTCTGATAAAGCAAGAAACACGCATAAACTTTGATATTGATAAGCACCTTGACGCCAACACTGCCGATGAAGCGGTTATTGAGGCGTCGCTACACCGTCGTGAGGTGCTTGAAAAGCTTTACGAGGCGGAAGGTTCGGACATTAAGCCCTTGGTTCTTATCCAGTTGCCGACAGAAGACAGCGAAAAGCTTAGTTCGCTTGACCAGACGGTTCGGGTGCGTATTGAGGACTTTCTGGACAGCAAGGGTATTTCGTATGGCAATGGAAAGCTTGCTATCTGGCTGAGTGAAGAAAAACGCAACAAGGAGCGTATTGAAGAATATAATTCACCTGTCGAGGTGCTGATATTCAAGAAGGCTATTGCTACTGGTTGGGACTGCCCACGAGCACAAATTCTTGTAATGCTTCACGATATGAAGTCGGAGGTGTTCAAGATACAGACGGTTGGACGTATTCTTCGAATGCCTGAAGCACATCACTACAAGAATGCTGAACTGAATTCGGCGTATGTCTACACAAACCTTGGCAATATCACTGTGGACTGTGACAATAAGGACGCTGTGACATTTTTCCGTGTCAAAACGGCTAAAATACGCCCGCTCCTGAAGAATGTTGAGCTTCCGAGCGTTTACTATCACCGAACGGACTATCACGACCTTACAGCCGACTTCAGACCTATTCTGTTCAAGTATTTGGATAGCTTCTTCAACATTGAGCCGAAGGACGGCAAAGACGTTCGATACAAGAAGCTTGATGAACTGCTTGAGCTGTACCCTGAAGAACTTCAGAAGCCTATTTTGTCAGATGTTGCGGTCCAGAACCTTGATGAAATTGACCAAGCGAATGTGAAGACGCTTGAAGCGACCCTTGATGACGCACAGGTTGAAAACCTTTTCCGCTATGCCTTGAAGGGCTGGACCTCGCCCTATAACTTTGTTCGTTCGAGTGAGCGTTTGAAGCCTGCACTGTATGAATGGTTTGCAAAGGCTGGCTATGGGCGTGACCGAATTGATGAAATACAGCGAATTCTTGTGTGTTCACAGATAAATCAGAACTTCTTTACGGGTATTATTGCCAATGCGAAAACTGAGTTTGAAGATACACGCCACGAAAGTATCAACCTCAAGCGTTTAATGACTGAGTTTACGTTTAGCATTCCTGAAGTCGACCAGTTTGGCGAAAACTATTCTTTGACGGTTAGCGACAAGCACGCACTTGAACCTTATTATGCCCACGATAGTCGTCCGAATACTGAGGTTAAGTTTGAGCAGTCACTTGAATACAGTCAGAAGATTGACTGGTGGTACAAGAACGGTGAGAAAATGCAACACTACTTCGCTATTCCGTTTATTGCTGTTGACGACAAGACGGGTATTCAGACACCTGCGTCTTTCTATCCTGACTACATTATTCGCTTCAAGGACGGCACTGTTGGCATTTATGATACGAAGGCTGGCTTGACGGTTACGAGTGACGACACGAAGCTTAAGTCTGACGCCCTGCAAGGCTATCTGGCTGAGCACAAAGACTTGAACCTTGTCGGCGGTATTATTGACGTGCGACAGGACGGTTCATTCTGGCTTCAAGATGACGCCGACTACGACGCTGAAGATACTGACAAATGGCGTCCGCTAACTGTTATATAACAGCCACGTATAACAATCCCGACCACTGTTCGTATAACAGCTTGTTGTAGAAACAAAAAAACTACATTTTCGTCATTCAGAAAAATGTAGGTAGTGTGTGCGTTTACCGCTTGTCTGATAATCGGCAATCAGTGCATAGGGGGGCTTATGTCGGTATGGGTTCAGGTGCGAAGCCGTACTTATCTAGCAATGGCTTGATGATATGGTCTGTGTATTCATACGGCAAATTGTGGTTACATATAGCGTCCTTCAGGTCCTGCCAAGATTCTCACTTAAAAGAGAATCTTTTTTATTAGTAAAAAATCTGTTATAATCTCTCCATATGAAACCTCTATCTCCTTCGCTTCCTCACATTATTGCCATGGTTGGTGCACCGGGTTCAGGGAAGACTCAGTTTGCTACAGAATTTGCAAAAATTTTTAATTCTCCAGTAATTAATTCTCGTCAATTTGAAGTTTTTACAGACGACACAAAAGCCATTTCTGACGCGACTTTGGCTATCTTAGAAGAATTTTTGAAGACCAAGCAAACTATCATTCTAGACGGCGCTACCGACCAACGCACTAACCGCATGCGTATTAATCGGTTGGCTAGAGAATATGGATATAAAGTCCTATTCGTTTGGGTGCAGACTGATTCTGTAACCGCCAAACGACGCTGGATAAAGAATTACGGACAAGACAGCGAATCGTTTGATCGTAGATTAAAACAATTCTCCGCACCGCACAGTAGCGAATCTTACATTGTAATTAGCGGCCGCCACACCCTAAGCACTCAAGCGCGCACTGTCCTTAAGCAAATTGGCACCAGTCGTCCAGAAGCACCACGTCGCGTTACGCCAAATCGTATTAGCATAGGATAAGTATGCCAACCATTACCGATGCTGAATTCGGAGAGATTGTCGTTAAAAGACAAAGTCTAGCGAAGAGCGTTAGTCTAAAAATCGCGCCGGATGGCCGACTTAGGGTTACTATGCCTGTATATGCGCCTGTTGTCGCAGCAAAAATGCTAATTAAAACCTCGCGTAAACAGATTCGCGAATTAGTTTCTAAACACCAAGCAACCTTTTCTTATACCGAAAATCAGCAAATTGGTAAAAGCCATCATCTGTTAATACAATCCACAACTAAGTCGTCTAACGTGAAAATTATCGGTACTCAAATATTAGCGGAAATTAACGAATCAGAATCAATTAAATCCGCTCCAGTCCAGCAAATTATTCGTGATAAAATCCTCATCGCCCTCAGGAAAGAGGCAAAAGGACACCTACCAAGGCGTCTATCATTTCTAGCAGAAAAGCATGGTTTTTCTTTTTCTCGCTGTAAAATAACTCACGCCTCCAGCCGCTGGGGAAGCTGTTCTTCTTCTGGAACAATCAGCCTAAATATTGGGATGATGAACTTACCGTTTGAACTTATTGACTACATAATTATTCATGAACTATGTCACACCAGGTACATGAACCACTCGACAGCATTCTGGTCGGAAGTTGCCAAATTTGATCCGCAATATAAAACCCACCGCAATGAACTAAAAAAATATTCACCGCACGTATAGAAATATATACGCTTATGCTATACTTAAGCCATGTGGGTGTTCATTATTTTGTTGATTATTCTTAGTGTTATCTTGGGAAGTATAACTATTGCCCTACATCAATTGTTACAAAAAATTGACGGCAAATTAAGTAAAAAAACCCCCAGGAAAAACCTTAGAGAGCATCAAAGACTAATCACGCTAATTAACAATATCACTGATGCCATTCTCAGCACCGATGAACACGGAATCATCAATACTTATAACTCTGCCGCTCTTAGTTTAATCGACACAAACAGCGGCATTAATGGCGAGCATATTAGCCAAGTTTTAGAACTGAAGACGATTGATAAAAAGCCGATTGATATCTTCAAGGAACTCACCAAATCTTCAACAATTCGTCAGCGCGATGACATAATTATGATGATTGACGATGACGATTACGTACGGCTGGAAGTAACACTCGCCCCAGTTCAAGGCGGCGACAAAATAACCCCGGATGGCTATGTGCTAATTTTACGCGACGTCACAAAAACAAAAAGCCTGGAAGAGGAACGCGATGAATTCATTAGTATAGTGAGTCACGAGCTACGCACACCTATTGCCATAGCCGAAGGGTCACTAAGTAACGCTAAATTGCTTGTCGAGCGCAATATTACTAGCAAAATACCTGAGGCAATTGATGAGTCTCATAAGCAAATTTTATTTTTAGCGCGCATGGTAAATGATCTGAGTACGTTATCACGCGCCGAAAGGGGAATTGCTGACGAGACAGAGATAATCGACGTAGTCGAACTTGCCGCACAGATAAACTCTGAGTACTCGCCACAGGCAGCAGAAAAAAACTTGGCCTTTAATTTGGACATTGGCGGGAGGCTTGGGTCAGTCCAAGCTTCTCGTTTATATCTAGAAGAAATCCTTCAGAATTTTATCACTAACGCCATCCGCTACACCCAAGAAGGGTCAGTTACGCTGTCAATTAAAAAGAATCGATCTGGCGAAATTATCTTTAAAATAATTGACACTGGTATTGGTATTAGTAAGGCTGACTTAAATAAAATATTTGATAAGTTTTATCGAGCTGAAGATTATCGCACGCGCGAAACTAAAGGAACTGGTCTGGGACTTTACGTATCCGCCAAATTAGCCAAAAAGTTGGGTTGTAAAATTGAAGTAGAAAGCCGGCTGAATCACGGTTCAACTTTTGGTTTTCGATTGAAGGAGTTTAAGAAATGATGAAAAGGATATATAGCGCAGCTTGCTATTTTTCCTTAGATAGACTACAATAACTATTGACAGTCTGTGAAAAGCAGACTTTTTAAATTGGGAGAAAATATGGCACAGAAAGGCAAGGCAAGCAGCAAAACCACGGTTCGTCGGATTAAAGCTACTGACGACGCGCCAAAAAAAGAAAAAACTGTCGCAAAAAAGACTAATAAACCAACCAAGGTAGTTGCAAAAACAGCTAAAAAATCTAGTGAACGCGGCACGCTAATTGGTTATTTTAAGGGCGCTTGGGCAGAATTAAAGTTAGTTCGTTGGCCAACCCGCTCAGCCACTTGGGCGATGACAGCAGCAGTCCTCATCTTCACCTTGGCTTTTGTTGTTCTAATCCTACTACTTGATGCTGCATTTAATTGGGGCTTTAATCAATTTTTGAAATAAAAGGAGTTATATATGAGTTCAAAACGATACGATGACAGCCAGCAATGGTACGCAATCCACACTTATTCTGGCTACGAAGAAAAAGTTGCTGAGTCAATCCGTCAGCGCATTAACGGTGTTGACATGGCCGATAAGATTTTTGACGTTATCGTGCCAAAGGAAAAACAGATCCAAATCCGTAACGGCAAGCGAAAAATCGTTGAGGCTAAAATTTTCCAGGGCTATGTGTTGGTAGAAATGAAATTGACTGACGAAACTTGGTATATTATCCGTAACACGCCAGGTGTAACCGGATTTGTTGGCGCCGACACGACACCAACGCCAGTTTCAGAAAAGGAAATTGCCAAGATTAAAAAGCGCATGGGCGTTGAAGAGCCAAAGCACCAGATTGACTTCACTGAAGGCGAAATCGTATCAATTACTGACGGTCCATTCAAGGGATTTGACGGCGCAGTTAGCGAAATCGATGCTTCTAAGGGCACACTGAAAGTTATGGTTAGTATGTTTGGCCGCGACACTCCAGTCGAGCTGGACGCCTTGCAGGTTAAAAAAGCTTAGCTTGCAATTTAGCGAATTTTTCGCTATAATATTCGGGTTACGCACTATAAACTATAAGGAATAACTATGGCAAAGAAAATTATCGGTAATTTAAAATTGCGCATTCCAGCTGGTCGGGCGACAGCAGGTCCTCCAGTTGGTTCAACACTCGGTCAGTGGGGCTTGAACATGATGGACTTTATCAATCCATTTAACGACGCCACCAAAGACATGATGGGTAAGGACGTAATTGTTCACATTCAAGTTTACGAAGATCGAACCTTCACTTGGAATTCGCTTGGACAACCAGTTGACGACATGATTCGTGAAAAGGCTGGCATCCAAAAGGGAAGTGGTAAGCCACACGTTGATAAGGTTGGTAAGCTTACTCGCGCGCAATTACAAGAAATTGCTGAAGCGAAAAAAGACCAATTGAACGCAATCGATATTGAAGGCGCAATGAAAGTTGTTGCTGGATCAGCTCGCTCAATGGGCGTAGAAATCGTCGACTAATTTGAAAAAGGAGAATAGCCCCGAATCTGTCGGGGTTATTTTTATGGTAAAATTTGAAAAATGATTGTAGAAAATATTTTAGACAGTGCAGTTATCTCAGCTCTCCAATCCGATCAGCTAGTCGTCGCTAAGACCGACACTATTTATGGCGTACTGGCTAGAGCTGAATCAAAGAGAGCAATTGAAAGATTGTATAAAATCAAGCAAAGATCCTTAGATAAATCTGTTATCGTTCTTGTTACCGACATTAATGATATTCCTGGGTTGGCGCCACACTTACAAGAAAGTTATCAAGAGTTAGCCAAAAATCAACCAACGACAATAGTCGTGAATGTATCGCCTGATTTTCTGCCACATATACCGCACATTAACGGCACGCTGGCATTTCGTGTCATCCCAAAATCACCACTGTCGGAATTAATTCAGAAAGTCGGCTACTTAGCCGCTCCTAGTGCTAACCCACCAGATAAAGAGTCAGCAAATAACATTACCGAGGCAATCAATTACTTCCATGAATCTGCTTCCGTCTATGTTGATTCCGGAGAAATTGTAGATTCTAAGCCGTCACAAATTATCCGCATCAATGACTCCGGAGAAATTGAATTTATAAGAAAATAATTTTCAAACAAAAAACTTCCCGTTAGACACCTAAAAGGGAAGCTTTTTTCGTAGATTATCTGACAAACGGATGGGCAATTTCCAAATCTGGACGCTTTTCCGCAATTCTCAGCAGCTCATTATATTTAGCAATTCTCTCCGAGCGAGACATCGAGCCAGTCTTAATTTGACCCGTTCCCAGTCCAACTGCCAGATGAGAAATTGTTACATCCTCAGTTTCACCCGACCGATGACTCATCACGGTGTTCCAGCCAGCATTTTTCGCCATCACAACCGCCTGAATAGTCTCAGTCAATGTGCCAATTTGATTTGGCTTAATTAAAATAGCATTGCCAGCTTTTTCCTCAATTCCACGCTTCAATCGCTCGACATTCGTCACCAGAAGATCATCACCAACCAACTGAGCAAAATGCCCCAAATCTGCTGTCATCTTCTCCCAATCTTCCCAGGCTTCTTCGTTTAAGCCATCCTCAATCGAAAGAACCGGCACGCGCCCAAGCAGCGCCTTATATGTGCGAATCATTTCATCAGCCGACAATACGCGGCGCTCAGTCGACAAGTGATATTTGCCATCTTTATAAAGCTCACTTGCCGCCACATCCAGCGCAAACCCAAAGTCTACACCCAATTTATAGCCGGCCTGCTCAATCGCTCTAGTCAAAAGCAGAATTGGCTCCATGTTGCCATTTCTGACATGCGGCGCATAGCCACCTTCATCACCAACTGTCGTCGGATAACCCTCATCTTTCAGGATTTTCGCCAGCGCATGAAAAACTTCCGCGCTCATTCGAACCGCATCCGCAAAAGTTGCCGCACTAGTTGGAATAATCATATATTCCTGAAAATCAGTCGCACCGAGCGCATGCTGGCCGCCGTTCATCACATTAATCATCGGCATCGGCAGAGACATTGTAGGATTTCCAGCCAAGCTATTGACGTATTGATACAACTCCACGCCACGTGACTTAGCGGCAGCTTTCGCTACAGCCAACGACACCGCTAAAATTGCATTTGCACCCAGGCGCGCCTTATTTGGCGTACCATCCAGAGATTTCATTTTATTGTCAATCGCCGCCTGATCAAACGGGCTCATTCCTTTTAAGGCCTGAGCGATTTCATTATTAACGTTATCAACCGCTCGAAGCACACCCTTCCCGCCGAACGCCAACTCACCATCCCTCAGCTCAACCGCTTCAAACGACCCAGTACTAGCACCAGAGGGAACAGCCGCCCGCCCAAAAGAACCGTCACTCAGAATTACGTCAGCCTCAACCGTCGGATTACCACGTGAATCTAAAATTTGCCTTGCCTGTATGTTTGTAATTGTTATGTCCATAGTTACTAGTTTAGCAAAAAACAGTAACTATGCGTTAGCCCTCATTTTATATAAAAATATCACTCTTCTAATTCGCGCTCTATTATTACAGCCTCTCCGATCTGTGACTCACCCAAGCCTGAATAAAAAACTCCTGGACTATCACACATATGGACACTCACGCGCCTCTCTCCATCAGATGCCTGCAGCCCCAAGGGTCCTGTACACCCATTAGCTAACATGTAAATATCCCTCTGCGCTTTTGCAATATTTTCATCTAGCTCGTTCATTCCGCTGGCGGCCATTTTACAAACAATTTTGGTAGCTTTATCTTCATCTAATGTCTCGCCGGTAGCCTCGTCAACCAACGCTACTTTATCACCGCCCAACGCCATCGCCAAAAGTCTGTTTACTGTTTTTCTGTATTCATCTAGGTTATTTAACGCTTCTATTATTCTTGGACAGGACATACATTGCTCTGGGACGTAGATATCTATCGTTCCTAAAGAACCGTCTTCGTTACCTACGATTTCCGTAAACTTATCTCTATTTGACCTTTCCGAAAACTCACTCATAATATTAAATATTATACAATTCTTTTTCATAAAATCAAATATTTGCACTAATCTCTAAAAATATGGTATAATTTCATCACTATCAATCAATGCTGGGAGGCGGGTCCGTCGTAGAGTCACGAATCGCCGTTCGTACCACAGAAAGGATTATTATGGCAAAGAAAGCCGAGTTGCTAGAAAAAGCAGCAGAACTAAAATTAGCAGTCAGCGAAAAAAACACGATCGCTGAAATTGAAGCAGCAATTGCAGAAGCTGCCGATACAACTAAATCTCACGACAACAAAGACAAAGATGTCGTCGCTGAACGTGAAGCCGTAGTTGCCAAATCTGGCAAACGCAGCCAAAAAGCCCTAGACGAGGCTGCTGAAAAAGCAGAGAAGGAAGCTCGCAAGGAAGCTGGCGACACCACTCCACAGTCTGACGATGCTGAGGCTCACGTAAAGAAAGGCCCAAAGCCAGTTACTCGTCCACGCTTGGAGCGCCGCGGTAAAAAATACCAGGAAGTTGCAAAAAACATCGAGAAGAACAAATTGTACAGCTTAGACGAGGCTTTGAAATTGGCCACTGAAACCAGCCCAGTTAAGTTTGACGCTAGTGTTGAAATCCACATCCGCTTGGGCGTTGACCCACGCCAAGCAGACCAAAACATCCGCTCAACCGTAGCATTGCCGCACGGTACAGGTAAGGATGTTCGCGTAGCAGTTTTCGCACCAGAATCAGAACATGCTGCCGCTAAAAAAGCTGGCGCTGACATCATTGGTGACGAAGAATTCCTAAATCAATTGGATAAGGAAGAGCTGAACTTCGATATTTTGGTCGCAACTCCACAATATATGCCAAAGCTTGGTAAATACGCACGTTTGCTTGGCCCACGTGGTTTGATGCCAAATCCAAAGTCTGGCACCGTTGCTGCCGACGTCGCTAAAGCCGTCTCTGAAGCAAAGGCCGGAAAAGTTGAATATCGCGTCGACAAGCAAGCCATCGTTCACTTGTCAATCGGCAAGGTGTCGTTCGGCGCTGAAAAATTGGCAGAAAACGCACGCGCATTCTTAACCAGCTTAAACTCTCAAAAGCCATCCAGCTTAAAGGGTGTTTACATTAAGAGCGTCGCAGTCGCTACAACCATGGGTCCTGGTATTAAGGTAGAGAACTCTCTGTAATCTTTACGTTTCAGGCAATTAAATCCCGTCGATTCTGGCGGGATTTTTGTGTCGCTATTGCATTTTTCTGCATTTTATGCTAAAATATTAAAGTCCAACAAATGCTGATGTGCGAGTTTCGCTTTCCAGCACGGCTGGACAGTGAACTTTTACATCAGCACACTCAGGAAGGTGAAATCGTGACTAAATCAAGGGATAGGAGGACTCCGCTTGGAATCATCCTGGCAGCAATCCTTCTCGGATTCATCGGTACGCTGTCCCTCTTCGGAGGGACATCTCAAGCGACCCCCCCGGTAGAAATGTGTAAAGGGAAGGGTTGCGTAGAGTGCGATAATTCTACGCAGGAGTGCCCGGAACCTCCACCTCCGACACCCACGCCTGCACCGGAGCCGAGTCCCACACCGGACTTGACTCCCACGCCGACACCGAGTACACCTCCGGCACCAACGCCGGAACCGTCGACACCCACGCCTGCACCGGAGCCGAGTCCCACACCGGACTTGACTCCCACGCCGACACCGAGTACACCTCCGGCACCAACGCCGGAACCGTCGACACC
>ERZ772977.512-NODE-512-length-25656-cov-24.131831_pt1 | contig 25656 bp, 24 predicted proteins | sample MGYA00511131_ERZ772977 | MGnify/ENA primary metagenome ERZ772977 (study PRJEB29015, sample SAMEA2737935) | human oral metagenome | biome: human oral; feature: human-associated habitat; material: dental | place: China | collected 2151 ...
TCGTGCCGGTCGCGGGATCCTGCTCGACGATGCGGTCCTTCTCCTTCTCGGAGTCCACGCTCGTCACGTTGCCCAGCTCCAGGCCGGCACCCTTGAGGGTGCTGCGTGCCTGGTCTTGGGTCATACCCGACAGGTCGGGGACCTCCACCTCGTCGGAGCCGGAGGACAGGTACGCGCGGATCGTCTGTCCAGCCTTCACCTTCGAACCGGGGGAGGGGTTGGTCTGTGCAACCTTGCCTTCGGGGACGGTGTCGGAGGCAACTTTGCTGCTGTCAAGCTCCCACTTCAGGCCGAGGGCCTCGACGGCCTTACGGGCGTCGTCGGGGCTCATGCCGACAAGGTTGTCGGGCAGGGTCACCGAATCGGGGCCGGAGGAGATGGTGACGCGCACAGTTGCGCCCTTCGTAGCCTGTGTGCCGGCCGTCGGGTCGGTCGAGGCCACGGAGCCCTCGTTCACGGTGTCGGAGGCCACCTTGTCGGGGTTGAGTTCCCAGGTGAAGCCGGCAGCTTCGATCTGCGCCTTTGCTTCGGCCTGGGTCAAGCCGACAACGTTGGGGACCGCGATCGTCTCGGGTTCGGCGGCACCCCGCGTGAGGGCCCACACCGATCCACCGATGATGCCAAGCGCGGCGAGCAGCAGGAAGACGATGATCGCCGTGCGGCGCTTGCGGGAACTCGGGGCGTCGTCGTCCGCGTCCGCTGTGGCGACCGCGGGCATCGACGTGGATGTCGCCGCCATGGCCGGGGCGGGGGTGTGCGGGGCAACGGCGGCCATCGGCGTGGTCGCAGCGGTCTGGGCACCAGCCAAGCCGGCGGCAGGTAGAACCTCGGTGGCCCACGAGTCCGCTGGTGGGGCACCCACGTCCATCCCGCGGGCGACGCGCTGCAGGTCGGAGAGCATCGCGGCGGCGCTCGGGTAGCGGTCGTCGCGGTTCTTAGCCAGGGCCTTGAGCACCACGCGGTCGAGGGAGTCTGGAATGTCGGACAGGATCGACGAGGGCGTGGGCGGGATCTGCTCGACGTGCTGGTACGCGACGGCAACGGCAGAGTCGCCCTTGAAGGGCGGGCGGCCCGTCAGCAGTTCGAAGAGCAGGACACCCGTCGAGTACAGGTCGGAACGCGCATCGACGGTCTCGCCGCGAGCCTGTTCCGGGGAGAGGTACTGGGCGGTGCCCACGACGGCGTTCGTCTGCGTCATGGTGGCCTGCGAGTCCGTGAGAGCGCGGGCGATGCCAAAGTCCATGACCTTGACCTTGCCCTCCGACGTCAGCATGATGTTGCCGGGCTTGATGTCGCGGTGCACCAGGTGGCTCGCGTGCGAGTACTGGAGGGCGGACAGAACGCCCGACACGATCTCGATGGCCTCGTTGATCGGAACCGCCGTGCCGTCGGAGATGAGATCCTTGACCGTGTGTCCCTCCACGTACTCCATGACGATGTAGGGAACCGCGATCGAACGGCCAGTCGCGTCCTCGATGATCTCCTCGCCGGTATCGTAGACGGCGACGATGTTCGGATGATTCAGCGACGCTGCTGACTGCGCTTCGCGACGGAAACGCGCCTGGAAGATCGAATCCTGCGCCAGGTCGCGCCGCAGCATCTTGATGGCGACGACGCGCGAGAGACGAGTGTCGAAGCCCAGGTGGACTTCGGCCATTCCGCCGCGCCCGATGAGCGAGCGAATCTCGTACCGGCCAGCTAGACGGTGGGCCATGGGCTCTGCCATGTCCTAACCTCCTCGGTAATGTGTGCTCCCGCACTTGGTTGAATCAGGGAGCCGAGCATGTATTTGATCGTAATAGCTGAGAGCGCGATCAGCGCAATCACGATGATTGCGACGACTGCCGCGCGAATGATCTGCCTGGATGGTGGGATGGGTGGTGCGACCACGCTGCGCGAGTATGTGGTCTTGGCCGGCGGGCGCGTCCCGAGAGCCGATCGGGCGTCGAGCGCGTGCCAGCGCGGGCCGCGCGTGGTCATGTCGGGTCGAGGCTCGTACACGGATCGGCGTGGACGAGACGACGGATTGGCGCTCCGAGGCTGGGGGACAGTCCCGTAGACGCGGGGCGTCGAGCCGGTTGTGGCGCGCGGTGACGAGCCCTGGTTTGCCTTATCGCGGCGAGGCTGCTCGGAGCGGGGCTGGGGGATGGCGGGAGTGTTGCGCTGCGCGGCCTTGCGCTGTGCCAGCTCGGCCTCGCGGCGGGTACGCGCTTCTTCGAGTTCACGCTGACGCCGTTCTTCTTCTTCGCGGGCGAGGCGCGCGCGGCGCTCCGCTTCTGCGGCGTCTTCGGCCTGGCGGCGCTCCGCGCGCTGGCGCAGACGCTCGGCAAGGGCGGCGCGGCGGTCCTCAGACGCGGGGGCAGTAGACGAGGATGCTTGCGCGGCCACGGCCGGAGAGCCCTGTGTGGGCGCGGAGAGGGGGCGGGAGGGCGGAAGGACTTCGGCCTCGTCGAGGACGCGTGGGACAGCGGCGTGGCGGCCCGTGACCGGGATCGCCGAGGAAGATGGCGCGATCGTCGTAGCCTCGTCCAGGACGGGAACAGCGGCATGTCGACCCGTGGTGGTGCGCACCTTGGGGGTGAGCCCTGAGGGAGGCTGCAGCATGTCCTCGGGTAGCGTGCGGCGCCTCAGGTGGCGAACCGGCGCGACGATCGGCACCGAGGGCTGGACGGGGGTGCGGACCTCCGCGGGGCGCTGTGCGGCCTTCGGCAGGGGGAGGGGGCGAGGAGTGACGGAGATGCCCATGGCTTTGGCGGCTGCGGCGATCTCGCGGACGGCGGCCGACCCGGACTCGGGGCGCTTTGCGGGATCCTTTTCCAGCAGGTGCAAGATGACGTCGGCGAGAGGTTCGGGAACGAAGTCGGGGAGGGGCGGCACGGGGTCGTTGACGTGTGCGAACGCGATGTCCACCTGAGTTTCACCCGTGAACGGACGTCGCCCGGCCGCTGCCTCGTAGGCAATGACGCCGAGGGCGTAGAGGTCACCGATGGGGGTGGCGACCTCACCCATAGCCTGTTCCGGCGGCAGGTACTGGGCGGTGCCCATAACCATGCCCGCGGCAGTCAGGTTGACCTGGTCGGTGGCACGCGAGATACCGAAGTCAGTTAGCTTCACCATGCCATCAGGGCGAACAAGGATGTTTGCGGGCTTGATGTCGCGGTGGACGACGCCAGCGCGCGCCGCGGCACCCAGTGCCATGGCGACCTGGATGAGGATCGGCATGAGGTACTCGGGCTCTATCCGCGAGCCGCCGCGCAGGTAGTCCGTCAGCGGGTAGCCGTCGACGAGCTCCATAATGATCCAGCCTATGCCGTCCTCCTGGCCCGAATCCTGCGTGTTCGCGATGTTCGGGTGGGAAATCGACATCGAGTTGCGGGCCTCGAGGCGCAGGCGCGACAGGGAGAGCTCTTCGCCGGCAAGCTCGGGACGAAGAACCTTCGCGGCGACGATGTGTCCGCTCACCCGGTCTCGGGCCTTCCAGACCTCGCCCATGCCGCCCTGGGCGATCGGGGTGAGCAGCGTGTAGCGACCGCCGAGCACTCGCCCGGCACCTGACGTCATGCGTGGAACGCTCACCTGAGCCCCGCTTCCAGGACAGCCCGAGCGATCGGGCCGGCCACGTCGCCACCGTGCGGGGTGGGGTCGGTGTCGTCGCCCTCGACGAGGACGGCGAAAGCGATCTGCGGATTGTCCGCGGGCGCAAAACCGATGGCCCATGCGTTAGCGCGGTCCCCGTCGCCGGTCTCAGCGGTGCCGGTCTTGGCGGCCACGGATACGTTCGGGAGCGCCATCGTCGTGCCCGTGCCGTAGGGCTGTGACACGACGGCTTCCATCATGGCGCGCAGCTTTGAGGCCGTCTCCGCGGAGATGGGGCGTCCACCATCCGTGGGGGTGGTCGTGCGAACGACCTGGTTGTCCGCGTCGACAATCGAATTGATGAGGAACGGCGTCATCATCTGTCCCTCGTTGGCGATCGTTTGGGCGACTTGAGCCATCTGCAGGGGCGTCGTCTGGACCGTGTACTGCCCGATCGAGCTCATGGCGAGCTGCGCGGCATCGGCGTCAGCCGGGAAAACGGAGGGGGTCACGGACAGCGGGATCTGTGACTCGCGACCGAAGCCGAATCGGTTCGTGACGTCGGTGAGCTGCTGGTTTGTCAGCTGCTCGGAGGCCAGGACGAAGGTCGTGTTGCACGATCGGGCGAAGGCCTCTGTGAGTGTGGGATTGCCGTCGCCGCAGGTCGAGGACTCGATGTTGGAGACCTCGGTCGCGGTTCCGGGCAACGTCGTGGAAACGGGCGAAGACAAATGAGTCTCAGGTTCGGCGAGGCCGTTTTCGAGCAGGGCGATCGTCGTGAGGACCTTGAACGTCGATCCGGGCGCGTATCGCTCGGAGATCGCGCGGTTGAGCAGCGGGTTGCTGGGGTCCGAGGAGAGCGTGGAGAATGCTTCCGAGACCGCGCCAGCGTCGGAGGAGGCGAGCTGGTTCGGGTCGAAGGTCGGAGCGGAGTACATGGCCAGAACCGAGCCGGTCTTCGCGTCGAGAGCCACGACGGCACCCTTGCGGTTAGCGAGCGCCTCGGCCGCTGCCTTCTGCATGTCCGCGTTGAGCGTGAGTTCCACGCCCCCACCCTGGCGGTTCTGTCCAGTCAGGAGGTTACGCAGACGCTGGCCGAGCAGCGTCTGCGACTGGCCGTCCAGCACGTCCTCTTCGGCGGCTTCGATTCCGGTCGACGTGTTGCCGACGGACGAGAAGTAGCCGGTGACCGAGGCATACAGGGGACCTTCGGAGTAGGAACGCGCGTAGCGCTTAGAATCGTCTTCGCGTTCGGAGGAGGCAATCGCCGTCTTTTCGACGATGATCGGGCCGCGGTCGGTTTCGGCCGCGTGCAGGATCGTGCGCTGGTTGCGCGCGTCGGCGTTGAGCGAGGATGCGGAGACGAACTGCGTGTTCGTGACGCCCACGCCGAGTAGGGCGAACATCAGCAGGACGATGATGAAAATCTTGCGAATCTGATTGTTCATGGCTTACTCACCCACTCCCACGGCCGGCTGGACTCCCGAGTTCCACGGCGCGGGGGTCGAGGCCGGGCGCCTGGCTGCGTCCGACACGCGGATCAGCAGGGCGACGGTGATCCACGAGGACACCATCGACGAGCCACCTGCCGCCAGGAACGGGGCCGTCAGGCCGGTCAGAGGAATGATGCGTGTGATGCCGCCGAGCACCACGAAGAGCTGAATGGCCAGCGAGAAGCTCAGGCCGGTCGCCAGGAGCTTGCCAAAACCGTCGTGCACCGTCAGTGCCGCGCGCAGTCCGCGCTCGATGAGGATCAGGTACAGGACCAGGATGGCGGCCGTGCCGGTCAGCCCCAGCTCTTCGGCGAAGGAGGACAGGATGAAGTCCGAGTTCGCCAGCGGTACCAGCTGCGGGTAGCCGCGGCCCCAACCGGTGCCCATGAGGCCTCCGGAAGCTTGACCAAACAGGCCCTGGACGAGCTGGTAAGACCCGTTCTCGTATACCTCGGGGTCGAGGGCGTTGAGCCAGATGTTGAAGCGCGTCTGCACGTGGCTGAAGGACTTCACCGCCACGAGGACGGCGGGAACGAAGAGCGTGAAGCCGATGACGAGCCACGACACGCGGTTCGTTGCGACGTACAGCATTGCGACGAAGAGGCCGAAGAAGAGCAGCGATGTGCCGAGGTCACGCTGCAGCACGAGGATCGCGATGCCGATCAGCCACACGACCATGATCGGGCCGAGATCGCGGGCGCGCGGCAGGCGCATCCCGAGGAACCTTCGGCCGCCGATCGCCAGGTTGTCGCGGTTGGTCACGAGGTATCCGGCGAAGAAGATCGCCAGCGTGATTTTCACGAGCTCGCCGGGCTGGACAGAGATGGGGCCCAGATGAATCCACACGCGCGCGCCAAAAGTCTCCTGGCCCAGGCCCGGAATCATCGGCAAAAGCAGGAGGAACAGTGACAGGGCACCGAAGGTGTAGGTGTACCTGCGCAGCATGCGGTGGTCGCGCAGCGCGATCAAAATGATCGCAGCGATAACGATTGCGATGCCCACGAACAGCGCCTGGCGGAATCCCACCACGGGTTCGTCCCTGCGGGCGTAGGACAGGTCGAGCCGGTAGATCATCGCCAGCCCGAGGCCCGTCAGAGCGACCGCGACCGGCAGGATGACCGGGTCCGCGTAGGGTGCGAGGAAGTGCACGCCGACCTCGGCGATGATGGCGAGCACAACGAGCACGCCGACCTGCGTCAGCAGGTTCGGGGGGATTGCCCCGGTGTAGTTCAGCGACGTGAGGACGTAGCCGGCGATGCCGACCGCCAGAGCCAACCCCATGAGGGTCAGCTCGAGGAAGCGGCGAGGCCGGGCGGGCGCGATCGATACGGTAGCCATTAGGAGTCGCCCCCGCTCTGCTCCCCTGACTGGGGCGTGCCGGACTGGGGCATGCCCGACTGGCTCGTCGAGGACGAGGGGGATGAGACCTTGTCGGCCACAGAGCGCCTGAGGCCCTCGATGTAGGAGTCAATGTCGGCGCGCGAGGAACGCAGCACTGGTGTGTCGAGGCGCTGGCGGTCGACGGGGGACAGGTCAGCGAGGGCGACATTCGAGACCTCGACCGCGTGCGACAGCTGCCACGGGCCGATCGCCTGAGGAATGCCCTGGTAGATGACGACGTACCCGTCCTGGCCGATCGCGTAGTACTGGGTCTGCGTCCACTTCCACGACAGCCACGAGGCCGCGACGACGAGGACCGTCACCAGCGAGATGAACACGGGGGTCCACCAGGAGGAACGGGGCTTGAGGTCGATGGGGGCCTCGTCCTTGTCGGAAACGATGTCCGAGGAGGAGGAACCCAGGGCGGCAGCGCGTGCAGCCGCGCCGTCGCCTCCGCGTGACTTGGCGTTGCGGTCGATGGCCGCGGCACCGACGATCTGCGGGGGAGCGGGCGGGAACGTGCCGGCGGAAACGATGTCCGCGATGACGCACGTGATGTTGTCGGGGCCACCGCCCAGCAGCGCCAGGCGGATGAGTTCCTCGGCGCATTCGCCCGGATCCGCAAAGTCAGCCATCACCTGGCCGATGGTCTCGGGGGAGACGAGGCCCGAGAGGCCGTCGGAGCACAGCATCCATCGGTCGCCGACGACGGCCTCGCGGATCGTCTCGTCGGGGGCCACGTCGGCCTGCGCGTCGCCCAGGATCTTCAGGACGACGTTGCGGTTGGGGTGGTGCTCGGCCTCCTCGGGCGTGATTTGGCCGGTGTCGACCAGGTATTGGACGAAGGAGTGGTCGGTGGTGACCTGGGTGAGGGTGTCGCCGCGCAGCACGTAGGCGCGCGAGTCGCCGATGTGGACCATCGCCAGGCGGTTGCCGCTGCGCATGAGCGCGATGCAGGTGGTTCCCAACCCCTCCAGGTCGCGATCCCGGCTGGAGCGGTCGGTGAGTTCTTCGTGCGCGTCCAGGAGCGCCTCGCGCAGGAGGGGCAGCATCGAGTCCGCGGGGTGCGAGTCGGTGTCGAGGGGAACCAGGTGCGCGAGGGCCACCGAGGAGGCGATGTCGCCGCCCGCGGGTCCGCCCATGCCGTCGGCGAGAACGAGGAGGTTGGCGCCGGCGTAGCCGGAGTCCTGGTTGTTGGAGCGCACGAGGCCCACGTCGGAGCGGGCAGCGTAGTGAAATTGAACGGCGTTTCCTGACATGCTTCAGCCCACCAACTCGAGGGTCGTCTGGCCGATACGGATGACGTCACCGATCTTGAGCTGGCGCGGGGTGGCCAGCCGTTCGTCGTCGATGAAGGTGCCGTTTCGGCTGGAGAGGTCTTCGATCCACCAGCCGTCGGACTGGGGGGTGAGGGCAGCGTGGCGGCTCGAGGCGTACTCGTCTTCGAGGACGAGGGTGCAGGCGGGGGATCGGCCGATGACGATGGGGGCCTCGCCCAGGGGCAGCATGGTGCCGACCAGCGGGCCGCCGGTCACCAGGAGGTCCTTGGGGGCGAGCGGGTTGGTGGACGTGCGCTTCTTCTCCTTGCGCTTCTCGCGTGAGGCCTTTCGCCGCGATGCTGCCTTGTCGCGTCCCTTTCCGCGCGGGGTCACGACGGTTCCGAAGATGTCGCGTCGCAGCGTGTTGACGGCGGCGAGTACGAGGAGCCAGAGCAGCACCAGGAAACCGATGCGGAAGACAGTGAATGCGAGGTCTGTGGTCACTTCATTAAACTCCGCTCTGGTCTGGATGGGTCCAGAAGAGAATCTTGGTGCGTCCGATGACGATCTGGTTACCGTCAAGCAGTGTTGCGGCATCGATCCTGTGGCCCTCGACGAACGTTCCGTTGGTGGATCCCAGGTCGGTGGCGATGACGCCCGAGGGGGTGATGCGCAGCTCCAGGTGGCGACGTGAGACGCCCGAGTCGTTGACGACGATGTCGGCCTCGGAGCCGCGACCGATGACGGTGACGGGCTCGGTCAGGAGCCACTTGTCCCCGTCGATGTCGATGATGGGGTGCTCGGGGGATGCGGACGAGGCGGTGGCCGGGGCGGCCGGACCCCTGCGATTCTCGGCGTCCACCTTGAGGGTGCCGCTGGGTTCGAGGGCTTCGGCGACGAATTCAACGGTGACGGGCCCGAGGAGCGAGTAGTCGTTTGACGAGGCGTGTTCGGTGGCCTGCTGGGCGAACTCGTCGGCGAGGACGTCGAGGGAGGCTTCGAGGGAGGAGAGGTCGGTGCGCGAGGCGTAGACGGTGAAGTGGTTCGCGGCGATGATGCGTGAGGCGGAGACTTCCTGGACGGACTCGTCCATGGCGCGGCGGATCGCCGTGGTGATGTCCACGGGCTTGATCCCCGACCGGAACACGCGCGAGAAGGCGCCGTTGACGCCTCTCTCGACGGCGCTCTCGAAGCGGTCGAAGATGCTCATAGTCGTGCTCTCCTCATTCCCCCGCGCGGTGCGCGCGACGTACGGTGTGGTGGCAGCGAGGCCGCTCCCAGTCACAGTCTAGCCGCCGCGGGAAGGGGTGTGGCTCTATCTGCGTGGGTGTTAGCGATGAGATGCGACCCTCGTCCCCGCGTGCCAGGCGCGTCGTGGCGGGGAATACCCCGTAACGATGCGCCTGTGGCGTTTGGTGCAATTGTTGCATATGTGGCAGGAAGTGTGTGCGAGCAGACAGCGCACGAGATCGAGCGAGCGCTCGTGGGCGCCCCCGCCACGGCGGGAACGCCCACGAAAGCCGTTGCCGACAGGGCAGCCCTAGAAGTCCCAGTCCTCGTCCTCGGTGTCGACGACCTCGCCCATCACGTAGGAGGAGCCGGAACCGGAGAAGAAATCGTGATTCTCGTCCGCGTTCGGGCTCAGCGCGGCGAGGATCGCCGGGTTGACGTCGGTGGCGTCGCGGGGGAAGAGGGCCTCGTACCCGAGGTTCATGAGTGCCTTATTCGCGTTGTAACGCAGGAACTTCTTGACGTCCTCGGTCAGGCCCAGCGGATCGTACAGGTCCTCCGTGTACTGCTCCTCGTTCTCGTAGAGCTCGTACAGCAGCGAGTACGTGTAGTCGCGCAGATCGTCCTGGCGTTCCTGGCTGGACTCGTTCACCGCGAGCTGGTACTTGTAGCCGATGTAGTAGCCGTGGACCGCCTCGTCGCGGATGATCAGGCGAATCAGGTCGGCCGTGTTCGTCAGCTTGGCGTGCGCGCTCCAGTACATGGGAGCGTAGAAGCCCGAGTAGAAGAGGAAGGATTCGAGCATCGTGGAGGCGACCTTGCGCTTCTCCGCGTCGTCCCCGTCGTAGTAGGACTTGATGATCTCGGCCTTCTTCTGCAGCGCCGCGTTCTCGTTCGACCAGCGGAAGGACTCGTTGATCTCCTCCGTGGACAGCAGCGTCGAAAAGATCGAGGAGTAGGACTTGGCGTGCACCGACTCCATGAACGCGATGTTCGTGTAGACGGCCTCCTCGTGGGGGGTGCGCGCGTCCGGGATCAGAGAGACCGCCCCGACCGTGCCCTGCAGGGTGTCCAGGAGCGTCAGGCCCGTGAACACGCGGTTCGTCATGAGCTGCTCGTCCTTGTTGAGCGTCTTCCAGCTCGGCAGGTCGTTAGACAGCGGGACCTTCTCCGGCAGCCAGAAGTTACCCGTCAGGCGGTCCCAGACCTCAAGGTCCTTCTCGTCTTGGATCTTGTTCCAGTTGATGGCCTCGAACACGGGCTCAATCGCCATGGGCTCCTCCTGCTCGGCGTGGGTCAAGGGACGAGGCCGACGGCCCCGCCTACAGGCACCAGGGTAGCGCCCGCCGCCCGGAGTGTCGCTGTGGTGTCTCGCGCGCCTACGAGGCCGCGGCCGGGGTGGCGCTCCAGGGGTGGCGAGGTGTCCTCAGGTGGTGGGACGGACCGGGTACCTGTTGTTGTACAGGTCGTTGTATCGCTGGATCTCACGGAGGACGTCGGCGGCCGCGTCGTCCGTGCACATGAAGTCGTGCGTGGCTGCCCCCAGGCCCAGGCTGATGCCGTTGGCGATCCAGGCGACCTGACTGATCGTGTTGCTCAGGGCGGTGAGGTGGCTGGTCAGGAGGGCGTGGTGGGCGCTTCCGGTGGAGGGAAAGCGCGGGGTGGGGACGTTCTTGAGTCGGGTGCCGGCATGGTCGACGGTGGATATGATGGACTCAACTTCGGTGTAGTCCCATTGGATATTGACGTAGGTCATGGCTGATTCCTCTCGGGTGACAGGGCGAAGAAGTGCGTGATCAGGCCCCACAACTGCGTGTTGTAGATGGGCTGGATGGGGATGTGAGGTCCGGTGCTGGGCGCGAGCAATGGGGCCTCGACTCTGAAGGAGGCGGCTGGAGTGATGAGGGTCGACAGGATGCTTGTTGGAACGAAGGAATCCTCGTCTGTGCAGTCCTCTCGGATCCAGGTGGTGTAGGCCCACCGCAGGGTGACGAGAGATGCGGCGAACGCGGAATCGTCGGGGCCGTAGGACGAGAAAGTCGCGAGGAGCTGGGCTGCTTGGTCGACGCTGCCCTGCTGCGCGGCGTACACGATTGCTGTCGGCAGTGAGGCAGGTCCGTCGAAGACGGCGGGGTTAGGTGCGAGCGGAGATATCGCTGCCACGACATGGGGAATTTCCTCGTTGTCGATCTGATAAATGTGGGTCTCAATGTCACCGGTGGGGGCGGTGGCCGTCCGGGTGACAACGCAGGTGCCCGGCTGCATCCAGATGAAAGCCTGATGGCACTGGGAAGTGTCCGGAGACGTGGTCGCGACGATTAGTCGCGAGCGAGCCGTGCGCATGAGGGTCGCGAGATGCAGCGCGTCACCGGTGAGCTCCTCAAAGGTAGCGAAGCGTGAGGTGACGTCGCCCGGAATGACCATGCGAGGACGGTCAGGCATTGCGCACCTCCAGGCTCATGATGATCGCGAGGACGTCTTCGTGCAGGTCGCCGAAAGTAGGGGTCGTCATCGTCGCGGTTGCCGTGAGGAGGAAGCTGCTCTCACCCTTGGTGTGAGCCCAAGCCCATTGGCTGGCGGTGATCGGTACCCTGCCCTGAATGTAGATCCCCGTGCGAAGCCGTGCGGATTCTGGCGTAGCGGGCCAGGGGCAGTCCTCCAGCATGCGGAATCCGGGGACTTGATGGGAAAGGACAACCGCTGATTCTGCGAGGGCTTGTTCGGGTGTGGTATCCGATGGGATGGGGGATGCGAGGAGCAGGATGGTGGGCGTGAAATCGTAGGTGGCATCGGTGGGGCCGGTGGCCAGGGCGATCACCTCGCCGCCCGAGGGGGACGAGGCGGGCGAGGGACGGTGTTCCCGTGTGTCTCCGTTTGTGTCGACCCGGAAGGCGAGCGCCAGGACCCCGGGGATGTCCTCGCGCGCGCAGGACGTCCATCCCGGGGGCATCAACCAGTAGGATGCCAGGCTCATAGCGACGTTTCCTCCGGGTCGTCCGCGGGGGTGATTTCGCTGTCGGGCCACTGCGACTGCGGGAGCGGGTCGCCGTTCTCGTCCAGCAGATTGTGGCGCTTCATGTACTGGTACCGAGCGTCGGCCCAGCGGGGAACCGGGAAGGGGAGGAAGCAGATGAAGCCAATGATAATGAAAGTCAATCCTATAATTCCGATTATAAAAAGTGGAATGAGAACTACGTTTCCTTTTGTGAGTGGGGTTGAGAGCAGTGTTGTGAATGCAAAGAGCGAGAACCCGATTGAAATGAGTAATGGTGCGAGTGATGACCCGCTTGTTTCTTTGTTGTTCCTGCCATTCAAGGTTCTCCAGAATGCGGCAATGGATGAGTCGGTATAGGTCTCTAGATACCATGAGTAAATGCCGACGAGACCGAGTAGGACTCCAAGTGTACACCAGAGGTATCTCATTTTAATTCCTTTATTTCTCAGTTAACTTAAGAATGTATTGTTGAATCCACTTGCGATAGCTGTCCCGTTACTGCTCCCTGCAAGCCCGCCAATAACGCCACCGATGACACCTCCGGCAAGAATGCCAACAGGGCCGCCAAATGCGCCGATCTGTGCGTGGCGGGGAGTGTCTGGCGGGGTCACGGCTCCGTCTCCTCGTGGTCTTCCGCGGGGGTGATTTCGCTGTCGGGCCGCTGCGACTGCGGGAGCGGGTCGCCGTTCTCGTCCAGCAGATTGTGGCGCTTCATGTACTGGTACCGAGCGTCGGCCCAGCGGGGAACCGGGAAGGGGAGGAAACAAATGAAACCGATGATGATGAGTACGCATGCAATCGCAACGGCAATTAGCAATACCGCGCGCATGATGTCATTTTTTCCGAATTGAACACTTAATAGTGCGCTAAATGATGAGAGGAAAAAGCCGCTGAAAATTAGTAGGGGTGCGAGTGATGATCCGCTCGTCTCCTTGTCGTTTCTGTCGGCCATGCTTCTCCAGAGCGCAGCAACGGGTGAATCGGTATAGGTCTCCAGGTACCACGAATACATGCCAAAGAGGCCGATCACTATTCCTGCTAAGCAGGATAAGTATAACTTCATGCGTCTTCTCTCCGAGATCAACTGATGATGTTATCATTAACTACGTTCGCAATAGTTCTTCCGATTGCCCCGCCGGCAAGCCCGCCAAGAACGCCACCGATGATGCCTCCGGCGAGGATGCCGATGGGACCACCGAAAGCGCCGATAGCCGCGCCGATCTTTGCCCCAACGACTGCGCCCGCATAGCCGCCGCCGGCGCTCATGGTTCCCATGACCCCGGCCCTGGCGATCTTCTCGCCCTCCCCCATCTCGGGGTGGTGGTAGGAGTCCGACTGGTAGGTGTCGTAGGCGGTGATCGCACCGTCGAGCACCGCCAGTCCGGCCCCCGCAACCTTGCCTCCGACGCGCAGTGCGTCGGCGGCCCGGATCGTGCGGCTCCCGTCGGCGACCGCATCCACGGTGGACACCTTCCAGTTCTTCAACTCACCTGGGGCGGTTACCCGCTTCCACAGGGAAGCGTCCTTGATGCCGGGCGGGGGCTGATAGGTCGCACCGTTGGCCTTCAGATACGTCGACTCGATGAGGTCGCCCGCGGTGGTGCGCATGGTGTCCAGGTAGTCGGGAATACGCTTGGCAGCGTCATCCCCCGTGGGGAACCCGTACTTGCTGACGAACCCGTTGAAGATCGGGGTGATCGTCGACTCCCAGAGGCTCGGATCGATCTGGGCCAGGTCCTCGCCGAACTGTGCCTCGGCGTAGCTGAACGTGCGCTGGTTGCGCGTGCAGCGAGCGTGCAGCGCCGCGAAGACAACCCCCACCCCTGCGGGAATGTTGGCCGGGTGGCTGACCGTCACGGAAGTCCCGTCCCGGGCAACCTCCAACCCGGCGGCCTCAGCATCCGAGGCGATGGCCTGATACTCGAGATCGACGGGCGTCATGGCACCCGCGTAATCCTCCAGGGCCGAGCGAACGGACCGGAAGCCGGCCAGCGCGTGCTCGCTGGCCGATATGACGTTCGTGAGGTGTTCGACGACCGTCTCCACCAGTGCCGCGGTCTGGTGGGCGACCTGACCGCGCGCGATTGACGCATCGCCGATGGCCTCGTCTAGTGCCGCGATGGGCGCGTCGCATTGGTCCTGCAGATCCAGGACGGCGCTCACATTAACGGGAAAGTCCCACGAGAAGGACTCGGCAAACTCGACGGTCCCGGCAGAATACGGGACCGCTGAATCCACCGCCGAAACGCTCGGGGGGGGGCGGGCTGCTCATCGATTCACTCCAACTAAACGGCGCTTGGCCACCGGCGGGTCAGGTCCCGCTCGTTAAGCAGACTACTCCGTCCATTCGCGCGTGTGCAAGACTGTGACAAACTCCCAAGATGTCGGGCGTGCGCCCGGTGTCGAAGAAGGAGAGCCGCCGCTGTTCGTCAACGAGGTCGCTCCGGTGGAGGGCGAAGCCGCTGGTCGCCCTCGTTTTCCCGGTGGAGCCGCCGTCACCACGTCCCCCACGTGGGTGTGAAGCCGCTGGTCGTCCCCCTTTTCCCTGCCCGAGCCGAGCGGCGCCGCAGGTGCGGGCGAGCGTGAGCGCGGGATGCGGGACGACACTCCCGGCGTATGCTGACCGACGGAAATGTTATGGATTTGACACCTCACTCCATCGCGTAAAGGCATGAAACATCAACAAACAAGGATATTGTGGGGGAGTGAGATCCAGATCCTCAAAATTCGAGGCGGCGCCAAGACCCTACCGATTGGGTAACGATCGGCTGCGCCGATACAACCGCGTGCGCGCCGAGCAGACGATCGCCGCGCGCATCAACCTCGCCATCGTCGTCGTCACCGCCGTGCTCATCGTCTCCGTCAGCGGCATCGTCGCCGCCGCGCAGATCGCCTCAATGTCCGAGCCGGACGACCACACCCTCTCCTTCGCGGCCAGCGCGCTGATCGTCGGGGGAGGCCTCGTCCTCCTGTCCCTCCTCGCTGCGCTTACCGTCAACGACCTGAGGTGGCGCCGTGAATGGTCCGGAAACGAAGATCTCGTCATCTTCTCCGACTCCCACGTGGCCCTGCGGGCCGCCCGGGCCGACGGGTCCATCATGACCGCCTGCACGCGCATGCAGCGCGCCTGTTTCGCGGCCTTCTTGGCCATCGCAGGGGCTGCCATCGTCGCGCAGTCCTGGCTCCTGGCAGCCCTCGTGTCCATTCCCCTGGCAATGAGCCTCTTCAACGCGTGGCGCTCGCTGCAAGCGCAGCGCAGGATCGCCTCGCGCACGCTCTGATTCACTGTCAATTCGCGCCTGCGTGCGTGGACCTGCGAGCCTGCCAGCCGGTAGGCTTGTGGGCATGACGAATCCCCTCATTGACTCCCTCAGCGCCGTGATCGAGGAACGGCCCGAGGACCTGCCGCTGCGCGAGCACCTGGCCGAGCTGCTCATCAACGAGGGGAGGGGCGGCGAAGCCATCCCTCATCTCGCCGTCGTTCTCGCCGCCGACCCGACCAACGAGCGCGTCGCTGCCCTCATGCGCAGCGCCCTCGGCGCACCCGAGGCCCCCGCTCCGGCGGCTGGTTCCTCCCCTGACGAGGCGGCCTCGTCCTCGGAGAGTCCCGTCGCCGAAGAGTCCGCGACGTTTACCGAAGACACCGTGCCCTCGACCCCTGATGTCGACGCGGCCGTGGCGTCCGCCGCGGAACCGGCTGAAAAACCCGTCCCCTACCCGCAGGACGCGTCGCAGATTCAGGGCGTATCCGACAGCGGCGGTGCCGACGAGTCCACTGCGGTGGCCCACGCCTCGGAGGATGCAGGCATTCCCGCGATCGTGTCGGTACATCCCCCGGCCTTTCCGCATGCGACCGAGGAAGCGACCCCCGACGAGGAACACGCTCCGGCGGCTGAGGCCGGAGACGAGCGTGATGGTGCCGCTCATACCGATGGCGCCAAAGAGCAACGCTTCGACTGGAAGAGTGCCGAGAAGCAGGTCGGCGGGCCTGCGCCCGCATTCGTGAAGCAGGGGGAAGTCGAAGGCGAAATCGAAGTTGACGACAAACCCCAGGGTGAGGTGTGGGACATCGAGAGTGTGACGTCAACGCTGGAGGACGTGGGCGGCATGCAGTCCGTCAAGGACCGCCTCACCATGGCCTTCCTGGCTCCGCTGCGGAACCCGGAAATCCGCAAGCTCTACGGCAAGAGCCTCAACGGCGGCCTGCTGCTGTACGGTCCTCCCGGATGCGGCAAGACCTACATCGCCCGCGCTCTCGCTGGCGAGGTCGGTGCCGCATTCATGAACGTAAGGATCAGCGATGTCATGGCACGCTACTTCGGTGAATCGGAAGCTAACCTCCACGAGCTCTTCGAGACCGCGCGTGCCAACGCACCCGTCGTGCTTTTCCTCGACGAAATCGATGCGATCGGCATGCGGCGATCGCACGCCGGATCTTACAACATGCGACCGATCACCAACCAGCTCCTCATGGAACTGGATGGCATCGGATCCGATAACGAAGGCGTGTTCATCCTCGCCGCCACCAACACCCCGTGGGACGTGGACTCCGCGCTGCGCAGGCCCGGACGCTTCGACCGCAGCGTCGCTGTCCTGCCTCCCGATGGCCCCGCCCGACAGGCAGTCCTCTACCACCACCTCAAGTCCCGCCCCGTCGAAGGCATCGACCTGGGCCACCTCGTGCAGCGCACCCAAGGATTCACCGGTGCCGACCTGGCCCACCTGGTCGACAGCGCCGTCGAATACGCGATGATGGACTCCTTGCGTACCGGCAACGTGCGCATGGTGACCATGCACGACTTCCTGAGGGCGCTGGAGCAGATTCGGCCCAGCGCTGGGCCCTGGTTCGTGACCGCCCGCAACTTCATCGAATACGGCAACCGAGACGGCCAATACGACGACCTCGCCGAGTACATGAGGGCAAACAACCTCATGTGAGGTGGTGGGCGGCGTGCTGACGCCGCCCACCACTCGCCGTTTGCTACTTGAGACCGAGGAGGATCGATGTCCAACGATGACATCAAGGAGCGGATTGAGCGCGCCTATTTCTTGATCGACATCAAGCGTCCCCAACAGGCCATCGAAGAGCTCGCCACGATCCCTCAGAGCGATCCGGAGGTCGCGGCACGAGTGAATTGCGCCCTCGTCCAAGCCCACCTGACCCTCGATCAGAAGGAGAAGGCGTATGAGTGCGCCCGACGAGCCATCGAAGCCTCGCCCAATCACGCGATGGCGCTGTACTGGCTGGCGCACCTAGAGCCGGATTCTCGTCGCGCGCTCGACCATGCAACACGCCTCGTCGAGAGCAGTCCAGAGGTGGGGACTAGCCATGCCACAAAGGCCAACGCTCTTGCGCGTAACCACCGGTGGGAGGAGGCGCTGCACGCGGCGCGTGAAGCCGAGAATCTCGACCCCGAAGACTCCTATGTGCTCAACACCCTCGGCAGGGTGCTCGCCAGGGATGACGAGAAAGCGGCGCTCGAAGTCTTCCAACGCGTCCTCGCGCTCGAGCCGGAGAATGTGGCTGCTCGAGAATCCATCGCTTCCCTCGAAGCGGACGACCACGCCGACGCCAGCAGCCGCCTGTACCGCGACCTCCTCGAGCAGAACCCCGCCGCCAACGTCTACGAAAATCAGCTGCACTGGCTGGTGTTCAAACCGCTGTTCTCCCTGTGCTTGGGCGTGTCCGTCTCCTACCTGCTCGGCTGGTCCATTGTCGGTTTCATCTACGCGCTCGGCAGTCGTCAGGTAGCCCTCATCGTTGGGCTGGCGTGGAGCGCACTGTTTCCCCTGCGCGCCATGGGCTCCGCAGTGCGCCAGCACATCTCGCGGGTCGCCGCCGGTCAGGGCAAGACGCGCCGCGACGTCGTGGGCCTAGCGTTCAAGCGTCGCCCCGTCGGCGCGATGACCGCGACGATCTCGATCGCGATCATTGCGCTCACCCCCACAGCATTCGGAGCCGTGAGGTACTTCGTTCCCGCCTCCTCCTGGTGGACGGCCCTGGGTGTGCCCATCCTCATCATGCTGTGCGGATGGATCGGCGCCTTCGTCGCCTGGATCACGGCGACGAAGCTCGGTCGTTAAGGGGGCGCGCGGCGTCGCGCGAACCTACCCTCGAGGCAGCCCGCACGCGCCCTGTGACCGCGACGCCAGCGTCGCCGCGTCCAAGACGGCCGCGAGTCCCCCGAGGGCCAGCCCCTGCCTCGTGTGGGCGAAACGCACCCCGCTCGCGCGGCGGCGTTCCCCGCGACGGAACAACCACCGCTCGAGCGCAAGCGTGACAAGCGCGGATCCCGCTACCGCGCCCCCGAGGACCGCCAGCTCGCAGGGTGCGGCCTCCGTCACCCCCTCAAGGAGATCCTCGTCGGCAGCCTCCGCGCCTTTCGAGCAGTCAACCTCGTCGTCGTAGGGTGCCAGTTCCGGCTCATCGGGCAGCATCGACACGAGCGACCAGCCGATCACCCCCAGAAGCCCCGTCTTGATGAGCCCGCGCAGCGGGCGCGAACGCACGTAATCGGGCAGTGCGTACCACGCGACGGTGGCGCCAACCCCCGCCGCCAAGCCGGCGATCCGGGTTGGGTCCGCGGCGCAGGGACAGGAGCAGGAGGAGAGGGGAGCCATGGAGCGTCCTTTCAATCGGGTGATCGGTCGGCCTCAGTCGGCCAGCAGGTCAAGCAGGTGGGACACGACCGAGCCGCCGGAGTAGGCGGAACCATCGTGCTGGTACTCGTTGGTGATGTAGTGGCGCGCGCCGATTAACTCGCCCGTTTCCAGGGATAGCTCGCGCGGCACGAACATGTCGTCGTAGTACACGGCTGCAGCCACGGGCACCGTGTTGGTGGCCAGGACTTCGGGCAGGTACACGGGAGGGGCCTGCGTCGTGGAGGCAAGGATATCGGCGACGCCCGCCAGGGGAGCCAGGGCCGGATCCTCCTCGAAGACGTGACGCATGAAGTGCTCGCCCGTGAGGTAGAACGGTTCCTTCGTATCGAGCGGATCCGCGCCCTTGGCGAAGCCGGGCACCTCCTCCGCCAGGCGGTCCGCCGCCCACCCCGTTGCCGTTCCCGCCAGCTCGGGGGTGGCGCACGCGTAGATGTATTCCTGGAACACCCCGTAGATCGGCGCGACGCTGACCTGCGCGGCGACGGCCTGAAGGAACTGCGAGGACAGGCGCCGCGCCCCGCCGACGCTGACCCACGGACCCTCCAGCAGGTAGTGCAGTTGGTCCGTGTTCGCCTGCCCGCCCAGCATCATGCCGATCATGCGCAGGCGAGTGGGGGAGAGGCGCTCGCCCGTCGGCAGCACCTCTTCCGTGTCCGCCAGGTGTGCGCACAGCTCCCGCACCGTCTTCTCGTCGCCCGGATGGCGGCGGAAATAGGCGCGGTTGCGGGCGGCCGTGCGCTCGTAGGTGAGCCGGTAGATGTCGTCCACATGGACGAGGCCGGGCAGGCCACCCGTGATCAGGCTGGCCTTGAGGCCCCGGGGAGCCAGGGACAGGTAGGAGGTCGTGATGAATCCGCCGAAGGACTGGCCCAGCGTCGTCCATGGCTCGTCCCCGCACAGCTCCTTGCGCAGCGCCTCGGCGTCGTAGACGATCTGGTCCTGGCGGAAGTGCCGCAGGTAGTCGGCCTTCTCCTCGTCCGTCGCCAGGTGGGAGAGTGCCTGGGCGTCCATGCGCGTGGACTGGCCCGTGCCTCGCTGGTCCAGCAGGACCACCCTGTAGTCCTGGAGAAGACGGTTCATCCAGCCGCCCCCGAAGGAGCCGAAGCGGGGACTTGGATAGCCCGGACCTCCCTGCAGGAACACCGCGTAGGGGGAATCCTCGTGCCCCTTGCGCACGACTTCGCGCGCAAACAGCTCAATCGTCGGGTTGTCATCCCCGCGGGGGCGCAGGTGGTCCAGCGGGACCTCCAGGCGGTGCTCGTAGACCGTGTGTCCGTGATGCAAGTACGACTCTGTGTGCATGGACACAATCCTATCGCGTTCGCGTCGCGGACGCGGCGGCCCGCCTCTCTGCCGTCTCTCCGCCACGATCCCCCGCTCTGTTTCCGATGCGTGACACCGTGTCGCCAGACTGCGACACATTTGCGACCGGATGGTCAAACATTGCGGTTAGACTTCTTACGTCGGCGCCCCTGGCGCTGGGATAAGCACGACGGAACACGACCGGAGGATGATTGACATGAAGGCACAACGGAGCGGGAAGACACGCAGGATCCTCGCTGTCATGACTGCGCTGCCCCTGGCGCTCGCCCTGAGCGGCTGCCACCTGAGCGTGTGGAAACGAGAGAGCGGAGGCGGATCGAACCCCACCCCGTCGGCCTCCCAATCCAGCGACGCGGCGGCCCCCCAGTCGAACTCCTCGTCGCAGGCAAACGGCAACCCCAGGGCGCGCTCCTCCCAGGTTCTGAGCACCTGGGAGGGAAAGACCGATATCGGGGAGAGCTTCCGGGTCGACATCAACTCGGTGGTCGTCAAGGAGGACGTGACGACGCTGACCATGACCTTCACGAATACGGGGTCGAAGATCGGGATATGGTGGATGCGTGCCTTCGGTGGTGACCAAGCGCTGTCCGATGGCGTGAAACTCATCGACTATTCCCGTCACCTCGTCTACTCGCCGGGGAAGGCCGAGGACGGAACCTGCATCTGCAGCGACTACCAGGGTTCCGGGCTCGATACCGGTGAAAGTCGCACGGTGTACACCACCTTCAAGGGCCTTCCTGCGGACCTCACCAAGGTCGATGTGGAGATCCAGGGCGTCGGCACGCCCTTCGAAAACGTGCCCGTGACGAGGGAGTGAGCGCCATGATCGCGGTCAAGAGAATCGGATCGGCTGGCGTCGCGGTCCTCGCACTCGTCGTCGGTGTCGGCATGAGTCCCGCCCACGCGGAGAACCCGCCGGGAGTCGACTACTCCGGCCCCCAGAGCAATCCGCGGGTCGTCTACCCCGAGCCCGTTGAAGTCCTCTACTCCGTTGGAACCACCGACGGCGCCGTCTCGACGAAGCAGAAGAAGGACGCCACGATCACCACGCTCTCGGGAGACGTGAACTTCGAGGTCGACTCCGACCAGCTCACGGCCAGGGCCAGGGAGATCCTCGATTCCCTGGCGTCGGAGTGGTCCAAGGTCAAGCCCTCCAAGGTCTCGGTGACGGGACACACGGACTCGGTGGCCGACGACGCCCACAACCTCGACCTGTCCAAGCGTCGGGCAAAGGCCGTGGGCGACTACCTGGCGAGCAAGGTCCCCGGCCTCTCGATCACGACCGATGGGAAGGGCGAGGCCGAGCCCATCGCCGACAACGAGACGGACGAGGGCCGCGCCCAGAACCGGCGCGTCGAGATCCGCGCGCAGAAGTGACGCTGCCGCAGGCGGGCAGGCCCCCCGAGCGGCCCTGCCCGCCGCGGCTCAACGCCAACCCTGACGCCAAGCCCCCTGCCCCCACCAGCCCCGTCACTGGTGGGGGCAGGCGTTCATGTCGGCGGCTGGGGAATCCTCGGCGGAGCGGAAGAAGCCTCCTCGGGCAACGGAAGGGTGAGGACGACGCTGGTTCCCACTCCCTCACGCGAGGTGAGGCGCACGTGCCCGCCGTGCCGCTCAATGACCAGGCGCACAAGAGGCAGGCCCAGCCCCGACCCGGAGCGCCCGACCGCGTTCGACCCGCGTGCCAGCTCCGCCCACACGCTCTGGCGTTCGGCCTCGGGAACACCGATCCCCGTGTCGGCTACCTCGATGCTCACCCCGTCCTCCGACTGGCTGCCACGCACCTCGATGCTGTCGCCCTCGCCGGAGTACTTCACCGCGTTGAACACGACGTTCTGAATCGCGGAATACAGAAGATCCGCGTCCCCAACAACGCGCGGCAGAGGCCACGGGGCGGTGGGGAAGACCAGGGTGAAGCTGCGCGCCTCGCCCACGCTGGAGCGCGCGGCCTCCACGGCGTCGCGCGCCGCCTCCTCCAGGTCCACCAGCTCGCGCTCCATGGGTGCCGACGACAGGTCGGCCAGTTTGCGTAAGTCCGTCACGAGCACGCCCATGCGCCTGGCCTGGGCCGCCACGAGGGCCGAGGCCTCGTCGTTGGCGGGCGCCGTGGCCGCGAGGATCGCCGTCAGGGGATTCTTCAACTCGTGGTCCAGGCGCGCCAGAAATTGCCGGTGCTCAAGATCCCGGCGCGCCTGCGCCTCCGCCGCGCCGGCCAGGCGCTCCCGCGACAACGCGGACGAGAAAGGCTTGAGCGCCACGGCCGTAGCCGACACGAGAAACCCGGCCGCAACGAAGAGGACGGGCAGGGACACCGCGACGCGGAGTTCCAGGTCCGGACCCGCCAGCCACCACGCCAGGGCGCAGACGCTCGCGACCGCAAGGGGTGCCAGGGAGAGCACCAATCGACGGCTCATCGCGTTACCTTCCCGATGAAGCGGTACCCCCCGGAGGGGACGGTCTCGATAAACACCGGGTCGGAGGGGTCCTCCCCCAGGGCCGCGCGGATCTCCCGGATGCGGTGGTCCACCGCGCGCGTGGAGGAGGCGAAGTCGATGCCCCACAGCACCGACAGGAGGCGCTCGCGGGTGTGAAGCTCACCCGGGTGCGTCATCAGGTAGTCGAGGAGCCCCATTGCCTTCGGGGTCAGCTCAAGCTCCCTGTCGGCCAGGAAGGCGCGGCGGGCGAGGCGATCGAGCACGAGGCTTCCGCTGGTGAGGCGCTCGGCGGCCGACAGGGGGCGCGCCGAGTGCATGGAGCGGCGCAGCACGGCGCGGATGCGCGAGACCAGCTCCTGAGGGTCGAAGGGCTTGGACAGGTAGTCGTCGGCGCCCTCGTCCAGCGCGGCCGAACGCTCGAAGGAGGTGTCGATCTGCGTGAGCAGGATGACGGGGGTCCACGTGCCGCCCGCGCGGATGCGGCGCACCATCTCGCGTCCGTCCATGTGGGGCATCATGATGTCGGAGACGACGATGTCGGGTTCGAGTCGGCCGTGGGCGGCCAACCCCTCCTCCCCGTCCCGGGCCGTGTGGACCGTGAAGCCGCAGCGGCGCAGGAAGGGCGCGAGGCCATCGATGATGGCCGCCTCGTCGTCGACCAGCAGAACGGATGCCGCGGTGCCCGTCGCGGGGCCGTCTGGGAGCGGGTTCCCGCTGCTCGTCGTCACGTTCTTCTCCTCGGTGTCCGGCTCCGATGGGTGGGCGCCGGTGGGAACGGGCGCCGTTAGTCAGGGTAGGCGACGCGTCGGGCGCTTGTCCATGGCCTCCCCGGGTCCTAGCCCCCGCCGATGCCACCCGATCGCGTGCGAGCGGTGCCTCCCGTCCCCGAGTCTCACTGCCAGTTCAGCAGTGCCACGTAACACACCGTCCCGATGCCGACGCTCCACAGGAGCCTGCGGCCGCTCAGCAGGTGGACGGCCACCGTCACGCCCGCGGCCACGAGCGCGGCCCACGAGCGTTCCCCGGCCGCTTGGGCGTTGTCGACGAGCGTCGACACAACCAGGATGAGCATGATTCCCGGCGGCATCCACGCCGCCATGTCGGACACGAAACGCGAGTCGCGCAGGGGCTCCAGGATCTTGAAAGGAAGGGCCCGCAGCGTGAAGTCAATGACGAAGACGATCACCAGGATGGCCAGCAGGTAGGCCAGCGTCGGGGTCACCGGGCGATCCCCCGATCCGTCGCGGTTCCAAGGACGCGCGCGGCCCTCGGGCGAGGCAGGGGGAGGAGGCCGCGCCTGCGCAGGAGGTGGCGCCCCGACAGGAAGGCGACGAAGAGGAGGAGGGCAACGAGCAGGCGATGGGCCGGGGCGAGCGCCATCGCAACCGCAAACGCGATCCCGGCCAATGCCACTGACGGAAGCTCCCGTGCGGAGCGGGAAGCGTCCAGCGTCAGCGTGATAAACAGGGCGGTGAGCGCGAAGTCCAGGCCGTGAATCTGAATGGGAATCAACGAGCCCGCGAACACTCCCACCAGGCCCGAGACGAGCCAGGTGACGTGAAACAGGGCTTGCATCGCCAACAGTCGAGGTTTTGTCCACCCGTTGGGGCGTGCGGCGGTGAGTGCGTAGGCCTCGTCAACGAGGGCGTACATCGACAAGAGGCGGGCCGCCCGGCCCTCGATGACGTGCAGCGGGAAGGAGAACGCAAAGAAGATCAGGCGGAAGTTCACCAGCAGCATCGTCACGGCGATCACCGCGAGCGGGGTGTTGTGCGAGGCCAGGGTCACGACCAGCAGTTCCGCCGATCCCGAATAGGCGGCCAGCGAGAGGGCGGGAGCCATCCACCACGGCATCCCGAGCTGGACGACCAGCAGGCCGTACGCGAGGCCCAGGGGAATGTAACCGGCGGCCACGGGCGCCGTGATGCGCAGCCCGGCGACTATCTCGGCGCGGGTAGGGCTCGCCGGCACGAAGACGTTGACGGTGCGCGGCAGCTGAGGCATGGGAGCAATTTTCATCGGTGACGCCGCGTCGTGCGAGCGGGCGGGGCATCTCGTGACGACTTCCACGTTTTCTAGGTCCTTCGTCCCAATGGCGAGGGGGCGCATCCCTCTGACACTCGACTGTCACACAGTTTCAAAACGAGAATCAGCCGTCGCGCGAGCCCGCCCGAGATGGAACCATCGACGACATCGCCGAGGACGCGCGCCCCGGCGATATCCATTGACAACGCACGTTAGGAGCCATCATGAGCGCCACCCACGCACGCAAGAAGCCATTCCTCCGACTCGCCACGGCAGCCCTCGCCACGGTCGCAGCCCTCGGCATGGCAGCCTGCTCCGGTGGCGCAGGCTCCGACTCCGCGACCGGCGCGCAGGTCGGTGACCGCAGCCCCGAACAGATCAAGGAAGCCGGCGAAATCGTCATCGGCATCTTCTCCGACAAGGCCCCCTTCGGCTACATCGACGCCGACGGCAAGCCCGCCGGATACGACGTCGTCTACGGCGACCGCATCGCCGCCGACCTCGGAGTCACCGCCAAGTACGTCCCCGTCGACGCCGCCGCCCGCACCGAGGTCCTCGCCTCGAACAAGGTCGACATCACCCTCGCGAACTTCACCGTCACCCCCGAACGCGCCGAGAAGGTCGACTTCGCCAACCCCTACTTCAAGGTCTCCCTCGGCGTCGTCTCCCCTTCCTCGGCTGAGATCACCGACGTCGGCCAGCTGGCCGGCAAGACCCTCATCGTCACCAAGGGAACCACCGCCGAAGCCTACTTCGAGGCCAACCACCCCGAGGTTAAGCTCCAGAAGTACGACCAGTACTCCGACGCCTACCAGGCCCTCGAGGACGGCCGCGGCGACGCCTTCTCCACCGACAACACCGAGGTCATCGCCTGGGCCATCGCGCATCCCGGCTTCAGCGTCGGCATCAAGAGCCTAGGCGAGACCAGCTACATCGCCGCCGCCGTCAAGAAGGGCAACGCGCCCCTCCTCGACTGGCTGAACAACCAGCTGACCGAGCTCGGCGAGGAGAACTTCTTCCACAAGGACTACGAGGAGACCCTCGCCCCCGTCTACGGTGACGCCGCGACCCCCGACGACCTCGTCGTCGAAGGCGGCGTCGACACCGCGTCCTCCACCAACTAACCCGGCGCGAGGCTGGCCCCCGGAAACCCGACCGCCGCGCGCGATCGGCCCGGCGGGCCACCGCCTCGTCCCATTCCTCACCCATGAACCTCGACATCCTGGCGCGATACGCGCCCCTGTACGTCGACGCCGCCATCCTCACCCTGCGGATCG
>ERZ772977.517-NODE-517-length-25411-cov-6.433901_pt1 | contig 25411 bp, 21 predicted proteins | sample MGYA00511131_ERZ772977 | MGnify/ENA primary metagenome ERZ772977 (study PRJEB29015, sample SAMEA2737935) | human oral metagenome | biome: human oral; feature: human-associated habitat; material: dental | place: China | collected 2151 ...
TGATTCTCAGCAGCCGCCCATGGTGACCACCCCCTTGGCTATTCGGTTCTAGCAGTATACATAGTCTTGGGATACATGATCTCTGGATTGTGAGACTTGAGACGTATGGGATTGGTGGGTGCATTCCTCGACGTCGAAATCGCCTATCTCTGGCGCTGCCGCTGAGTTTGGCGCTCGTGTGCGCCGGCTTCGGCAAGAGCGTGGCCTGTCCCAGGAAAAGCTGGCTGCCACCAGCGACATCCATTGGACGTACCTTGGCCAAGTCGAGCGCGGACGGCGCAACCTCTCCCTGCACAACATTCTGCGCATCGCCCGCACCCTCGGCGTCGATGCCGGCGAGCTGATGCACGGCTTGCAAGACTTTGACGGCGATTAGACCCGACGAAAGCTATTTCGGTGTCTGGCAAAACGCACTCGAGATAGTTTTGATCATTGGCAAAGGGGTTTACTGGCCTCGATATGGCATTCTATCTTTTCCTCGTGAACCTTGACGCACTGAAAAGCTAGACAGAGAAAGTCGAATCTGTTAGTGTACTGACAAGTAACATAAGTAACGTTCTCGAAAGGGATTGCTAAGCGATGAATGAAAAACTAGATCTTGAGAAGATCATAAAGGGCCCTGTAGACAGAGTGAGGCGGATTATAAGGTGTCACGACTATCTCGGTAAACCGGCGCAAGTAACGAAAGACAAAGGAGAAGGACACCTAAGCCATCGAATAGATAATGATATGGAATCTGCCATATTGAGAGCACTCGAGACTGAAAACTATAAGGGGAGTATTTTTTCTGAAGAGTCTAAGGTGGTGGCGTTTGGTTCAGATGAATTATTTCTTGTTTCCGATCCCTACTGCAACACAATGTTGACCTTTAGAGGCGTCCGTGAATCTGCAGTTTCACTATATGAATATGACGGCGCAAACGAACTGCTTGCTGGCGTAATAGCAGACCTGCAGATATATCGACAAATTAATGTGAAAGTGTCAGCTGGGCAGCCAGAAACTTTGTGGGATGACGGTTTCAGAGAAATATGCCGTCCATCAGAGACGACAGATCTAAGCGAAGCAATGGTCGTTATTCCGATATTTAAGCTAAAACGCCGTAATCCTAGCTCGTCCTATGGACATTTGATGGAATCGGTGGGGAAACTCTTAACAATCGATGGTGCAATTGTTGCCCTACGTTTATGCCAAGGAGAACTGGAAGCATTCGTCGATCCGTATGTAGGCCAGCCTACTTACGAAGCTCTTGCCTACCAACTTGCTGAACGCGCTGGTTGCTTTGTGACAGACGGAGATGGACATCAGATTGACTGGCAGAAACTAGTCGAAGATTTGAGAGTTGGTTCTGTCTCACGCCAGACAATAGTTGCGGCCTCGAATCAGTCGCTTCATTCTTCGATAATGGATGCACTTGAGAGATAGTTGAGCCAACTTTGAATGTGAACAGTTTTTCTCGCATTCAAAAGGGGGTGAAACACTCTTCATTTTTGAGACTTCAAGATTAACGCTCTGCCAGACGCTTATGCCGAAAGGAGCTGAAATGCAAAATTTGGCAGCAATCTCAGCTATTCTGACCGCTTTCACCGCGTTAGCTTCTTTGACTACGGCATGGTTTGTAGTCCGCTTAGACTCCCAGCGCTCAAAAAGTGACGTATTCCTTAGACTTTCCTCCCTGATGGATGCTGACGAAATGCGCAGAAAGCGCCACTTTGTTTATCTACTCGATAGAGATAGCTATCCAGAGTGGACGTCTCAACAACAGTCAGATGTCGACGATCTCCTAGCTTGCCTGGACCTCTCTTTGACTCTGTATAAAGCCGGTGCAATCAATCGTAAGATGTACATGTACATGTTTGGAGACGTTACTTTCCGTGTAATATTTCAAACTGTCCCTTATTGCAACAGTCAAGTGAAGGTACGAGGGGATCAGTTTCTGGCTCCAGTGCGTATGGCGCTTCCCGGGCTTGTCTCAGAATGGCGACGGCTAGCTCGTAGGAATAGATTTCCTCTACAGTTGATGGTCTCGCGGGAGTCTCGGGTTACTATTACACCCGATAGTTTTGAGGGGGACGCAGATCTTAAGCGTTTTTCTCATCCTAAATATAGTCGTCGGCGTAGATGGCGACTGCGTTCAGTGTTTGAATAGATACCTATTGTGTCCTTAAGAGGTTGTGAACTAGATGAATTATTGAAGTATCTCCCCGAAAAGCACTTCACTTTTTTGAAACTTATGTTCTTGTTTACCACATTTAAATATAGCCGAGGGCTTCAGTGATCTGAAAGCCGGTCAAGCACAGCTGCAGGCCGGCATCGACAAGCTGCGTCGGGATCTTTTCTTGGAGGGCGGTCTGCGCGAGACTGCCGACGACGCCATCCACACGGCAGAAACCGAGCGCTACAGCGAGCTGGCAAAGCGGGTGCTAGTGCTGGAAGAGCGGATGGGGATCGCGGCGTAGACGGGGCGAGTGTTCTGCGCCTTATCTTGAGCGGACTGGCGCAGGTGTGGTCGGCGGTTGGCTTGCCTGGCATTTCGTCGACGACTCGTTGCCTAGGGCAGGGTTCGGCAGTCTCGAGGCGGTGGTTTTGAGGATAAAGCGATCTCAGGTTCTTTAAGTCGCTGGCACCACCGTCACCGCGCAGGCTGCTGCCAGTGTCTGGCTTTTGACCATGTCGGCGTGGATGTCGCCGGTCAGCACGACGATGAACGTGGGCCAGGTTTCTCCTCGCCAGACCAGCCGGACGGTTGTCTCTCCCTCAAGCTTGACGACGGCCGGCTCTGCAAGCTCGTGCTCGTGCCACAACGCATCAGGCTCGGAAGCGACCGTCCAAGTCGCAGCAAAGGGCGCAGGGTGCGGTTGGCCGCCTTGCCAGAGACTGAGCTTGGGCGGGTGCATGTGGATGTGGCGCTGCCAGCGCAGCTGGACGGTCAAGCCGACTCGGCTCTCGTCCAGACCGATGAGGATGAGCGTGGCTTCCGGCACGGTCTGGGTCGTCCAATGGGTGGAAATCAACCGAGCAAGCTGGAGCAGGCCGCGGTCGCTGTAGCGCCGGGCCTGGCGCTGGTCGACGAAATGCGCAGCCCCAAACTCTTCAAGCCGGGCCAGATGAGTGTCAGCGTAGGTGCACAGGCCGAGAGAATAGCTGGCAGCCTCCACCGCCGTTATATCGTCGTCGGAGTCGATCAGCTCCATGACCTTGTGGGTCAACTCCACCAGCGCAACCTCGGGGTCGCCGTTGCCCAGCAGGTCGCACATGACCGGACACTGAGCCATCGTCTGCGGCGACAGCCCGCCCGGGCGCTTACGGGCAGCCCGAAGCTCTTGGAGGATGGCCTCCTCCGCAAGACGGGCGGGCCTGTCAGGGGTGTCGCTGCCATCCATAAAACCAGCCTAGCCGAGGAGGCCAGGGACGATGTAAGAGTGAAGTTGTTTGTGTGCTAGTGCTAGTTTTGTAGTAGTCGATGCTGCGTGTCACCTGGCGCGAACCTTCGGATCGAACTATCCGGAATTTCCGGATAGTTGCCTCGCGCTCCAGCTCGCCGGAGGAGAAGACGTTCCCCAGGTGCTCGTTGATGGTGCGCACGTCAACATCGAACAGCTCGGCCATCAGGCGCTGCGTCAGCCAGATCGTCTTATCCTCATACCGCGCTTCAATGCTGGAACCATCTTCCTGCGTGGTGAAGATAAGGAACTCCGCGGTTCTCGATCCAGACGATGACAGTCCGGCGGAGCTGGCTGGGAGCGTCCCTCTGACGTTCCGGTCGAACATGGTGTTGAGGGGCGGGCAGAAAAAGGATCTCTGTGAGCTCTACCTGCTCAGAGAAGGGTCAGACGGTTCCTGCGGAGGAGGCCGCGTCGTCTGGACTTAGCCCACGGCCTACTGCTCGACCTGCGTCGCTGTCAACGGCCGCTGCCGCCCCCCTGATTCGGTGGACTGCGCGCTCACCGTCCTTCAAACCCGATGTAGTCCTCGTCCGGCCCCGCGAGCTGATCATTATCCGGCACGACGCCATCGACTGCGCACCTAGCCGAACTGAATGGCTTGGGCCGCCGTCTCCGCTACGGTAGAGACCATAGGCTTCCGCCATCTGGAAGATGCTCTGTGTTTCTTTCGTCGGCGACGGCCTCAGTGCCAAACCGCCAGACAGCGCCGAAAGGTGTGGATGGTTGAGTGCAGCGATGTGTCGAGCGAAGCGTCTGGCGAGATAGTGCTCACTGGCGAGTCTGGTCGCTATCTGCTGCCTGCAAGTAGGCCAGCACCGTCTTGATGTTGATGCCAAACTGCCTACCGATCGTGGCCGCCGATACTCCCCGTGCGCGCAGCTCTACCGCCTGCTTCTTCTGCTCGTCCGTCATGCCTGTCCGTCGCCGTGGTAGCCCACGTCGCCGACGAATTCTATAGACCACACCTTTGCTGATGTCGAAGCGCTCGCAGATCGTGCGGACTGGCAAGCCATCCTGGTACAGCCGCGCCACCTCATCTCGCTCGGCTGCGGTAAGGTGATGCTGGCGCTGCATGATGGTGCGTGCAACGGCGTTGGCCTCCATCTTTGCCCTGATAGGGCTATGTATGGCTTGTGCTGACACCTGCGACGTGTCCTCATCGGTCAACCGCTCTCCCGCACGAGCCAGCACATCAGCCCGCAGTGCGAGTAACGTTTCCAGTTTGTTCTCGTTGATCTCGCGGAGGTGTACGGGTCTGGCCCGCAGTCGAACGACTGCGGGCCTTTCGATTTTCTTGGGGCCTTGCTCGGTCACGAGCCTTCCGAGACGTGAAGGACTTCGTAGACGGTCCGGCCTGCGCCGCTCTGATCGGCGCGTGCGGCGCTCAACTCCGCCAAGACGAGGTTCCATGCGGTCACGTCGACGGCGGCGACTCGCGCGACGGTCTCGCCGTTCTCTTCTGAGAGGAATGCGGCCGAGAGGCTTTCGACGCAGGCGGAGGGGGCGACGTCGTCCGGAAGCGAGACGGTCTGAAAGGACAGGCTGCGTGCGCTCGCGTAGGAAGACGGCCCATGAGCGATCCTGTGCACGGTCCAGTCTTGAATGGAATGGCGCCCGAAGTCCCGGACGATCGACGAGTAGCCGGGCTCGCCCCAGCAGAAACTGCGCATGCCGTCGGTGTCTCGCCACACATAAAAGGGGGCGTAGGCGTTCCGCGGCGCGCCCTCGGCCTTTTCTTGTATTAGGTAGGCCTTGAACTCGAGTCCGGGAAACCCGTCCATGAGACTGCCCGTCGCTCGGACCCTCTTGCGAATGACGTCCATGTCGTAGTCGGCGGGCAAAGCGATCTGGTATTGCATTGCATACATCGGTTCTGTTCCTTCGTTGTGTTTCGGTCAATTGCGAGCCGACGCCGACGAGGCGGCGCCCGAGGCTCAGCCGCCGGCCTGTTGGCGTACGAGCGACGCCGCGCCGGCGACTGCGGCGTCGAAGGCCGCCGGATCCTGCTGGGCCCGCGCGAGCACATATCCGCCTTGGACGGTCGCGACGACCATCGAGGCGAGTTGCTCGGGATCTGTCTCGGGCCGGAATTCCCCGGCTTCGATCCCCTGGCGGACGACGTCGGCGAGAGCGCCAACGATCCACCCGAGAGTCTCGGCGACCGGGCGGAGAAGCTCCGGGGTTGCCAGCACGTCGGCGTCGTACGTCATACGTCCCATGCGGCAGCCCCGCAGCGAGTCTCGCTGCCGTTCGAGGTAGGAGATCACGCGCTCGACGGACGTTCTGTCTGCGGCCAGAAGGGCCTCCGCCTCGGCGCGCATTGACGCGGCGCTCTGCTCCAAGGCCGCGGCAGCCAGATCTCGCTTGCCCGAAAAGTGGTGGTACATGCTTCCCTGGCCCACGTTGGCGCGGTTGAGGATTTCTTTGGAGCTGGTCGCTGCGTACCCGCGTTCCCATAGGAGGTCTTGCGCGACGTTCACCAGCCGGGTTCGTGCGTCCATGTGAAGATTGTACATAGTGGTTGGTACAGAAGGCGAACTGAGAAAGGAGGTGAGGAGGGGCGCCGTGCGGGTCTGATCGAGAGGTATTCAGGCAGCCGGGCGGGCGGCGCGCCGCGGTGGAGCTAGATCACACCAGGCCGGCTTGCGCGGCGGCGGGCGCCTGAGTAATCTAACTTTGCAAGCACTGCTAGCTCAATTGGCAGAGCAACTGACTCTTAATCAGTGGGTTCTGGGTTCGAGTCCCAGGCGGTGTACGAACAGGGCTCCGCGGCCGCACGGCTGCGGGGCTTTTCGTTTTCCGGGACGACGTCGGATGCGACGAAGTGCGGCCCGCGATGCGATTCGCCCGGCCCCGAGGCGTCGCAGCCCTCGGGGCCGCTTGGGCACGCGTTTCGGATGCCGTGTATGCGATTGGGCCGAATTCGTACGGGTTTCGCCCGAGTTCGCATTTGATCGACTTGAGCTTGGGCGTGATCCGCGCAATCGCCATCGGGTAAAGTTGGCTGCGTGTCTGATCCGATCGTGACCTTGGCGACGTGCGCCGAATTGCCAGACCTTGACGCCGACGAGCAGGGCCTTCCCGACGCCCTGCGGGAGCGCGGGCTCGAACCGAGGATCTCCGTGTGGAACGACCCCGACGTCGACTGGTCGCAGGCGGGAACCGTGGTCGTCCGCTCCGTGCGCGATTATGCGGCCCAGCGCGAGGAGTTCCGCGCCTGGGCGCGTTCTATTCCGCGGATCCTCAACCAGGCGCAGGTCATGGACTGGAATTCGGACAAGCACTACCTGCGCGAGCTGGAGGCCCGCGGTCTGCCGGTCATTCCGACGGTGTGGCTCGAACCGGAGCAGAATCTGACGAAGCATCAGCTGCACACTCGGTTCCCCGCGTACGGGGATTTCGTGGTCAAGCCGGCCATTTCCTCGGGCGGGCGCGGGACCGGGAGGTATACGGCGATCGACCCGAACTCCCGCGGCGAGGCCATACGCCATGCGATGAGCGAGCTCGAAAACGGCCGCCCCGTCATGGTGCAGCGCTACCTCGACCAGATCGACCGATCGGGGGAGACCTCGCTCATCTACCTCAACGGGCTGGCTTCGTACCAGGTCGAGAAGGATCCGATGCTGCACCCCAGCTTCCGCTCCACCGAGGAGTTCCACGAGGAAGTGGTCCGCTCGGACGCGACCAACTCCCAGGAGTGGCGTTGGGGCGAGCAGATTCGCGAGATCGTGCACGGATACATCGTCGACACATGCGGCCGCGACGAGCTGCTTCTGTACAACCGCGTCGACATCGTTCGCGGCGGTCCCAAAGACGCCCACGAATTCTACGTCCTCGAGGTCTCTCTCATCGACGGATCTCTCTACCTTTCGCAGAACCCCATGCACCTGAAGAAGTTCGCCGACGCCATAGCCATGCGCGTGCATTGGTGACGGTGCATGCCAGCGCATCGCCCTCGTGAGACGTGAAGAAGCGGCTCTCGTGCGAGGTGGAGCGGCCTTCGAGCGACGTGAAGCGCGGCGCCGTCGTCGGACAGTTTGTTGCGCTGCGGTGGTGCGGATCACCCGGGGGCGTTTCGTCACGACGCAGAAGCTAGGCTACACTTGAACGGTGCCTCAGGCGAGCGACCCTGCCTGGGGCACGTACGGTGGTTGTAGCTCAGTCGGTAGAGCACCTGGTTGTGGTCCAGGGGGTCGCGGGTTCGAGCCCCGTCATCCACCCCAAGTCATGGGTTTAACCTGTTTCGGGCCTTGCGTTGTTAGTTCGTTTTATGTGTATGGTGATGGATTTGAGCATATTTGGTGGTCTTGGCTTGGTTGAAGAATCTGGTGTTCTAGAAGTTGATCCTGTCACTCAGGTTCCTTTCTAGGACTTGTACGGATTTGTGGTTGCTACGTCGGAGGCAGGGCGCGGGGAATCCGGGGAAAGAGACGCTCAACTTTGTTGATCCAAGATAAGCGCTCCGCGTGAAGTGGATGTGGAACCAAGGTTGCTTTGCCAGCCAGTTCTTAATGGAGGACTGTCGATGCACGGAGCGGTTATCACAGATTGCTTGTGCGCCTAGGTGCTCGTGAGTCGTTGTGTCGATTTTGGTTAGGAGGTTCTTGAACTCGGATGCCCGATGTCGACGATGGATGAAGGAGATCACCATCCTGTCGGCGACGTTTAGCGCCGCGAAAAGACTTCTCTTGCCGTGGTAGACGCAGTCATGGCACCGTCTCTCTGGAGTACAGGAAATTATCGGCAAGGCGGGTCGGAAGCGTGCCAAACCTTGGGTCGCGGATTTCTTATGCTGAGCACAACTGCAAACTGCGGCGGGTTCAGATTCAAGTCAACGGCGTTGCAGATCTATTCCGCGATCACTTGGCCATGGAAGGGCTTGAATCGTTCCTTCATGTGTGGCTGGAGTCTAAACGACTTCCGGATCCGGTCGATCATGGAGGTCGACAGGACGGAGCGCTTGACGATCTTCGCCCACAACCAGTGCGTGATGACCCGGGGATTGGAGCCCGAGATGTCGACGACGACCTGCTTAAGCCTGATCGCCGAGGATCTGCTCTCCAAAGGCACGTCGACCAGTCCGCTAAAACCGTCCTCGACGAACAACCTGCTCCGCTATGTGCGCACTCTTCGGCAGAGCATCCCAAACGGCGTGTGACCCGCGCATTGAAGGTCTTGGCCGCGTACTTTAATACGATACAGTACCCTGGAACCAGTGTCCGGGCGCCGACTTACGCTTACAGATCCGCCGCTCGAGCCAGCCTCTCTCGTCATCTCACAATGTAGCTCCACCAAAACTGGGTCTATACGTCCCGCGTCCGGACTCCAGCAATAACCAGCAACAAACTTACGACATAAGGCATTGGAGGACAGAGAAAAATGTCTCGTGTCAAATGGTTGGCGGAACTTGGAAAGGTTGAGGAAAACGGTAGGGTCGGTCAAGCCGCGTTGGGCTTTTGAGGGCCGGTTCCAGGCCAAGGTCCTGTGCGGGTGGCTTCCGCCGACGGTGACCTTGCCGGACAGAGTGCTCAGCGCGATCCGGGACGTGGTCCGCGAGCCGAATGCCGGCGACCGTCCCATGACACGTCCTCCTAGTTTCAGACGCCGATCACGCTTTCACAACGGACCTACCAGAAAACTAGACACAAGATAAAAACCGAGGTGATTCTCCGGGCACTCTTTAGACTAGCTGAAAATAATTCTCTACGATTTCAGTATGTAAAACCATGGATGCTTTGTGGAATAATGTAGCTGTATTTATCATTTTTAGTTTAAGTATGATGGTGAGGTACCCATCTAAATGACATTTGAGTTCCATTATATGGCTATAGGATCTTTTCGAATAGTTAGAAAATGTGTCTAACAATATTATAGAAAATCAGAAGGCTAATGATGAGTGGCTAGGCGGATGGGCAAAGATGGGAACTTGAACTATTGGCAACCAACTTAAAGTACCTGTCTGTTTTAACGCAGGTAAATGTGTGTCTAACTCATCGAACGTTGTCGTGTGACCAGTGCTGGTTATTGGAGCCTTAGTCAGGTAAAATCGCCATCGATAAGTTGGACGTACTCCATCGAGGCGACAATCTTTTCTACGAAAGAGGCCCGCCAGTAAGGACGTATTGATAAAGTGGCGTATGCAGTCAAACTTGAACGTTCGATTCCGCTCACGTTGCCTCGGCATCCAGATGCGCCTTCTGACGAAGATTTTGAAAAGTGGTGTAGAAGAGAGAAGGAATCCGGGAACCCATTAGCGATTGACCTGTTCTCGGGTGCTGGGGGTCTTGGAATGGGGGTTGAAGCTGCAGGGTGGGTTGTAGTCGCTGCGGCCGACCACGATAATGCTGCATTGGCAACGCATCGAGCCAACTTTCGTGGTTTGGCACTCGATGTTGATCTGTCGGATTCGCGACAGCTTGCTGTTTTAATTGAGCAATTGAAACCGTTGGGTATCGATCTTGTTGTTGGGGGTCCTCCTTGTCAACCGTTCAGTCGCGCCGGGCGTGCAAAAATTCGCAGCCTTGTTAAATCCGGTGTGCGCGAGAAGTTCGATGCTCGTAAAGAACTTTGGCATTCTTTTATCGATGTTGTGTTAGAGCTAAAGCCACGTGCGGTGATTATGGAAAATGTCCCTGATATGGCAATTGGCGACGATCTTTTAGTTGTTAGGCGCATTGCAAACCTTCTTGAAAATGCACAATATAACGTAGACTATCGTTTAATTGATGCATGGCGTTATGGAGTTCCTCAGCATCGCAAAAGATTTGTTCTCCAAGCACGCAATGACGGTTACGCTCCTAGGTGGCCCGATCCTTCTGGAACGAAGGTTACAGTGCGTGACGCAATTGCCGATCTACCACCACTCAATGGAACAACTGGTTGTCGTGAACTCCCGTATACAGGATCGCCTTGCAGCGAGCTCGCCAAGACTATGCGACGCGATTCGACTAAAGGTGTCGTTTATGATCATATGACGCGTCCAGTTCGAAGCGATGATTTAGAAATTTTTAAGATCATGAAATCATCTACTCTTTACTCTGAATTACCTGAATACATGCGTAGATATCGTTCTGATACTTTTAATGACAAATACAAACGCCTATCTTGGGATGATTTATCTAGGACAATAACTGCCCATATAGCTAAGGATGGATACTGGTATATCCATCCTTCTGAGCATCGTACGCTTACCGTCCGAGAGGCGGCTCGCATTCAAACTTTTCCTGATAGCTTTCGATTTTCAGGAACTCGAAGTGACGCATTTCGACAAATTGGCAATGCTGTTCCGCCTCTTTTAAGTCAAGCAATCGCTGAAACGGCCAAACCCTCCCAAGGGAATCGTAGAATAGGTGTGAGTGTAACTACTTTGCGGCCTTTACTAACTAGCTGGGCTAGAGACCGGCGACGTGTCGAATGGTGGCTCTATCCTGGTCCCGACATGACCAGAGCGTGTGCCGCCTTTGCTGCTATAATGAACGTCCACCGTCTTTCCCATCAGGATGCTCGTGCCTTGATGGAACCTTTTCGGGCAGCTCCTCGCCTGACTGTTGAAATGATGCGTAGTGTCAAAACGCAGAATCTTAGTGCGGTGCGCAGGGACAGTGTATATCGTATTCGAGGCCTTGTTCGCGAAAATGGTTCTGCTGACGCCATTTTTCGGATTGAAAGTCTAATGGGGGCCATGCAACGGCGAGTATTTTCATTGTTGAAAGGGAATAATGAGCTCGTTGTTAATTCTCACGTTGGTAAGGTTGTTGCGATCTTGCTGAATCTTCCGGAAGAGTATACAAAAGTTCACGCTAATACTAAGCTTGCTCTTGCACAGATCGTTTCTCTTGGTAGGGGAGACGACCCAGCCCTCCGCATGTGTGCAATTCGTATGCTTTCGCTTTCGGAAGCGAAAGCATTATCTTTCGATAATCTAACCACCGAAATTTCTCAGATTTCGGGAAAGGAGATAATACTGTGAGCGAGAACAGTTCGAAAGAGCTTGTGGGTAAAGAACCACCTAGTCGAGGAGTTTTGCGTCCGCGTGCGAGATTGTTGCGGACTTTGGGCACGGATCTAATCAGTAGCGATAAAGTTGCACTTATCGAGCTAGTTAAGAATTCATATGATGCTGATGCCCGAATTGTTCTATTGAGCTTTTTTGGCCCACTAGAACAAGGAAAAGGGCGTATAGAAATTTGGGACGATGGGCATGGTATGGACGTTGAAACCCTTCGGCAGTCTTGGTTTGATATAGCTACACATATAAAGAAACGACACCCTAGAAGCGAAAGTGGGAAACGTCGAGTGCTAGGAGAGAAGGGAATAGGTAGGCTAGCGGCGTCACGTCTTGGACGCGAAATGTTGCTGGTGACGAGACGACCCAATGCGGAAGAGATCAAGCTGTACATTGATTGGGAGGACTTTGACAATGAGGATCTGTATCTTGATCAAGTTGAAGTCGCATGGGAAGTGGGGGAAGCTGATACATTCACGGACATGGCGATGAAGCCTTTGGCAGATTCCGATGTAGCAGTAGAACATTTTCAGCATGGCACTCTTATACAAATCGATGGTTTATCGCGACCTTGGAATGAAAATGATCTCAGTGATTTACGTACGGCCTTAACGCGTCTTATAAGACCCCGTCCAGATGCAATGGCCTTTTCGGACGGGGAAGTTGATATCGATTTTCAGATTGTTCTCGAACTGAAAGATGTTGAGGAAGGACTAGCCAAACTTTCTGGCCCTATTGATCCTCCCGAGGACCTTAAAATCTCTCATTATCGTCTTACTGGTTCTGTAGACGAGTTTGGGATAGCAAAGCTTTCTTATGAGCAGAAATACCCTTTTCTCAAAGAAAATATCGGTGTAAAACAGCTCTGGCAGGACGACAAGCGAAAACCTGAAGCGGGACCATTTAGTTTTGAAATTAACGTTTGGGATCGAGATGATGCCATGCTAAAAGAAATACTCGCCGAGGACAGTTCTGGTGGTCAAGCTCCTACGGCAAAAGACCTGAAAGGTTTTCGAGAGACTCTTAGTGATGTTGCAGGAATTAGCGTATATCGTGATAGTTTTCGAGTGTTACCTTTTGGGGAAAGTGGCGACGATTGGCTTGCTCTCGACTCACGTCGTATTCAGAGCCCAACTCGTAGAATTTCGAACAATCAAGTGGTAGGGCATATATTCATTGGATCTGATACAAATGAAGGCCTTAAAGATCAGTCGAATCGTGAAGGAATTCTTGAAGGTAAACCTTATGATGATCTTCGGATTCTCGTCCGATCCGTCCTTAATGAACTTGAGCAGCGACGGTATATCGCACGCCATCCTGGAAAAGGGGTACAGAAAGATAGAAAGGGAATGTTTGAGCGATTTAGTCTTGACACTATTCGTAGTTTGATAAAAAGAAATTATCCTGAAGACAAAGAATTGATCCTTTTGGTGAAAGAAAAAGATCAAAGTATACAGAAAGATATCAAAAAAGTTCAAAACGTTCTGTCACGCTATTCACGTCTTGCTACCCTTGGAGGCCTTGTCGATAGAGTTCTCCACGACGGTAGGACGATCGTTGCACGGCTTAAGAACATTGCGCGATTTGGAATGCGAGATCTAAGCAAAAAACAACTAACGGGAATTAAGAAGAACGAATGCGCTTTTTCGGCTTTGGAGGATGTTTCTAAGCAAACAGAACTACTTTCTTTGCTATTTAATCAGATCGAACCTTTCGGGGGTCGAAAGCGCGGAAGACCTAGAAGCATCGCTCTTAGCGCTATCGTTACTAGGGCTTTTTCGATACTCCAAGAGGAGGCTGCCAATTCGCGCGTCGATCTGTTGCAGGACGTTCCCGACGTATCAGTCAAGCTTGATGAGGGAGAGTTTCTCGTTGTTCTTGTTAATCTAATACAGAACGCTATATACTGGACTAGTACACAACCTTTAGGAAGGGAACGAAAAGTAATGGTCAGCGCGAACATTAATGATGCGGGGCACTTAACGGTTAAAATTTGTGATTCAGGCCCGGGTATCCCTGAGAGTATTCGTGATTATATTTTTGATCCATATTTTTCCACCAAACCCGACGGAATCGGGTTAGGTTTGGCCATTGCCGGGAATATCGTTGAAGATATCTATGGGGGTAAGCTTGTATTGGTCGATAAAGGGCCACTTGATGGTGCTTGCTTCGAATCGACATTTAGGAGACGAGTCTCGTGACCGAGAAGGAGATCATCAAGGTTCTTATTGTTGAGGATAAAGAGGACCTTGCTGACGATGCTAAACGCGAAATCGAAGATTGTTTTGATGAGGATCAAACCATTGAAGTTTGTGTTACTATTCAGAATGATTTTGATGAAGGTGTCAAGGAAATTCGAAAAGGAGGGATCGATGTAGTCGTTTTAGATGTACGACGAGATCCTACTGAAAGTGAGACTTGCGGGGATGAGGAAGCTGGAGCGAATGTGTATCATGACATAAGGTCGATATGTTTCGCTACGGTGATATTTTGGACGGCTTTGCCGGAGAGCGTGGCTCAATATGAAATGCCCCCTATAGTGTCTGTTGTGCCCAAAGACGAAATGAATCAGCTCCCTGATAAGATAAGAAGCGCGGTTGATGGGAGAGCGGTTAAAATAATAAAAGAAATAGAGCAAGACATCAAGGACACTATAAGAGATCATATGTGGCAGGAGCTGGCTCCTAATTGGGATGAGTACGCTGAAAATTCAGATAATAATATCTCTCAGGTGCTTATTAGCAGGCTCGCTCGAAAGCTTGAAGACGACCGAAATTCTACTTTCACCTCTTCTTTCACCACTCATCCCAGTCATCGGTACCTGTATCCTACACTTTCTAAGCAGCCAATGCCCGGGGACATTTTAAAAGAAGGGGAAAATATTTGGTGGGTAGTCTTGACGCCTGCGTGTGACCTCGTGCAAAGAAAGGCGGATTTCGTCCTTTTAGCTCGCGCAAACGCACTTGAACTTCATCCTAAGTACTGTAGTTGGCGTAAAAAATGTGCCCGGAAAAAGGAACGGGGCGAGCTTAAGGATTCGGCTAAGAAGGAGTGGAACGAGTTATTCAAAGACGTGCTCAAGGCTACTCGGGGCCGGTACTTCTATCTACCAAAGTTCAGAGATATTCCTGATCTGGTGATTGATTTGGAAGATGTTAAGTCCAACAAGCTTGATAAGTTGCAAAGCTATGACTCTATCGCTACGCTTTCTAGCCCTTTTGCTGAAGCGCTTTTGATTCAATATAGCCAGTATCGTGGACGTATTGGCGTTCCCGATTTGCGTGAGGACATTGTTCGCGAGCGTTTGTTTCAAGCTTTATCTACTAATGATTGAGAACTAAACTTTTTCATTTATTGCGATCTTCAATGTTGTCTTGTTTAATAGTGTACATTTTATCTGTTCTAAGGTGTGTTGCGATTTGGATTCCACCAAAGAGCTTTCAGAGAAAATTCTACTCTGTTGAGAGGGTGCTCTTATGCGGTGTGTCAAGCGGCGATTACCTCTAGGGCGGCGTCGTGCTCCAGCCAGGGGACCAGAACGGTTTCCAGGGGCGGGGGCTGGGTGTGCAGGCCTCGGATCCGGCTGGCGGTCTGGTTGACTTTGTGAGCTAGGTCTAGGTCAAAGCCCGTGAGTATCGACAAAGCGGCCGTCCGAGGTGCTCACGGAGCACGGAGTATGGCATCGTCATAGCAGGCATTGCCTGGTGTCAGGTCCGTGATGCGGCGCATCGACAGCCCCGGCAAGCACCTCACCGGGATGCCCATGTCCTAGGCACCGCCGCCACTAGGGCCCCGATGGCGGCGGGTTGGTCCACCCGCCACTAGGAAGTTCCCGTGGCTGGCCGGCTTGTTGTAGAGAGCGCGCAGACGCGTCTCGTCGTAGGCAGGGCCCTGTCAAAGACCTTCCGTCCGTCCCGACTCAGGGCCAAGGTCATGGCCCAGTGCTCGCTTTTGCCGACGTCAACTCCGATGAAGACGTCGACGTCTTCGATATCCATCCCTGTGCCGTCTCTCGCTCAAGTCGGTCAGGGCCATCCGATAGGCGACCGGCCCACCCACGCCTGCGGAAGGCCTCACACGAAGTGGGCCGTTCCCCTTATCGGCGGTGGCTAGCGCCCGGCTGCCGCGACTGACAATACCTCCGGATCATCTACAGACAAGGACAAGACATCATGCCCCCAAGCAACCGACTCGGCCCCCGGCATCTACCACCAGGGAGTCACTAACAAGGTAACATGCTGGGGTTTGGTAGCTGGTTCAGTTGCGTCAAGTACTGATGGCTCTATATTTTAAGTTGATAAAAGATTAATTATTTTGCCGTTTGTGGAAACTAGATATTGTTGTCTTGGAACGGTGTATAAGGATGTGATGTGACGGCGTCCCAAAGAGAGGCGCTCGGTCGTGGCCCTTTCTTTATTTTTTACCTTGGAAGTGGGTGTAGTTGACAGGATGTTTCGAAGGAAAGCATAGCGCGTTTGAATCTCTTGTTGCCTTTTAGGTGGATTTTCTACTGTAATTTCTGTCTTGAGGCCTTTGATTGCTCTTATTAGGTTAGCATACGGAAATAGCTGCATATAAATCTGATTAGTCCACGACAGAGTGATCTTTTAGTTTAAGTTAAAATCTATGGGTATATTTTTATTGTTTACATTACAAGTATTCTAATAGTTATTTAATGAAAAAATTGGTTATATTACATGCTGGAAAGGATCTTGCAACATTGTTTGGTGCAGATCTTTCAAGTGGTAATGTAGTGTTTTTGTCTTGACAATGTAGAAAAAAGGAAGCCACGATTCGTTACGATTGGATCATTCGACGTCGGCGATGACTCCGGTTCTTGCCCACCGCCAAAGGGTGAAGGACTCTTGCGAGGAACACAGCCGTTTAATCGACCCGCGAGGGCCGTCGTCCCACACGCCCAGGCGAGACGTGAACTCGAAAGTTTCGTCCCTCCCGTTCGCGTGGCGCAGGACGAACGTGGTCTTGGCGTCTCCGTTCTTGTACGAGGGCCACTCCTTGAACTCCGTGCACACCACGCCGGTCTCGCCTTGCGGGCCCGCCTGCAGATCCAGCACCAGTTCGACGTCGTTGGCGGCCGCCTGCAACAAGAACATTAAGCCGAGGGCAGCGCCCAGGATCGCCGCCTTTTTCCCGAACAAGGGAGCGCGGTTCATCAGACGGCGCAGCCACGTCTGCCGCGGATCCTTGCGGCTTGCCCACGCCCACGTCAACGCCAGACACATGAGCCCCAGCCAGGGCCACACGTTCCACAAAAGCGTCCGAGCCCACATCTCCGTCGCGCCGAGCGGCTGCCCCCAATAGAACAGGTAGAGAGTGGTTGCCAAGAGGTAAAAGATGAAGCCGAGAGGGACCACGCGCGTCGTGGCGGCGTCGATCAGCGGAACCCAGTCCCGCCTCGGAGCGCCGACTCCCGCCCCTGCCCTTGCCGCCGCTCTCACCCCAGTTCGCGTTCCCTCGCCCCTTTTGCTCTTTGCCCATGCGGTGCTCGCGCTGGCCCCGGCCCAGGCGCCCTTGATCGCGGTGTCCGTGGCCATGGTGTCCGTCTCCTCCTTGGCCTCCCTTCCGAAGCGGGCGCGGCGGGCAGACCGGCCCGGTTGAGAGCGGTTCCTCTCCATGGCTTTCCCTTCCTTGCGTGCTCCTCGCATATCTCCTGCCGTCTTCGTAGAGAACCGACGCCTCCGTCGTGGTGGCTTGCGTGTACGCCGTGACGGGTTGAGAATATCGGCGCAATCGCTTCCTTTTCCATTGAAAACGTGGGGACCGCTCATCGGTTTGTCCGCCGGTCTGAAGCCTTCGAGGGCTGCGCGTCGCCGGGGCAGACGCGCCGACGGCGGGCGAAGGGCCGGCGTCGGCCGTTTCCGCCGGACGATTCCCTGTTATGCCCGACGTCTCGGCTTCCCCCTCTGGACTTCTCAAGTTCTGTGCCAATAGTGTACATTTTGTACATGTACAGAACGTACATTTAAAGTGTGCGCAGAAGGCGTTCCCAAACCGCGGGTAGATAGCTTCCAAGGGACGGAAGGGGCTCTCCGAAAGAACGGGAAGCCTTCCTTGAAAGGCCGTGCGTTCGCCTAAAACAAGGCGTTCGTTCGAAGGATGAGAGGTGTGGGCCGATGAAGGGAAACGGTCAGCCGCGATCCGCGCGGGCTCAACCTTCCAAAGCGGAAGGCGAGGCGCCGGAGGCGGGAGGCAAGGCGCTGGAAGCGGGAGACGAGGCGCGGGAGGCGGGAGGCGAGAGGAAACGCGAGCTCGCCCAAGAGGAAAGCTCTGCGAAAGAGCGAGGGCCCGTGGGGGAGCGGCTCGATCGGCTCTGCTCGCTCACGTCGCGAAAGCGCGACCCCGAGGCGCGGCGCCGCGCGATCCTCAACGCCGCCATCGACGTGATAGTCGAGAAGGGCGCCGCCGCGCTCACCCACCGGGCCGTCGCTGCCCGCGCGGGCGTTTCCCTGGGATCGACCACCAAGTACTTCTCATCCATCGAGGACCTGCGAGAAAACGCGATGGATGCTCTGGTCAGGGAGATGGACGCCGGCGTCGACGCTTTCGAATCGGAGCTTGAAGCATGCGACGACGTCGAAAGCTACTGCATCGGGCTCGCTTACGAGTATTTGCGGGACGTTCGGCAAGTCAGGGCCGACGTCGCCCTGCTCAACGCCGGCGCCCAGGACGACGGGCTGCGCGAGATCGCGCTGCGCAACCCAGACCGGCTCATCGCCGCCCTCGCCCCTCATTTCGGCGCGGAGCGCGCAATGGCCCTCGAGCTGTGCCTCGAAGGCGCCGTCGTCCACTCGGCGCTGAGAAGCACGCCCATAGACAAAGAGGTGATCGAGCGAATCTTCCGGGCGATCATATCCGCGCCGTGGCCCGGACAAACAGAGGCGCGCGAACGGCGGGCGCTCTGAATGCGGCAAACGAACGGCAAATTGGAACGAAGGCCGTGAAGGAGAAACGAACAATGACAGAAAAAGTTGAGCGATTGCAGTCAACGACCGACGAAGGCATCCGGTCGGCGGGATCCGAGGGCGCGCGGCCGAAGGCGGGCCCCGCGCCGACACAGTCGCTGTCCACGGCTCGCCGGTGGATGGCCACGGTCGTGCTCAGCGCGAGCGTTCTGGTCATAACCATGGACATGACGATCCTGAACATCGCGCTTCCCGACCTGGCCAAGGACCTCAAGCCGAGCGCCACCCAGCAGCTGTGGATCGTCGACGTCTACTCGCTGGTGCTCGCAGGCCTTCTCATATCCTGGGCGGCAGTCGGAGACCGTTGGGGCCGCAAACGCATGCTCATGCTCGGCTATGCCATTTTCGGCGTGGCCTCCCTCCTGGTCTTCTTCGCCGACTCTCCGGGCATTGTGATCGCCGTGCGAGCCTTCCTCGGCGTGGGCGGCGCGATGATCATGCCCACCACGCTGTCGCTCATCCGCGTCATCTTCACGAACCCGAAAGAGCGGGCGACGGCGCTGAGCATCTGGGCGGCCGTCTCCGGTTTGGGGTCGGCCATCGGCCCCCTGCTGGGAGGGTACCTGCTCGAACACTTCTCGTGGCATTCGGCCTTCCTCGTCAACGTGCCGCTCATGGCCGCCGCCGTGATCGCGGGGATGCTTCTGCTTCCCGAATCTCGCGTTGAAAAACCGGGGAAGCTCGACCCGCTGGCGGTCGTCCTCTCGCTCGTCGGCATGACGCTGCTGGTGTGGTCGATCAAAGAGTTCGGCGACAAAGCCAGCCTGCTCCTGCCCGCGCCATGGATCGCCTTCGCAATCGCCGCCGTCGCCCTCGGCGCGTTCGCCCGCCGATGCCTCCGAAGCGACGAGCCCCTCCTCGACCTCGCCCTCTTCCGCAATCGGCAGTTTTCCGCCGGCATCCTCGCGGCGCTGGGCACCACGTTCTCGCTGCTGGCCGCGATCCTCCTCATCTCGCAGTGGCTTCAGCTGGTGCAGGGAGACACCCCGGTGCAGGCGGGGATCCATCTTATCCCCGCGGCCGTGGCGGGCGCGGTGGCGTCTATCGCGGCGCCGCCGCTCAGCAGGGTGTTCGGGGCACGGGCCGTTCTCGCTGGCGGGCTTGCCGTGGCGGGCCTCGGCATGGTCTACGTGGGCCTTCGGGGAGCGGGCCTCAGCATGGCTGCGGTGATGGCGGCCCTCGTCCTCGTCGGCTCCGGAACGGGGACCCTCGCCATCGCGTCCGCCATGGTCATGGGCGGCTCGCCAGAAGACCGAGCGGGCAACGCAGGGGCCCTCGAAGAGACCTCCTATGAGCTTGGCGGCGTCATGGGCGTGGCCGTTCTGGGCAGCGTCTCGGCTCTCGTGTACAAGGCCGAGATCGTCGCCGACCCGCTTTTCTCTCAACTTCGGGAATACAGCGCCGACGTCGCAAACCAAGCCAAAGAGTCGCTCGGGGCGGCAGTGACGATAGCGAACGAGACCAATATTCCCGAGCTCGCCGAGCGGGCGGGGGCAGCCTTCACGCGGTCCTTCGAAGTGACGGGGGCCGTGGGCGGAGCGCTGATGATCGCCGTCGCCGCCGCGGTCTTCTTCCTCACACCGAAAGGAACGAAGATCACGGGAAGCCATTGATTGCACGCGGAAGGCCGCTGGCTGTGGGCGGGAGACCGCTGATTGCACGCGGAAGGCCGCTGATTGCACGCGGAAGGCCGCTGACCGGACGCCCGTGCCAAAGATGAAGGGCGGCACATCTGCGAGGTTGCGCAACGGCGAGGTTGACTCGTCAACTGGTGGAAGTTCCTCGCAGAATAGGGGAGAAGCCGTTGCAAAGATGAAAATCCGAGGGTGCGGAAGGCGACATGGCTCACGTAGGGCCCTCCCGCACTCGCTTGTGGCGCCTCCGCACCGCTGGCACACTACGAATAGGGGTTCAAAACCTGTAGATTTATACTGTCACGTGTCGAGAACCTGGAGGGTACATGCGTCGGCTTGGAAGCAGATACATCCTCGATGAGCGCATTGGGAAGGGCGCCCAAGGAGAGGTGTGGATCGGTCGTGCTTCCAGCGAGAGCTCTCAAGACACCGTGCCCGAGGTCTACGCCTTCAAAATCCTTCGGACCGACCTCGCCGAGGAGCCAGGCTTCGTCGAGCGCTTCATCAAGGAGCGGTCGACCCTTTTGCGCGTGTCCTCGCCTTACGTCATCGGCGTTCACGACTTCGTCGTCGAAGGGACGACGCTCGCATTGGTCATGGACTACGTCCCCGGCGGCGACCTGCGCGGCTACCTCAAAGAGTCGGGGCCGCTGCCGCCCGCGGAAGCCGCGCAACTCGGCGCCTCGGTCGCCGAGGGGCTGAGCGCCGTCCACAGCGCAGGCATCCTTCACCGCGACGTCAAGCCCGCCAACATCCTGCTCGACTTTTCGACGACGCCGATGACCCCGCGCGTCGTCGACTTCGGCATCGCCCGCATCATCGACGTCGCGGGCGCGAGCCACCTCACGGGCGTCATCGGCACCCCGCTGTACATGTCTCCGGAAGTCCTCTCGGGCGAGGTCCCGGGAACGCAGGCCGACGTCTACTCCCTCGGCATCGTGCTATATGAAGTCGTTTGCGGCGTGACGCCCTTCGTCGGCAGCATTTCGGAGCTGCTTGGACAGCATATGCATCGCACGCCCGGGCGTCCCGGGGGCGTGCCCGACCGAATGTGGGGCCTCATCGCCTCTATGCTCGTCAAGACCCCGGACAAGAGGCCGACGGCGACCGACGTCGCGCGCGAGCTCCGCGCAATGGCCTCCGAGCTGGAAAACGTCCCGGCAGCGACGAAGCTCGCGAAGCCTCCGCCGTCGACCCCTTCGACGGAGCTTGCCGACATGGGCGTCTCTCCGGCGGCGGGGCACTACCCGCAGGCGGCCTTCGCCTCCGCATCGCCGCATTTTTCGGCTTCCAGCCCTGCTTCCTACATTCCCAATCGCTCCTCTCAATCGGCGCCCGAGGCGGCCTCCTCCTACGCGGGGCCCTATACCGTTCCGTACTCGCGCACGCAGACGGGGGCATACGGCTCGCAGACTCAGACGGGCGCTTACGGATCGCAGACTTTCCCATTCACTCCGCAGACAGCTGGGGACGCCCGCGGTCCAGGGCGCTCGCGCCGGCGCAAAAAGCGGAGCAAAAAGACGATCGCCCTCGTGTCCCTGCTTTCCGTCGCCTTGGTCGGCGCGGGCGTGTGGGGCATTAGCATGCTGACGCACGAGGAAAAGACGCCGGAGTGGTACGTCGCGAATTTGCCTGCGGGCAAGAAGTTCGTAGAAGAGCACCGTATCTCTAAGGCTTACAAGGTGGCGGTCTCTCCCAACCGAAGTTTGGTCGCCGCCAACGCCGTGAGCGATTGGACGCTTTACAGCCTCAGCGGAACGGGAACTTCGAAGATCGCAAAGAAGGACTGTTACGACAACAAGTCGGGGTTCTGGAACAATTCTTCGTTCCTCTGCCACACGGGAAACTCGGCGACGGTCATTCGTTCCAACGGAAACATCTACAAGCCGCCGGGCCCGAGTTCTCACAACCTCGTCGGCACGGACGGCGAGATCACGGTCATGATCTCCGACGACAACTCGGGAGACCTCGTCGGCATCGACTCCTCGGGAAAGGAAGTCTGGCGCGCGCTGGGAAAGTACAGCGAGGCCATCGTTCAGAACGGCTTCATTCTCTCCTATGACAACGAAAAGAAATCCTTGCGCATACTTTCCGTCGCCTCGGGTGAAGTGTTGAAATCTAAGGACGCCGAAGACGATTTCGAGTCGCTCAGCGACAATCCGCATCCGCTTGGCTTCGGAATCGATGCTGGAACCAAGGCGTTTTACCAGGTCGAAAGCGGTTCCTACACGATCTGGGACGAGAAGGGCGAGCGTAAATTCGGAGGCAAAGCGAAGGTGACTACGAACAACTGGGTCATATCCTCCCCAAACGTCTCGCCCGAAGACCTGAAGGATCTGTTCGAGGCGTCGCCCGCCACCGAGGCGGTCAACATCCGGGGTGAAAGCGACATCAGGGTGGCGAGGGTGGACGGCGCCAACTGCCGGGTCGAGATCGACGGCGTCCGTTTCAAGGTCCCGAAGGTGAACGATCAGAGCAGATGCTACGTCGACATTCTGGGGCTCAGCGGCGACGATGACACGTTGTTGCTGGAGTCCTCCAACGCCTCCGACGAGAGAAGGCATTGGAAAACCGGAACGGTCGCCCGCGATAACGAGGGGAAGGGCAAGGTAGTCGCCTACTCTCTTTCCAGCGGAAACGAGCTGTGGAGGGCGGACGGCTCCTTTGTCGCCCTGCTCGGCGGGAATCGCATGGCCATCCGACCGAACAGCGACGAGATCATCCTTGGCACCGTCAGGGACGAATGACGTCCGAGGAGCCGGGGCCTGCTGAACTCGTTCTAGGGTTATCGTCAAGCGGGAAGCGCAGTTCCGCCTGGGTCGAAAGCGCCTAGACGGGCGCGGAGGCGGCCAGGCTTGGAATGTCCAGAGGCCGAACGGAGCTTAGGTCAATTCGTCACCGATCGGCCAGCATCAAGCCGCTCTCGGGTAGCTAGTTAGACTTTCTACCGGTTGATAGCTAGACTGACTAGCGTGAACCCAAAAACTCAACAATGGCTGCATGGCTTTTTAGATTTCTGCCTGCTTGGCCTCATTGACGCCCAACGAGATTACGGGCGCGGCCTAGCCGAGCGGCTTGCGCGATCCGGTTTCGGCGAGATTCCTGGAGGCACCCTTTACCCCGCGCTCGTTCGCATGGAGCGCCAGGGTCTCATAGCGGCTTCGAAGGAGCCTTCCGTGGCCGGGCCTCCCAGAAAGTACTACGAGACGACGGCGAAAGGCCGCGAGGCTTTTCGCGAGCTCGTGGAGACGTGGGAGCAATTCAAGGCGGCGGTCGAAGCGACCGTCGACGGTAAAGCGATTCCTCGGGAGGCGATTGCCCGACAGGCGACGATTCGCGGGGATGGGGCGACTGGCCGGGAAGAGGCGATTCGCCAAGACGAGCCGATTGGCCGGGAAGGAGACTGGCGATGAGCGAGGATCGGGCCCGTGAAACGGAGGGTTGGGCCCTCCGATTGGAACGCGGGCTGGCAGGCGCGGGAATCGACGCCCGCCGCGCTCGCAGACTTGCGGAAGAGGCCGTTGCCGAGGCGGGCGACTACGCCCTGCCGCCGGAGGAGGTCTATGGGCCGGCCGAGGCCTACGCGCAGGAACTGGCGAGGGCCGCGCGCGCTGCCGTCAGAGAAGAGCGGCGTCCGGACGAGTCGCGTTCGGGTGCGCCGGTTCTGCGGCTGCGGAACGTAGGCAAAAGGTACGGGCGAAAGACGGTTGTGCGGGACGTGAGCCTGGAGCTCAGGTCGGGCCAAATCGGCGCGATCGTGGGCGCCAACGGCTCTGGCAAATCGACGCTGCTCAAGATATGCGCGGGGCTCGTGCGTGCGACGTCGGGAAGCGTCGAGCGCGTCGAAAACGTCGGCTACGTCCCGCAAGCCGGGGGCCTCTCGCCTCTGCTGACCGCCTCCGAGCACTTCCGGCTTTTCGGTTCGCTCGACGGTAAGAATGAGCGAGAATCCCTCGTCGCGGGAACGCGCTTGGCCCAAAGCCTGGGATGGCGGCCCAACCGCAGGCTCGGTGCGGCTCGCCTTTCGGGCGGCACACAGCAGAAGCTCAACGTGGTGCTCGGCGGCATCAATCGCCCCCGGCTCATCCTGCTCGACGAGCCGTATCAGGGATTCGACCAAGGGACGTACACGGACTTTTGGGAGCAGCTGTTTTCCTGGCGCGAAGACGGAGCCGGCGTGCTCGTCGTCACCCACATCCTTCACGACCTCGACGGCGTCGACTGGACGTGTGAACTGCATCCTCAGGAGGAATCATGAACGTGTGGACCATCGCAAAGATCGGCGTCAAAGAGACCCTGCGGCGCCCCCTTGCGCTTTTCCTCGTCTTTTTGCTGCCCTTGGTCTTCTATCTGGTTCGGCTCGATGTGCAGTGGCAGGCGATACGGCTGCTCGCGATCGGCGTGGGCTGGGCGGTTGCGACTCTTTCGCTCTTCAGCGGCGTCGTAAGCAGCCAACTCGACAAACGACTGTGCGTCATGGGGGCCAGACCGTCCGTGCTTTTCGCCGGGCGGCACCTCGCCCAGGCGGGCATCGGCTTGGCGGTCTCGGGCGTGTACTTCGCCGTCGTGGCGACGACCCGGGACGTCGTGCACCTTCCCGCGGTCGGCCTTCTGCTCGTGACGACGGTGCTCGTAAGCGTCCCGCTGGGCGCTCTCATGAGCTTCGCGGTGGCCAAGGAACTCGAAGGGGCGCTTGCGCTTCTTTCGATCATGGCCCTCCAGCTCCTCGTGGACCCCGACGGATCGAAGGCCAAACTCTTGCCGCTGTGGTCGACGCGCAAGATCTCAGCCTACGCGATCGGAGCGGAGGACGCCGGGGCGCTGAGAGAGGGAATGCTGCACTTCCTCCTCGTCTTTGCGCTGTGTGCGCTGGCGGCGTGGGGAGCAAGCGTGATGAGGCTCGGGATCGTGCGCGCGTCTGGCCTTCCCGCGGCTGCGCAGGAAAGCTAGGCAGCCGCGGGGCGACGCCGGAAGGCTGGGACGCAGCGAGAGAAAGTCCCAACTGAACGGCTAGGGAAGCCTTGGCCGCCGGGCGGCGAGGCGACGTCCGGCGGCCGGCGTCAAAGATGTGTGGCGCGAACGAAAAAGATGTGTGCAGCGCCGAGCGAAGGGGCGGGCACATACGTGCCCGCCCCTTCGTCAATAGGATTCGACGTCAGGAAGCCAATTTCGGATCGGACTTGACGACGTCGGCCACTTCGGTCGCGGACGGAGCGTATGCGCCGGCCTTGCTCACGGTCAGGCCGGACGTCACCGTTCCGCGGTGTAAAGCGGGGAGAATCTCGCTCCACCTGGCCTCGCGCAGCCTGGCCTTGGCCTCGATCGAGCCGAGGAATCCGGCGTCGA
>ERZ772977.518-NODE-518-length-25369-cov-5.084973_pt1 | contig 25369 bp, 22 predicted proteins | sample MGYA00511131_ERZ772977 | MGnify/ENA primary metagenome ERZ772977 (study PRJEB29015, sample SAMEA2737935) | human oral metagenome | biome: human oral; feature: human-associated habitat; material: dental | place: China | collected 2151 ...
TTCTAAAATACCAATATTTTTACGAACATTCTCACGTTCGCCTGATTGATTTTTGACAGGAACTTCTGCCAGTAAATCAATGGTTGGTAATTTATAGTTACCGTTATAGTTATTAGTATTTGAAAAATTGACAGGTTCATCATCAAGAGGAACTTCTGCTAAAACTGGACTTTCAGTTTCATTTTCAGTTTCTTCAAAAGGCGCTTCCGGAATATTAATTGGAATTTCAGTGGGTACTGAAGTAAACAATGAATTTTCTGCTGCCTCTGGAAGCTCTTCTCTTTCTGCTACTGCTTGTTTTTTTTCTAGCTCAGCAAGTGCTTTCGCTGCTTTTTTAGCTTCTGCTTTTTCGGCATGCTTTTCTTTCCATTTCGCTAAACGTTGATGTAAATCTTCACGCATTTTAGGGAAAAGTCCTGGAATCATGAGATAAATAGCAACTAACCAAAGTACCGCAGCAATAATATAGACACCAACGACTGAAAACAAGGCTTTAGCAGGCTCGGTAATTAATGCTCCAATGACACCTGAGCCGACAAAATGAATGACACGACCAGCCATTAAATCAGACCAGATAAGATGAAAAGTTTCATTAAATCCTTGATGAAGTCGAATTTGAAAGACAAACATTAGGCCGATAAAAGTTAAAATAATGGCTGGAATAATTCTTTTATTTTCTTTTCATCTAAGAAAATATTTTTATTATAGACTTTTCTTCTAAAATCATTATCAAAACTTTCTATTCCTGTTCTAAACCTAATTTCAACTTTTTTCTTCTCATTAAAATAGTCAATAATTTCATCTAAACGAGAAAGATATGAATAAAAAATCTCAAAATACAAAATTTTTATATCCTTTTCATAAACTATTTCTCTAATTTTTTCTAAAGTTTTCTTAGGAATTTCAAAGACAGAACCAGAATTTATAACTTCTAAAATACCAAATTCTCCTGTTATTTCTTCTAAAACTTCCGAATTAACTTTATTAATTTCTTCCTCATTATTTGAGTTATCTTCTATGTAATTACAAAAACTACATTTTCCATAAGCACAAGGAAAAGACTTTAAGAGAACTATTTCCCTTTGAAATTTTCCTTCTACCTTACTATATCTAATTCCCATTTTCCTCCAATACCTATAGCTGATTTATTTAAAATATTATATAAAAATCTATTAAATAAACTTTAAACGAAACTACTGCGGCGTCCATAAATATTTGGAGAGCCTTTGTGGAGCTCGAAAAATATTTATGGCTGACATAAAAAAGTAAAAATTGATAAAGTTCTTTTTATATAATATTTTACAAATAAAAAAGGGGACTTGCACCCCAAGTCTAGTTTTTTAAAGATGGTTTTGCTAGCACATCTACTTATGCAAAGAAACTGTCTTTGACTGAGACTGAATTTTTCTCACCAGTTTTCTTTTTGTTATTATTTTTAATAAAGGTTAGAACTTCTTTAACAATTCTTTATATTGTTTTGTTAGCATTTTTACAGTAAATTTTCTAATAAATTGATACCAGAAGAATTGCATTTTTTCCATTCCTCTAACTGAATCTTGTAACATTCTTTTAACAAAATCTTGTTCTTCATAACTCATTTTTATTTCAGTGCTTTCTTTTTTAGAAGCTATATCTGTAATATAAGTTAAGAAGTTATATACACCAGCATATTGACTATTAGAAGCTGTATCAGTAAATTGTTTTTTAGCTTCATTTATAAATCTAACAAGAAGTTTTTTATCAGTCTTATCAAGTTTTACAGTATATTTTCTTTTTCCCTTTCCTATTTTTTGAATACTATTCATCATTCCCATCATAGATGACATATTATTCATTTCCATAGGACTTAATGCCCCGGGATTAACTCTTGTAGCTTTCATATTTATCACCCCACTCTTCCAATTATTTTTTCAATTTCTTCTATCAATATTGCACCTTTTCTAAGTATTTTGGGAACATCAGAAGTTAAGTCAATTATAGTTGAAGCTTCCCCTAATTTACATTCTCCAGAATCTATTAAAATATCAACTTTGGACTTTATTGCCTCAGATAATTCATTATAAGATTTTGGAGTAGCTTCCCCTGAAATATTAGCACTTGTTGTGGCTAAAATTCCTCCTGCTAAATCTATAATTTTTATAGCTAAATCTAAATTAGGTATTCTTACACCAATAGTATCTCCACCAGAAACCATAATACTAGGTATATGTTCTTTTCTTTTTAGTATTACAGTTAGTGCACCTGGCCAAAAAGCTTTGGCTAATTTATCTAAAAGTTCCTTATTTTTATTAGAAACATAGGCAACTTCTTCAACCTTATCAACTGAACTTAAAAGTGCAATAAGAGGAGAAGTAAAACTTCTACTCTTTGCAAGATAGACATTATTTATACTTTGTTCATTAGTAACAATAGCACCTAAACCATAGACAGTATCAGTTGGATAGATAATAAGTGAACCTTTTTTTATTTCTTGAGATAACAAAGTCCACTTATCATCACTAATATCAGAGATTTTATCAATCTTTAAATATTTTTCCATTATTCAAATAACTCTGACACTGATTTATTGTTAGTTATTCTGTCTATTGCAGCTGCAAAAACAGAATCTACTGATATTATTTTAACTTTGTCTATTCTTTTTCTTTCAGGTAAAGCTATTGAATCTGTAATTACTACTTCTTTTAAAGCAGATTTTTCTAATCTTTCTATTGCAGGGTCAGAGAATACTGCATGTGAACAACAAGCATACACTTCTTTAGCCCCTCTTTGAGCTATTGCATCTGCACCATTTGTAATAGTTCCAGCTGTATCTATCATATCATCTATAAATATAGCAACTTTTCCTTCAACTTCCCCAATTAAATTCATAACTTCTGCAACATTAGGTTTAGGTCTTCTTTTATCTATAATTGCTATTTTACAATCTAATTTTTCAGCTAATTTTCTAGCTCTTTTAACTCCGCCAACATCAGGAGAAACTACAACAACATCATCTCCATAAAGACCTTTTTCTTTAAAGTATCTTGCCATTAGAGGTAATGCTTGCATATGATCAACTGGAATATCAAAGAAACCTTGGATTTGGTCAGCATGTAAATCCATAGCAATAACTCTATTTACACCAGCTGTTGTAAGTAAATTTGCAACAAGTTTAGAAGTAATTGGTTCTCTTGGCTTAGACTTTCTATCTTGTCTAGCATAACCATAGTATGGAATAATAACATTTATTGTTTTAGCTGAAGCTCTTCTTAAAGCATCAACAAATATTAAAAGTTCCATAAGATTTTCATTTACAGGTTCAGAAGTAGATTGAACAACAAATACATCTCTCCCTCTAACAGTTTCTTCAATTTCAATATAGACTTCTCCATCCTTGAACCTTTGAATTTCTGCTTTTCCAAGTTGTAAACCTGATTTTTCAGCGATTTTTTTTGCTAATTCTAAATTTGAACTTCCAGAGAAAATTTTAACATTATTAAAATTTATCATCTTATTTTTTCCACCCTTCCTTTATTATTTGTTTACTTCTTTCAACACTTAAAGAGTCACTAGGAACATCTTTTGTTATAACTGAACCAGCACCAATAAGGGAATTATCCCCAACAGTTACAGGAGCAACAAGCATAGTGTCACTTCCTATAAAAACTTCTTTACCAATTTCTGTTTTAAATTTATTTTTACCATCATAGTTACATGTTATAGTACCTGCACCTATGTTAGTTTTTTCACCAATATGAGCATCACCTAAATAAGTTAGATGTCCAGCTTTAACTCCTTTTTCAAGGGTAGATTTCTTAGTTTCAACGAAGTTACCAATATGTACATTTTCTTTTAAATGAGATTTTGGTCTTAAATGTGCATAAGGTCCAATAGTTACCCCATTTTCAACTATGCTTTCTTCAATGACAGAGCTTTCAATTCTAACATTATCATATATTTTACTGTCTATAATTCTTGTTCCTGATAATATTTCAGAATTTTCTCCAATTTCTGTATTTCCTTGTAAAGTTACATTAGGATAGATAGTTGTATCTCTACCAATTTTTACTTCATCATCAATATATGCAGTTGCAGGGTCAATTAAGATAACTCCATTTTCCATAAGAGAAGTGTTTTTTCTTTCTCTTAAAACTTTTGAAACAAGTGCTAACTCAACTTTTGAGTTTACACCTTGAATTTCCATACTGTCTTCAAGAGAATATGAAATAACCTTTTTATTTTCATTAGATAATATTTCTATAACATCAGTTATATAGTATTCACCTTTTTCATTGTTGTTATTTATTTTTTCTAAGGCTTTAACTAATTCTTGAGCCTTAAAGATATAAACTCCTGCATTTATTTCTTTAACTTTCTTTTGTTCTTCATTTGCTTCTTTTTCTTCAACAATTCTTAAAACTTTGTTACCATCTTTTATTACTCTACCATAGCTAAATGGATTTTCAAAGATAGCAGATAAGATAATACCATCAGCATTTTCACTTTTATAGAAATTGTAGAAGTCTATTAAAGTTTGTTTTCTGATTAGAGGAATATCCCCATTGATTATTAAAACATCTCCATCATAGTCTTTTATCTTTGGAATAGCTTGTTTCACAGCATGTCCTGTTCCTAATTGCTCTTCTTGAACAACATAACTCACATCATTTCCTAAAACTTCTAAAACTTTTTCTTTCTTATGCCCAAGTATTAAAATATTTTCTTCAACATTAAGAGCATTTAAAGCATCTATGATTCTAACAACCATAGGTTTTCCATGTGCTAGATGAACAACTTTTGGTAAATCAGATTTCATTCTTGTTCCTTTTCCAGCAGCCATAATAATTGACTTCATTTTCCCTCCATTATTTTGTTAAATTTTCATATGCATCATTTATTTCTTTCATTTTGTTTTCATGATATTTCTTTTCACTATCAGATGAATTAACAAATTTATCTGGGTGGTGTTCTTTTGCAAGCTTATGATATGCTTTTTTTATTTCATCTTGACTTGCACCTCTGTTTACACCTAAAATAGTATAGTATTTACTTTTATCGGTAGTATATGTATTAGAAGTATTTCTTTGATAGCTACTACCACCATTTTGACTACTATATCCACCACCATAAGTACTTCCACCAGTACCTGTTGTACCTTGTCCAAAACCTCCACCAAAGAAAGTTCTAAAAAATTCTTCTGCTTCTTCTCTACTATTAAATGTTCCACTGTAAGTTCTTCTGTTTGTTGAACCAGAAGTTCCAGTATTTCTAAAGAAATCATCATCAGTTCTTCTATATGTTCTTGAATATGTAGAACCACTTCCTCTATTTTTATTTGAAAGTAATTTGCTAATAAACCATATAGGTAAAATTATCCAAAAATATTTCACTGCTATCCATCCTAAAAAATAAATTAAAAGTCCTAAAATAATCAATGGAGGAAGTATTTTAAAAGTGTTTTCAATTCCAAAACCTGCTACTAATATAAAAAATAATATTAGCAAAGGTATTAACATAACTTCCACTAAATCACCTCTTTACTTTGTATGTTAAGTAAATTTATATCATAAGTTTTAAATCTTATTTTAATTTTTACAAAATCTACTACTAATTATATCACATTCAAACTTTTTTTTACAAATAAAAAAAGACTATTACAAATTTATTTGCAATAGTCTTTAATAATTTTTTTTTATTTAATATTATCCAATACCATGATAGATAACACCAAGTACAAATACTACTAAAACTAATGGTACATATATATATTTACCAATAGTATGATATATTTCTGAACGAGGAACTTTACTTCCTAGATTAAGTTCTTCCATATAAGATTCTTTTTTTAGTAACCAATACCAAGAAATTGCTCCAAGCACTGCTCCAAATGGAATTATATAGATAGTAACTACATCCATCCAAGGTCCAACTTTATTTTCAGGCTCAATAAATATTCCTATAACAAGAGATATTATAGCAAGTAAGAAAATAACAGCTTTTCTTGATAGTTTAAATCTTGTTATTATTGATTCACCAACAACTTCAAACATATTTTGTAATGAACTTACTGCTGCAAATACAACAGATAAGAAGAATAATATTGCTAATAATTGACCAAATGGCATTTGCTTAAATACTTCTGGTATAGTCATAAACATTAAAGATGGTCCAGCACTTGCAGGATATCCAAATGCAAATGAAGCTGGGATTACAACAAAGGCAGCTATCATAGCAGCTATTGTATCAAAAATACCAGTTTGTAATGCACCATTAACTATATCTTCTTTTTTATCAAGGTATGCTCCACAAACTATCATTCCACTACCAGTTATTGAAAGTGAGAAGAAAGCTTGTCCCATTGCATTTACCCAAGTATCAACATTAGATAGATAAGACCAATCAGGGACAAATAGATATTTATATCCTTCAATAGCTCCTGGTAAAAATGCAACTCTCACTGCTAATATAAAGAATAGTACAAAGAATGCTGGCATCATTATTTTATTTGTTTTTTCTATACTTGAAGCTCCAGCAAAAAGAGTAAGTAGAGTTACAACAATTACAGCTATATGCCAAGGTAGAATTACAAAGTTCCCTGTAACTGCTTCACCAAAAAATTGAGCTGTATCAACTTCTAAAATTTTTCCTGTAACTGCTGCTCCAAATGTTCTTAAGACCCAAGCAGAGATTATTGCGTATCCAATAGCTATACTCATAGAACCTAAAAGAGGTATGTAAGCTAAAGTATATCCTAACTTACCTTTTCCTTTTTCATTCCAAGCATATTCATAAGAACCCAATGTTCCTGTTTCAGCTCTTCTTCCAATTAAATATTCAGCTGATAGTCCAACATAAGAAAATAATGCAATAAACAAAAAATATATTAATAAAAATACTGCTCCCCCGTATTTTCCAACTCTATATGGAAAAGCCCAAATATTAGCCATTCCAACAGCAGAACCAACACAAGTTAGTATAAAGCCTAATTTTGACTGAAATTTCCTTTCCGAATTATCCATATAAGCCTCCTAAAATTTTAGTATTAAAATCTATTTTTTATAATGTATTTTTAAAAAAGGAGAGGCTAGCCCTCTCCTTTCAAAAATAATAATTGCATACAAAATTAAAGAGTTCATTACTATAAAATTATTTTTTTATTCCAAATCTAGCTGTAAAGAATCTTAATTGTTTTGGTTCATATACAAATTCTAATGGTTTTATATCTTCTTTATGTTTATATAATTTTATTATTCCTTCTGCTACTATATCCATATGTTTGTAAGTATAAACTCTTCTTGGGATAGTAACTCTAACAGTTTCTAGTTTAGGTTTATGGTTTTCACCAGTTTTTACATCTCTACCTGCAGAGATAATTCCTCTTTCCATAGTTCTTACACCACATTCAACATAAATTGCTGCTGCAAGTGCTTGAGCTGGGAATTCTTCTTGAGGGATATGAGGACAGAATCTTCTAGCATCTAGGAATACAGCATGTCCTCCAACTGGTTCAAGTATAGGTACTCCAGCTTCTTTTAATTTTTCTCCTAAGTATCTAACTTGTAAAACTCTATGTCTTATATATTCATATTGTAAAGATTCTTTTAATCCTATTGCCATGGCTTCCATATCTCTACCAGCAAGTCCTCCATAAGAAGGCATTCCTTCATAAACAACAACTAATTCTTTTGCTGCTAAGAATAAATCTTCATCATTCATACATAAGAATCCACCTATATTAACAAGACAATCTTTTTTACCACTCATAGTACATCCATCAGCATAACTAAACATTTCATGTACTATTTCTTTTATAGTTTTATCTGCATATCCTTCTTCTTGTTCTTTAATGAAGTAAGCATTTTCAACACATCTAGTTGCATCATAGAAAACTTTTATTCCATGTTTTTTAGTTAATTCTCTAACTGCTTTCATATTTTTCATAGAAACTGGTTGTCCACCAGCAAGGTTTACAGTTACAGCTAAACATACATAAGCAATGTTTTCTGCTCCAACTTCATCTATTAATTTTTGTAATTTATTTAAATCTATATCTCCTTTGAAAGGAACATTAAGAGTTGCATCATGTGCTTCATCTCTTATGATATCTTTAAATATTCCACCATTTCTTTCTTGGTGATATCTAGTAGTTGTAAAATACATATTTCCAGGAACATATTGTCCAGGTTTTATAGCTATTTGAGATAAAAGGTTTTCTGCTCCTCTTCCTTGGTGAGTAGGAACTATATGTTTAAACCCAAATATTTCTTGTACAGTTTCTTCTAAGTGGAAGAAGTTTCTACTTCCTGCATAGGCTTCGTCACCTTGCATAAGTCCTGCCCATTGTTTATCACTCATAGCATTAGTTCCACTATCAGTTAATAAATCAATATAAACATCTTCAGAGTTAATTAAGAAAGTATTGTATCCTGCTTTTTTAATTACTTCTTCTCTTGTTGCCTTATCAATCATTTTTACAGTTTCTACACTTTTAATTCTAAATGGCTCTGCTGGATAATCTTCAAATCTCATAATTAGTTCCTCCTAAAAATAAATGTTTAATACATAATGCATTATGTATTTTATTTAATTTAGTATAACTCTTTTTAATTTATTTGTCAAATTTTTTTAATTTTGTTTTAAATTAGTGAAATTAAACTATAAATACCACATTATAAGATTTTGAAATAAATATATTAAGATATTTTTATATTTGAAGTTTTTTATTAAATATGTTATATTTTCTATATAGTTTTAAGATTGGGGGAAAAGTATTATGAGAGTGGTAAAGGATTTATTAAGTGAGCAGATATATAAAATTTTAAAAAATGATATCATAAATTCTAAAATAAATTTTGGTGAAGTTTTAGTGAATAAAAATTTACAAGAAAGGTTTGAAGTGAGTTCAACTCCAATAAGAGATGCAATTCTTCGTTTAAAAGAAGATGGAATAATAGAAGAAATAACAAGATCAGGAGCTAAGTTGATAGATTTTGACCCTAATTTTGCTTGTGAGGTTAATCAATTAATTATGACTATTACCTTAGGTGTTATTGAATATTCATTAGAAAATGAAGAAAACAGAAAAGAAATACTTGCTAACTTAAATAAATATGTTAAGTTACAACAAGAAGATATGTCTACTGACTTATACTATGAATACGATTATCATTTCCATAAAACTTTTTTTGATTATTCAAATAATAAATTATTAAAAGATTTATTTAAAAAATATAATTTAATCAATGAAATTCTGGTTAAGGCTTATCATAAAGGAGCATTTTCCTTGGAAATTAGAAAAGCTTGTTTAGAAGATCATAAAAGCATTATTAAATCTATTGAAGAAAATAATATATCTAAGACCTTAGATTCAGTAAAGAGACATTATTTAAGAGCTGATAGAATATTTAAAAATAAAATAAAAATAAATTAAAAGAGTGGAGAGTCTAACAGTCTCTCCACTTAATAATTTTTATTTCTTTCTTTTTGCCTTTATTTCATCAACTGCTTTTATTATATTATTAAAGTTAGGATCAATCTTTACATTTTTTCCAACTGGACTATACCAAATAAATTGAGAGAAATAATCTTTTAAATCTTTTTTAGCAAAATCATATCCAGCAAAAGCATAAGGATAATTACGAACTATATCTAAATCTTTATCATTTAAGTCTTTTAAAGAGCCAATTATGTTAGAGTAATCATCATAAACTGTTTCTCTTAAAGTTGTAAAATAATCATCTTTAAACTTGTATCCTTGAACTTTTCCTTCTGGAAATTCGTAATCAAATCCTAGAACATTATCTATACGAGTAGCATAGAAATTAGAATTAGGAGAGAATTTCTTAGTTTTGTATCTTATAGAAGAATTGTTATCAAGTTTGATATAAACTCTTCCAAATTTTTCAATATCACTTGCATCTTCATCATTTGCTGGTTTAGTTGGAGCTAATGAAACCATTTTTCCTTTACCAACAATTTCCCAATCTATTTTTTTAGCATTATTCCAGAAAGTATAAGGTAGTCTAACAAAATAAGTTCCAGGTTGAATTTCAATTTCAAAATCTTCAACAGTTTGATTTTTCCATTTAGAAATAGTTGTTACAACATAACCAAATTCTCTTTCATATACTCCATAAGAACCAGTATAGAAATAGCTATGTTCTACAACATTTTCTCCTTGTTTAAAGTCTGCATTAAAATAATAAACGTAATTAAAATATTCTTTTTCTTTTTCTGTATATTCTTTTACAACATTATTATCTAAAACACCTTTTGAAAGTAATTTAGATAATAATTCAACATTAGATTTAACTTCTTTACCATTTACAGTAGTTTTAAAATTTTTAATTTTTAAAGGTTCTGCTTTTCTTTTTGGTTTAGTTGTTTCATCTTCTTCCTCACCATTTCCACTTTCAGGTGTAACAAAACCTATTATTTTGTTTTCAGCATTAGGGCTATCAAAAGTGAATTTAACATTAACTAACATTCCATCTGGTGTTAATTTTAAAGTAATTTTTTCCTTTTTAATAGATACATTAGAACCTTTTAAAGGAATTATATGTTCACCTTCTGAGCCAAATTCCCAGTCATTTGCAAAAGTAAAAATACTTAAAAGGCAAAATAAAATTGCTAATAAAATTTTTTTCATGATGTCTCCTCCATAAATTTTAATTGACTTATCATATCATTTTTTTAAAAATTATGCTATACTTTAAAAACAAAAATTATTATGGATAAAAAAATTTGAAAGGAGAATTATGGATAATAACTTACAACCACAAATACCACCTTATGTAAAAAGAACAGTTTCACCTGTTATGAAGAAAATAGCATTCTTATTTATTTTTGTAATAATATTACAAATACCCTTGTTTTTAGTAGGAGATTTAATAACAGATAGAGGATATTTATTTAATCAAACAGTGACTGAAATTGGGAATGAATGGGGAAAAAGTCAAAAAATTATAGCCCCTGTTATTACAGTTTCATATACAGATACAAGCATAAATAATAAAGATAGTGTTACTAATGCTAGTAATACAAAAGCTGTTGCAGTAGTTCCAGTTGAAAGAAAGTTTGCAATATTGCCAGAGGAGCTTAATGCTACTATTGAAATGAAAGATGAAGTTAGACAAAGAGGTATCTACAATGCAACTGTCTATAATGCAAATATGAAATTAACAGGATATTTTTCATCTAAGGATTTTCCAGAAGATAAAGAAGTACAAGCTGCTCTATCTATTGGACTATCAGATACAAAAGCTCTAGTAAAAATCAATAAATTAAAGATAGGAGATATAGAACAAGACTTAGAAGCTATGTCTGGAACTATGGCTACTCCTTTGATAACAAATGGAATATCTGGACAACTAGGACCTGAACATAATAGTATTATGGACAAAGAGAAAATTCCTTTTGAAATAGACATAGATTTTAGAGGAAGCAGAGATATTTCAATATTACCTCTTGGAAAGAAAAATTATTTTGAAATAAAATCAAATTGGAAATCTCCAAGCTTCTCAGGTGTTTTACCTACTGAAAGAACTATTGATGAAAATGGTTTCTTAGCTAAATGGGAAGTTTCAAACTTAATTAGAAATTATCCACAAATTATAGATGTAAATGAAGATAAATACAGTGATTTCTATGATAATAGTTCAGAAAGTTATGAAAGTTATGGAAATTATTACAGTGATGGAAATACTATTGTAAAAGTAGCACTATTTGATTCTGTAACTAGTTATACTCAAATATATAGAGCTTGTAAATATGGAATATTATTTATAATGATGAGTTTAGTTGTAGTTTATATATTTGAAGTTGTTAGCAAAAAGGCTGCTCACTATGTACAATATGGAGTTGTAGGATTTTCACTTGTTATATTCTATCTATTACTTTTATCATTGTCAGAACATATAGGCTTTGAATGGGCATACTTAGTTTCTTCATTAGCAATAGTAATCCCAAACTCAATGTATATAACAAGTATGACTTCTAATAAAAAGTTTGGTATAGGAATGTTTATCTTCCTAAGTGGTATTTATGCAATACTATTCTCTATCCTAAGAATGGAACAATATGCATTACTTACTGGAAGTTTATTAATTCTTGCTGTCCTTTATGCAGTGATGTACCTAACAAAGAAAGCAGATATTTTCCAATCTCTTGAAAGTAAGGAATAATAAAATGAATAAAAATGAGGTTATTACAAATATTGCAATAGCCTCATTTTTAATTTTAAGGGATTTTTTATGAAAATTAAATTTTATTTGTTGATAATTTCTAACATATCTTCAACAGTTTTTTCTCCAAAGTAGATATGTTGATCATCAACTATAATAGCTGGTACACTCATAATATCATATCTATTTTTGAAATCTTGGAAAGTGAAGATATTTATCATTTCCATTTCAACATTTTTATTTAATGTTGCAATTCTTTGAGTTGCTTGAACAGTCTTAGGACATTTAGTACAAGACAATGAAATTCCAATTTTAATATTTACTGGTTTATTTATTTTCTCAATCTTTTCTAAACTTTCAGCAGCCACTTTTTGTCCTGGACCAGCAACATTGTATAGTCCAAGTATGAATGAATTTAATTCATGTCCACTTGGTAAACTTGAATATTTTAAACCTGAATAGTTACCATCTTTATCTAAAACAGCTATTGTAGGTGTTCTTGTAATTTTAACTTTTGCTTCTAACTCTTTATTTTCTCCTTCATTATATGATGAGAATTTTAATTTTTCAGGAGATATAGAAGCTATATCTTTTACAGCATTTTCTATATTTACTGATTCTTCATTGTTAGGATCTTTGAAAACTACAATTTCTACTGGATTTTCAAATCTATCAACAACTGCAACTAATTGTTGTCTTAAATCATCATCTAAGAAGTGTTCTTGTTCAGTAGCAACAGAAGTTGTTTTTTCTTCTTCTTTTTCTTCTTTTTGGATTCCTAATTCATCTCTTAAATCATGAACATACTTTTCTATACTTGTAGCTGCAATAGCTCCATCAGCAACAGCTGTTACAACTTGTCTTAATCTCTTAGGTCTAATATCTCCTACTGCAAATACTCCATCAACATTAGTCATTAAATCTTCATTAGTAGGTATGAAACCTCCTTGACCTATCTCAATATGTCCTTTAAATATTTCACTTGAAGGTGCATATCCAACAAATACAAATACTCCAAATGTTTGTCCAACTTTTGCTTTGTATTCAGTAACTTCTCCAGTTACATTATTCTTAAATTTAGCAGCTGTTGGTTTTACATCTCCTGTTAACTCAGTTAATTCAGTGTTAAATTTAACTGTAATTTTTGGATGAGCTTTTACTTTATCTCCTATTGATTTAGCACAAGTGAAATCAGGTTCTCTTGCTATAATAGTTACTGATTTTCCATATTTAGTTAAGAACATTGCTTCTTCAGCAGCAGCAAAACCTGCTCCTATAACAAAAATATCCATTCCTGTGAAGAATTCTCCATCACAAGTAGCACAGTAAGCAACTCCTCTTCCTGTAAATTCTTTTTCACCAGGGAAACCTAATTTTCTTGGTGAAGCTCCTGTTGCAATAACAACACTAAGAGTTTTATATTCAGCATTGTTAGTTTTGATAGTCTTTATTTTTTGAGTAAAGTCCATACCAACAACTTCTTCTTGAACAAAATTAACTCCAAAACCTTGAGCTTGTTTTCTAGTTTGAGTCATAAATTCACTTCCAGAAATTTCTAATATTCCAGGATAATTTACAACTTCACTTGTAAGACTAATTTGTCCACCTTTATTTTCTTTTTCTATAACTAAAACATCTAATTTTGCTCTTCCACCATATATTCCAGCAGATAAACCAGCAGGTCCTCCACCAATAACAATCATATCATAAATTCTTTCCATTTCTCCTCCTTATTAAAATCTATATCTTATCCAATTATATAACTAAAAATATCAATAAGATAGTTAATAATTTTAACAAACTTATTTATACTTTTAGATTTTTAGTTATATAAAAGGGGAAAAGTATAACTAATCCCCTTATTATATAAATTGTATCCTGTATCTAATCCTTAATTTTTATTAAGTTAATCTTATAGTTCTCCAATTAAATCTAAGCTAGGTTTTAAAGTTTCGCTTCCAGGTTGCCATTTAGCTGGACATACTTCTCCGTGTTCAGCAACAAATTTTGCTCCTTGAAGTTTTCTTAATAATTCTTTAGCTTCTCTTCCAATTCCATTGTCATGTACTTCATAAGCAACAATTTTTCCTTCTGGATTGATTACAAAACTTCCTCTTAAAGCTAATCCTTCTTCTTCTATCATAACTTCAAAAGCTCTTGCTAAGAATCCAGTTGGATCTGCTACCATTGGGTAAGTAACTTTTGAAATTCTTTCTGAGTGGTCTGCCCATGCTTTATGAACGAATGCAGTATCACAAGAAACTGAGTAAACTTCTGCTCCTTCTTTTTTGAATGCTTCATAGTTATCTTGTAAATCTTCTAATTCAGTAGGACATACAAATGTAAAATCTGCTGGATAGAATACAAATACTGACCATTTTCCTAATAAATCTTTATCTGTAACTGTGATAAAATCCTTTTCACCTTTTTTGAAAGCTGTTGCTTTAAATTCTGGAACTTTTTTTCCTATTAATGACATAATAAATCCTCCTTTAATATTTTAAAATTCATATAGTTTTTAAACCAATAATTAAATTGTAATCATTACAAATACATAATACTATATCTGACTTATCTTGTCAAGTATTATTTTAAAAAATTTTATTAAAGCTTTTCTATTAGATATTTTCTTATTTTGCTAAATCTTACTTTAGCTTTTTCTTCTATAAATTGACTTATATATGTAAGAAGATATTCAACTAAAATTTGAGTTGAGATAAGAGAGTTAAAAACACTTATACCATTTAACTTTACTTTATATAGAATATCTGAATATTCAGCCAAAGGAGCATTATCAGAATCTGTAAATAATATTATTTTAGCTTTATTTTCTTTTGTCATTTTTGCTAAAACTTTTGCTGCCTTTGAATACATTGGATAGTCAAAAATTATTAAAATATCTTCTTCTTTTGTATTAAATATAGAATTAATAACAACAGAGTCATCAATATTAAATGTGGAAACATTTTCTAACATAAAGCCTAAACGAACTCCAAAAAAATTTGAAATACCTGCTGTGCTTTTAAAGCCGACCACATATTTATGCTGTGCTTTTATAATTAGACTTGAGATTTTTTTTATTTGCTTTTGAGAAATAGAATTGAAAATTTTGTTTACTTCTTCATTTATTTTGTTTATATAAAGCTGTTCTATTGAATTTTCTTTTATTATATCTAGATTTTTAATAAAATCATTAGTCTTATCTAAACGACTTTTTATATTTTCCTGTCCACTATTTTTGAAATCCGTAAAGTTTTCAAAACCTAAACTTTTAATAAATCTTATTACAGATGTGTCACTAACATCTATTACTTTTGCGATATCTGCCACATTCATTAAAAAAACTCTTTGTTCTTCATCTAAAAAAAACTCAGCTATTCTTTTTTCTTTCTTAGTTAATTTTGTATTTTCAAGTTTTTCTAAAATTTTTTTCTTATACATCAATCTACCTCCATATCTTTGTATCTTATCATAATTAAATAAAAAGTAAACTATTTTTTACTTAATTAATTATTTGCTAAAATTTTAATAAAATTTTCTAAAAATAAAATAATTTAAATAAATTTAGAACAAAGTATATTGACAAAATTTGAGATTAGCTATATAATTTTAAAAAATATTTTTATAAAAAAATTTTAAATAAATATTTTTAAAAAAACATTTTTAAGGAGATGAGTATTTATGAAAAAGAAATTTGTTTTTCCAAACACTTATGTAATCATTATATTAATGATGATTGTGGCTGTTCTTTTAACTTGGATAATTCCATCAGGAGAATTTGAGAGAGTAAAAGATGAGGTTAGTAAGCAGTCTATAATTATTCCAGGAACTTTTAAATACATAGAAAATAATCCTATTAGTTTTTTACAAATTCCTACATATATAATGAAAGGTTTGGCAAAAGCTTCTGATATTGTTTTCTTAGTTATCATAGTTGGAGGGGCTTTTAATATAATTATAGAAACAGGTATGTTCCAAAGTTTTGCAGGAAGATTAACAAAAGTTTTTTCAAATAAAGAAGTTTTAATTATACCAGCATTTTCTACAATTTTTGCTTTGGCTTGTACAACAATGGGTGTTAATACTTTTATAGGTTTTGCACCAATAGCAGTTATCATTGCAAGAAGTATTGGTTATGATGCAATAGTTGGAGTTAGTATGGTTGCACTTGGAGGAGCTATTGGATTTAGTACAGGAACATTCAATCCTTTTACAACAGGAGTTGCTCAATCAATAGCAGGACTTCCAATATTTTCAGGGGTAGGATATAGATTTATTTGTTTAGTAGTATTTTTAATAGTAACTAATATATATATTATATGGTATGCTAAAAAGGTAAAAGCTAATCCAGAAGCGAGTGTTGTTTATGAGATGGAACAAGAAAATAAAAAAGTGGAAGTTTCTGAGAAACAACATGATAAAATTGAAGGAAGACATTATCTAGTTTTATTAATCGTTATAGCTTGTTTTGTTCTTTTAGTATATGGAAGTCAAAACTGGAAATGGAAATTACAAGAAAATGCAGCTATGTTCTTATGGATGGGTGTGCTAAGTGGTTTTGCTTATGGTTTTGGACCAAGTAAAATAGCAGAAGAATTCACCAAGGGAGCTAAAAAATTAGTTTATGGAGCTCTAATGATAGGAATGGCTAATGGAATTTCTTTAATTCTAGCAGATGGAAAAATATTAGATACAACAGTTCAATATTTAGGAGGACTGTTAGTAGTACTGCCTAGTCATGCTCAAGCAGCAGGAATGTTCTTAATGCAACTTTTAATAAATGGACTTATTACTTCTGGAAGTGGACAAGCAGCAGCAACTATGCCAATTATGTTGCCAGTAGCAGATATTATAGGAATGACAAAGCAAACAGCTGTACTTGCATTTAATTTTGGAGATGGGTTAAGTAACTATATTCTACCAACATCATCTGCACTTATGGGATTTATCGCGATGGTAGGAATTTCATATAGTAATTGGATGAAATTTATGTGGAAATTATTCTTAATTTGGACAGTTGTAGGGGCAGTTTTAGTTATTGTTGCAAACTCAATTAACTATGGTCCATTTTAAAGAAAGGATAAAATATGAAAGAATTATTAAATAAATATATAGATAGTATTTCAAATGAAATTTTAGCTATGGCAGATTCAATTTTTGATGATCCAGAACTAGGCTTAAATGAGTTCAGAGCTATGAAAAAAATAACAGATTTTTTAGAAAAAAATAATTTTAAAGTGGAAAAAAATATTTATGGCTTTGAAACAGCTTTTAGAGCAAAGTACACTTCTGGAAAAGGAGGTATAAATATTGGTTTACTTTGTGAATATGATGCACTTGAAGGATTAGGACATGCTTGTGCCCATCATATGCAAGGGCCTTCTATTATTGCAACAGCAGTAGCATTGAAAGAAGTTTTAAAAGATTATGATTTTAATATTATTGTATATGGAACACCAGCAGAAGAAACATTAGGAGCTAAGGTAGCTATGGATAAAAAGGGAGCATTTAGAGATATAGATGTGGCTCTTATGATGCATGGCTCTCCTATGACTACAACTGATGTTAAATCTATGGCTCTTTCAAATTTTGATATTATATTTCATGGTGTTTCTTCTCATGCAGCATTGTCACCAGAAAATGGAAGAAGTGCTTTAGATGGATTATTAATCTTATTTCAAGGAATAGAGTTTTTAAGAGAACATGTAAAAGAAGATACAAAAATGCATTATACTATTGTTGATGCAGGAGGTCCAGCAAATGTTGTTCCAAAGTATGCAAAAGCAAAAGTTAGTTTAAGATCTTATGATAGAAAATATCTAGATGATGTTGTAAGAAGATTTAAAAAAGTGGTTGAGGGTGCAGCTATGATGACTGAAACTACTTGTGAAATTATAGAAACAAAGTCACTTGATAGTAAGATTCCAGTTCTTTCTTTAAATAGAATTTTAATGGAAAATGCTAAATTTTTAAATGCTCCAAGAATAGAGCCTCCAAGAGAAAGGACAGGTTCTACTGATTTTGGAAATGTTATGTACAAAGTACCTGGTTCTTGTATAAGAATAGCCTTTGTCCCATTGGGAACTTCATCTCATTCAGATACATTTATAGAATGTGGAAAAAATGAAGATGCCCATAAAGCAATTTTACTTGCTTCAAAGATTTTAGCAGATAGTGTTTATGACTTACTTTCTAAACCTGAACTTATGAAGGAAGTACAAGAAGAATTTAAAAAGAATAAAGAGGCAAAGATATAAAGTTAAAAATGGTGTTGGGAAATTTTTTTACCAACACCATTTCTACAATCTTTTAATTTATATAGTTAAAGTTCCCAAAAATATCAAATTTAATAATATTTTCACTAGATAAGAAATCTAACATTTCATCAATATCTTTTTTATTGTATTTTTCTTTTTTTATGTCTTCTAATAAGGTAATATTATCAAGTAAGTCAGTAGAAGAAAATGAATCATTAGTTTTATATCTTAATAAAGAAAGAATGACTACTAATAATTCTATTTTATCTCTGTTAGTTTCAACATCACTCTTATTTAAAGAAAGGTATTTTTGCATATCTAGAAACAATTCAATACCTTTTTCAATATATTTTTCATCTTTTTCTAAATTTTTACTTAAGTTTTGTTTAAGCATTTCTTTTTTTACAGTAAGTAAAGAAAACTTTCTAATTTTTGAGTAGTCTTTAACTTCATTATATTTTGATAAAAGTAATTTAGAAAAAGGACTTTTTAAGTCATTATTGAATTGAAAATAATTATTTTTATCTGCTAAAAAAATTAATTTTTGAAAAAAAACATCATTAATTAACTTCTTATCTATACCACTTTTATTTGCAGTTAAAAGAGCATGTACAATATAATAGTGTTCTCTACCTAATTTAGAAATATCAGATGAAGGAGTATATATTATAACATTAACATCTTTCAAATTTTTTTCAAAATTTTCTAATTTTTTTAATACAATATCCCAATCTAATTTACCATTTCCAGCCCCAATAGGCGGAATAGCTATTGATTTTATATTGAGTTTCTCAATTAATAGTTTTAATTGTTCTAAACCTTTATCTATATATTCAGGTTTTGTATTTTCTCTCCAATTTCTTTTTGTTGGAAAGTTAATAACAAATTTATTATTTTCTTTTATCCAAACTAATTCAGTTCCAATATCAAATGAATTATTTGAGCATTTTTCTAAATATAATTTGTGATTATTTGGAAATTTATTCTTAAATTGAAAAGCTAGCCCTTTTCCCATAACGCCTTCGGTATTTACAGGATTAACAAGTGCCTCAGCATTGCTTTCTAAGATATCTCCTTTCATAAAAGTAAGCATAAATCACCTCCTAAAAGAAATCAGGTTTTATAAGAATTTTAACATTAGCATAATCATTTTGGTACTTTTCTAATAATTCCTTTACTTTTTTAAAACTTTCCTCAGAATAAACAATAATGCTCCAATCACTATCTAAAAATAAGATATTTTTTAAAATTAAAATTTCAGACATTCTAAATTCTTTTACTTCTTGATTGTTATAATCAAAATCATATTCTCTTTTAAGTCTTTCTTTTTCAGACTTAAATTTTGCTGAAAAATCTTCTAAATTATCAAATTCCATACAATAACTTGAAATAGGATGATAAAGAAAATATTTCATTGAGTATTTTTCCAAAGCTTTTATAGGATCTACCCATAAAAATATCATATTATCATAACCATTATTATTGCAAATAGTGTAATTGTATGGTATCTTATGAACTTTTTGAACCCAATCAATATGAAATGGAATATAATTATTTAGGATACCTCTTTTTTCAACTATTTTACAATCAGCAGTATCCTCAAAATCTATATCTTGAGATAAAAGTTCATTTCTAGATTTTAAACCATTTTTTAATATGTTTTCCAAATTATTTATATGTGTTATATGATGCAAAAAAATCATCCCCCTCACAATTTTTTTGAAATCTAAAAATAAGTATTGCTTTTACTTGTTTTATTATAACATTTTATTGTATCAAAAAATAATTATTTTATAAATGAAGTTATTTATTTTTCTTATAAATCATAGTACCTATATATGCTGTTAAAGGAACAGCTATTAAAATTCCAATACTTCCACAGATAGATCTCATAATTTCCACAGCAATATCTTGGAAATTTAAAATTCTAATAAGTGGATATTCATTTGCTTGAATATAAATAAGTAACAATGTAAATATAGAACTTGCAATATAGGCAAGAATTAATGTATTAATCATAGTACCTATAATATCATTACCAATATTTATAGCAGATTTAAACATAGATTTTTTAGACATATTTGGATCTGTTTCGTGTAATTCATTGATAGATGAAGTTATAGAAACTGCTACATCCATTACAGCTCCCAAGCTTCCTATAATAACTCCTGCTGGAATTAATTCTTTTATTTTGACATTTTTTAAAAGATAGGCAGAAGCTAAAAGATCAGAGTCTAAAAAACCATTAAGACGCATTCTATATGTAAATATATATGAAAGTATACCTGCTATTAAAACCCCACTTGTAACACCTAATAATGCAACAACAAATTTTTTATTCATTCCTACTGTAAAATATATCGTTACCAAAGATGAAAAAATAGTAGTTATTATAGCAAAAAATATAGGGGAATACCCATTATATATTGCTGGTATAAATATTTTTATAATAAAAGCAATAGTTACTATCAATGCAAACAGAGCTTTTAAACCATTTTTTCTAGCAATTAAAAGAACAAGAATAATAAAGCCAATACCCATTATATATAGTTCTATTCTTTTATCCACATCAGAGATATAGTATTGTAATTGCATTTCATCACTACCATAGTTATCAAATGTTTTATAAACTACAACTCTATCTCCCACTTTGGCATTGATATTGTACTCATTGTCTTTATATATAGGTAAGTCAATTTCTACAACTTCTCCCTTGTCAGTACCTTCTAAAAGTTTTACATTAAATTTTTGTAATTTTGCTACACCTTCTTCATCTGAGTTTTCTTCAGAAACAAGAGCAACAATCTTTCCAGATAGATATTCCTCTTTTGTTTCACTTTTATTTGTTGCAACTTCATCTGGAAAAGTAATAACAGAACATAATAAAAATATCATAAATACAAAAAATTTTTTCATAATTTTCACCCTCATGTATAAAAATTAAAAAAATAGAGGGATAAATTTATCCCCCTTATTAATATTTTTTCTTACTTTCTTATTCCTAATTTAGCAATTAAAGCTCTGTATCCTTCAAGATCTTTCTTAGTTAGATAAGCAAGTAATCTTTTTCTTTGCCCAACCATTTTAAGTAATCCTAATCTTGAGTGAAAGTCCTTCTTGTGCACTCTTAGGTGTTCAGTTAAGTGATTAATTTTTTCAGTAAGTAGAGCTATTTGAACCTCAGTTGATCCAGTATCTGCTTCTGATTTTCCAAATTCTTTAATAATTTCTGCCTTTGTTCTCATTTTATTCCTCCTAATATTTAATATCTAAGCTAAGTAATACATTGGCTAATTGCAAAACTGAGCTTAAATTACTTGCTTATTCTAGCAAAAATATTTAAAAATGTCAATAATTATTAAATATTCTCATTTTTCATTATGGCTTCAAATTCATCTCCCATAATAGTTTCTTTTTCTAATAATATTCTTGTAACTTCTTCTAATTTATTTCTATTTTCATTTAAGATACTTAAAGCTTTTTGATATCTTTCATTGATTATGCTTCTAATTTCATCATCAATTTCTTTTCCTGTTTGTTCAGAATAATATTTACTTTGGAACATATCTCCTTCTCTTGTTCCATCTAATAAAATAGGACCAAATTTTTCACTCATACCTAGTTTAGTAACCATTTGTTGAGCAAAACTAGTTGCAACTTGAATGTCATTGCTCGCACCAGAAGTTATGTTATCCTTACCAAAGATAATTTCTTCTGCTGCTCTTCCACCAAAGAATATAGCAATTTCATCCATAAAGTATTTTTTAGAATAAACTAGTCTCTGTTCAGCTGGAAGAGATAGAGTATATCCACCAGCTTGTCCTCTTGGTATCATAGTTATTTTATGAACTTTATCTTCTCCACCTACAACAAAGTTTACAATAGCATGTCCAGATTCATGATAAGCTACAATCTTTTTATCAGTTTCTGAAACAACTTTTGATCTCTTTTCAGGTCCCATTTGAACTTTTTCAGAAGCTTCTTCTAAATCTGCCATAGTTATTTCAGTTCTACCTTCTCTAGCAGCAAGTATAGCTCCTTCATTTAAAATATTAGCTAAATCAGCTCCTGCCATTCCAGCTGTTTTCTTAGCAATAATTTTAAAATCCACATCTGAAGCAAATTTTTTACCTTTAGCATGAACTTTTAATATCTCTTCTCTACCTTTTATATCAGGCATATCAACAACAACTTGTCTGTCAAATCTTCCAGGTCTTCTTAAAGCTTTATCCAAAACATCAGCTCTGTTTGTTGCTGCTAAAACTATTATAGTTTCATCAGTACCAAAACCATCCATTTCAACAAGAAGTTGGTTTAGAGTTTGTTCTCTTTCATCATTTCCTCCACCTTGCCCAGTCCCTCTTTTTCTACCAACAGCATCTATTTCATCTATAAATACTATACAAGGTGCATTTTTTCTTGCTTTATTAAATAAATCTCTAACTCTTGAAGCTCCAACTCCAACAAACATTTCCACAAATTCAGAACCAGACATACTAAAGAAAGGAACTTTAGCTTCTCCAGCTACTGCCTTTGCAAGTAAAGTTTTACCTGTTCCTGGTTCCCCTAAAAGAAGAACACCTTTAGGAATTTTTGCTCCAATCTTTCTAAATTTTTCAGGTTCTTTTAAGAAATCAACAACTTCTTTTAATTCTTGTTTAGCTTCATCAATACCAGCAACATCAGCAAAAGTTACATTAGAAATATTTTCTCCATTTTCTTTTGCTCTTGATTTACCCATATTAAATATTTGTGGTCCACCACCGCTTCCACCTCTATTCATTCTATTTAACATAAATACTAAGAAACCTATCATTATAATATAAGGTAAGAATGCTAGCACTATACTAAGTAATAATGAAGGTTCAGGTGGGTCAATAGATCTAATTATAGCAGAGTTATTGTTTATAACAGTCATTAAATTAGCATCTTCACCTAATCTATTTGTTATAAGTCTAGCTTTAAATCCTTGAACTTCTTCCTCTGTTTTTATACCTAATTTAGCTTTAAGACCACCTGATTTATTTTGAGTAACTTGATTTAATTTAGCAGGGTCTTCTTTATATCCATAGATATAGCCATCTCTCTCTTCTATAACATTAATATTTTTATCTTCAATATTTTTAATAAAAGTAGAATAGCTTATATCATTAGTTTTTTCACTTGCACTTTCATCCATCATACTAGGAACAACAAATGCCAAAGTTATTATAAAAATTAACATTAATAAACCTTTAAAGTTAAAATTTACTTTTACAGCCTTTCCAACAACTCTTCTTTTTTCATCATCTCTTTTATTATTAAAAGGATTATGTTTATCATCCTGTTTTTGTTCCTCATCAGATGGTTTCTTATCTTCTTTATCTTCATTTTGATTATCTGGTTCTTGAGAATTTTCTTGTTTTTTTTCATCATTTTCGTTTTCTTTATTTTCCTGTTTCTCATGAACATCAGAGTCATCTTTGTTTTTTAAATCTTCATTTTCAAACTGATTATCGTTCATTTTACCTCCTCCACTGTGATTAAAACTTTTATAAGTTTACTTTCATTTTTATTTATTTTAGGAATATAAGATTTTTTAACATTATAAATCCAAAATATAGTGTTATTATATAGAAAAATCGGCAATTTATCTCTTATATCCTTAGGAATTTTTTGGTCTATAAAAACTTCTTTTATTTTTTTAGAATGTTTTTCACCTAAAAAAATTCTATCTCCCTCTTTCCTATATCTGACTTCTATTATATCATTATATATAGCATCTAGTAAATATTGATTTTTTTGCTTTGGAATATCTAAGTTTTCTACTGTACTTACAGTTATTTTAAAGTTATCAAAAATTTGCTCACTTGGAATTTTTACTTGAATTACATTGTTATTTATAACACAATTTTCTTTTTTATCTTCAATATATAGATAAGTATAGTCTTTAACTATTCTATAACTTTTATCTAAATCAATTTTCTTAGTTCCATTGTTTTTAATTAGACTGCTAATTTCATCAATTTTGTTTCTATTAACTTCTATATTTTTTTTATTTAAGAATAAACTTAGTAAATTTTTTTTATCAAAATTAGATAGAAATTTTGTCTTTTCCAAAATTATTCTATTTTCTGAGTCAGTATAATCACTTAAATTCAAAGAATTATTTTGATTATTTTCTCTAATTTCTTTAATCAAAGAGAAAATCTTATCTTTAAATTTAATATTATATCTTTCTTCAATAAAAGGAATTAAATCTAATCTTATACTGTTTCTTGTAAACTCATTTTCAAAGTTTGTCTTGTCTATTTTATATTGAATTTCATTTTTATTCAAGTATTCTAGTATATCTTTTTTATATATTTCTGAAATAGGTCTTATAACATTATTATTCTTTATTTTAATTCCTTCTAAACCTTGTAGAGAAGTTCCTCTTATAAGTCTAAATAAAAATGTTTCTATTTGGTCATCCTTGTTATGTGCAGTTGCAATTTTAGTTGCTCTAACTTTTTCATATATTTCAGAAAAAAATTTATATCTTTCCTCTCTCCCAACTTCCTCAAGAGTTTTTCCAATTTCTTTGGCTATTTCTTTAACAGGAATTCTTTTAATAAAAATTTCTAAATTATTTTTCTTAGCGTATTCAAAAGAAAAATTTTCATCAGAATCAGCATCTTCACCTCTTAGAAGATGATTTATATGAACTAAATAGATTTTGAAATTAAAGAAATGTTGTAATTTTTTTAACATTTCCACTAAAAAAACTGAGTCGGGTCCACCAGAGAACCCAACTACAATAATATCATTACTTTCTATTAGATTATATTTTTTATTAATATTTAATATTTCTCTAAATAATTCCATAATCCCTCTTCATTAATGAATGCAATAAAAAACAGTTCGTTGCTAGCTAAATTTCTTAACGATAAAAATTTGACATTCGCTGCAAATTCGGTAAACTTGCCAACA
>ERZ772977.520-NODE-520-length-25293-cov-4.334852_pt1 | contig 25293 bp, 20 predicted proteins | sample MGYA00511131_ERZ772977 | MGnify/ENA primary metagenome ERZ772977 (study PRJEB29015, sample SAMEA2737935) | human oral metagenome | biome: human oral; feature: human-associated habitat; material: dental | place: China | collected 2151 ...
GAGTTCAAGGCGCTGCGCGCCGAGGAAGAGGCCCACCCGATCGAGAAGACCGGCCGCGAGCTGCGCGCCAAGTTCGGCTGGTCGCAGGTGGACGCCGACTACACCGAGGGCTCCGCGGCCCGCTGAGGCTGCGCCGCCGGAGTGCGCCGGCCCCCGCCTCGTCCTATGCGGCGACGAGGCGGGGCCGGTTCCGCGCAGCGGGAGGCGTTCCCGCGCATGGCGGGCAGTGGCACGCGCCCTCCGTCCGCGTGCGGAGCGCTCCCCTTGGGGACGTGGATCGTGCGACACTTGGGGGATGGGAGACACCAGAGTGGGTGAGGGGCCGCCAGCGCCGGCGCGCCGCCTGAGGATCCTCTTCGTCATCAACAACCTCTACACGGCGGGCAACGGGCTGGCCGCCTCGGCGAGGCGAACGATCGCCCTGCTGCGCGGCGCCGGGCACGACGTGCGCGTGCTCAGCTCCGGCAGCGCCGACGAGTGCCGCCGGGCGGGTCTGCCCGCCCCCGACTACCCGCTCCCGGCGGCCCGCGTGCCCCTGGTCCACAGGATCATCCGCTCCCAGGGGTACGCCTTCGCGCACGCCGAGCGAAAGGCGGTCCGCGCGGGCATCCAGTGGGCGGACGTCGTGCACCTGGAGGAGCCCTTCGGACTGCAGGCCCGGGCCGCGGCCGCCGCCCGGGCCGCCGGGACCCCCTGCCTGGGGACCTACCACATCCACCCCGAGAACATCACCGCGACCATCGGGCTCGCCGGCTTGCGCCCCCTCAACGAGGCGGTCCTGGCCTCATGGGTCCGGCGCGTCTACCGCCACTGCGCCGTCGTGCAGTGCCCGTCGGAGAACGTCCGGGAGCGCCTCGCCCCGCTCGGCATCGGCGCGCGCCTGGTCACCATATCGAATGGCGTTCCCGCGCCCGCCCCTGCCGTGGCCGCGGCGCGGACGGCAGCGGACGCGGACTCGGGCGCCCCGCCCACCGGCACGGGCACCGCGGAGCCCGCAGAAGGGGCGCCTCCCGCAGGCGCGGGCGCGCCTCCCTCCGAGGACTCCCCTCCGGACGGGACCGCGCGCCCAGGCGCTGGCGGAACCCGGTACCGGGTGCTCGTCGTCGGCAGGTTCTCGAGGGAGAAGGACCAAGGCACCGTCCTGCGGGCGATGCGGCACAGCGCCAACGCCCACCGCATCGACCTGGTCTTCGCAGGACGCGGGCCCACGGGCGCCCGCCTACGGCGGGACGCAGCGCGCCTCGTCAGGAGCGGGGTGCTCACCCGGCCCCCGCGGTTCGCCTTCCTCGACGCCGACGGTCTGGCGGCCCAGGCCCGTGCGGCGGACCTCTACGTCCACTCCGCCACCATCGAGGTCGAGGGCCTGTCGTGCCTGGAGGTCCTGCGCCACGGGGTCGTCCCGGTGATCGCCCGCTCGCCGCACTCGGCGACGGCGCAATTCGCCAGGGATCCCCGCTGCCTCTACCGGGCCGGGGACGCGCGCGGGCTCGCCCGCGCCATCGACTACTGGCTGGAAGACGACGCCCGCCGCCGGGCCAGCGCCTCCCGGTACAGGGGCGTCGGCGCCCAGTACGACATCCGCCGCTGCGTGGGGGCGCTCATCGACGAGTACGCCGCCATCGCATAGGGCGCGTCCCAGAAGAGCGCGGGCGCGGGGCAGGCGCGGATCCCCGGGGACCCAGCCGTTCCTCTCCCCGCGGCCCCGGCCCTCGTCCCCTTCGGTGTCGCACACAAGGGAGGGAATTAGGAAACACGGGGCCGCACACAAGGGCTTGATCCCGCCCTTGTGTGCGGCGCGTGTTGCGTAAATCAGGGTCCTCGTGTGCGTAGCCGGGGGAGGGGCGCACAATCCGGGGGGATCGGCCCGCGGCCCCTCCCAGGCGCGCCGGGTCAGCGCGCGGCTTCCCAATGCGCGGACACCATCCGCCCGCAGCCGGGAGGGAACGGGAAGATAGCACCATGACAACGCTGAACATCGCAGTAATCCCCGGCGACGGAATCGGCCAGGAGGTCGTGCCCGAGGCGCTCAAGGCGCTCGCGCGGGCGCTGGAGGGGACGGGCACTGACATCGCCACCACCCACTTCGACCTGGGGGCCAGGCGCTGGCACCGCACCGGGGAGACGCTCACGGAGGCCGACCTCGCCCGGATCAAGGCCCACGACGCCATCCTGCTAGGGGCGGTCGGGGACCCCTCCGTGCCCTCGGGCGTCCTGGAGCGCGGCCTGCTGCTCAGGCTCCGATTCGCGTTGGACCACTACGTCAACCTGCGCCCCTCGAAGTACTACGACGGGGTCCCCACGCCCCTGGCCGATCCCGGCGGCATCGACTTCGTCGTCGTGAGGGAGGGCACCGAGGGCCTCTACGCGGGCAACGGCGGGGCCCTGCGCGTGGGGACGCCCCACGAGATCGCCACGGAGGTCTCGGTCAACACCGCGTACGGTGTTGAAAGGGTGGTCCGCTACGCCTTCGCCCTGGCCCGGAAGCGCCGCAAGAGGCTCACCCTGGTCCACAAGCACAACGTCCTGGTCAACGCCGGGGGGCTGTGGCGCCGCCTCTTCGATCAGATCGGTGAGGAGTTCCCCGATGTCGCGCGCGACTACCTGCACATCGACGCCGCCATGATCGCCATGGTGGTCGACCCGGCCCGGTTTGACGTGATCGTCACCGACAATCTGTTCGGCGACATCGTCACGGATCTGGCAGCGGCGGTCACGGGGGGCATCGGGCTGGCGGCCTCCGCGAACATCAACCCGTCGGGCGAGTACCCGTCGATGTTCGAACCCGTTCACGGTTCGGCGCCGGACATCGCTGGCCGGGGAATCGCCGATCCGACCGCGGCCATCAGTTCCGTGGCCCTGTTGTTGGCGCACCTGGGGCACCCCGAGGCGGCCCGCCGCGTTGACGACGCGGTTGCCGCCGACATCGCGGGTCGCCGCCCCGGTCCCGTCAGGACCTCCGAGGTCGGGGATCGGATCGCCGCTGCCGTGGCCGGCTGATCTGCGAGGCAAACGAGGGGCCGGACCCGATCGGGTCCGGCCCCTCGTGTTCCCGGGATTTTCACTCGGCGGTTTCGCCCTTGAGCACCTTTCCGCTCGCGTGACCCTTCAGGATGTCGAGCAGGTCGATGCCGGTGGTGTTCTTGATCATCTCGACGGTCTGCAGCACGTTGTCGTTGACCTGGCGGGGCAGCGCAGCCGCCCCTTCCGTGGAGACGACGGTGAGTTTGTCGATGCTGCCCATGGGGGCGGCGACCTTCTCGGCGACCTGCGGCAGCACTTCGACGAGCATCTGCAATACCGCTGCCTCGTTGTAGTTCGCGAAGGCGGCGGCCCGTTTGTTCATGGCCTCCGCCTCGGCGGTGCCAACGGCGAGGGCCGCGGCGGCCTTGGCCTCACCCTCGGCGCGAATGGCGTCAGCCTCGGCGATACGGCGCGCCTTCTCGGCCTCACCACGGCGGGCACCCTCAATGGCCTCGGCCTCGGCGAGCGCAGCACGGCGCTGCTTCTCGCCCTCACCCGTGAGGCGGGCGGTCTCGGCCTGGGCCTCCGCGTTGGCGATGGCTGCCGCCTTGCGGGCCTCGGCCTCGAAGATCTCGGAGTTGCGCCGCCCCTGGGCAGCGGTCTCGGTCTCGTAGCGCTTCGCATCCGCGGGTTTGCGGACCTCGGTGTCGAGCTGGCGGTCCTTCAGGGCCGCCTGGCGTACGGCAACCTTCTCCTGCTCGGTGAGGATGGCCTGGTCACGGTCGGCCTGGGCGAGCGGCCCGGCTGCGGCCGCCTGGGCGCGAGCAGCATCCGTCTCGGCTTTGATCTCGGCCTCTTTGAGCACAAGGGCCCGCTCCGAGATCGCGATCTCCTGCTCGGCGGCCAGCCTCGCCTGCTCGGCTTCCCTTCGAGCGTCGGCTTCGGCGATCGCGGCGATCTGACCGACCTTGGCCGACTCCGGGCGCCCCAGGTCCGACAGGTAGGAGCCGTCGTCGGTGATGTCCTGGATCTGGAAGGTGTCGAGCACCAGGCCTTGACCGGTCAAGGAGGCCTCGGACTCGTCGGCCACCCTCTGGGCGAAGGCGGCGCGGTCACGGATGATCTGCTCCACGGAAAGACCACCGACGATGGATCGGAGCGCGCCCGCGAGGGTCTCCTGGGTGAACGTCTCGATCTCCTCCTGCTGCATCAAGAAGCGCTGTGCGGCGGCACGGATGGAGTCCTCGTTGCCCCCCACCTTGACGATTGCGACGCCGTCGAGATTCAGTTTGATGCCTTGACCGGAAACCGCGTTGCGGATCTGCACCATGATGCGGCGGCTGGACAGGTCGAGCACGTGCAGACGCTGGATCAAGGGAATCACGAAGACTCCACCGCCCATGATGACCTTCTGGCCGGACAGGTCGGTGGAAACCAAACCGGTCTCAGGATTGGTGACTGCCTTTCCCTTCTGGCCCGTAATGATGTAGGCCTCGTTCGGACGGGCCACCCGGTACCGGCTGGCGACCAGCCAGATCAGTAGGGCGATCAGTAGGACTATGCCTCCCACTCCGGTGATCAGGGAGGAGAAATCATTCATGGATGTGTGAACCTTTCTGTTTCCGTTCAGGACTGGGGAAGTTCATCAGCGGTGGGACGAACCTCGACGGCTGTGGGTGACAGGACTCCGGACACCCAAACCGGAGTTCCGGCAGGAATCGGCAGTTCCGCCCGCGCCGCACGCTTGTGGGTGCCGATCCGGATTTCACCGAAACCGCTTTCCGGAATGTCCGTGATGACGCGGGCCTCCGCCCCGATCAGGTGGTCGTTGCGAAGCGCCTGCCCGGTTTCTGCGCGTTTCAACCAGCGGGTGAGGGCCACCGCTCCCCAGCCGGCCAGGCTTCCTGCGATCAGACCGACCAGGGAGGCCAGCCACACGCTGTCCGTGAATTCATGAACGGCCACCCCACCGAACCCGAAGGCCCCGATGAAAGCAGCGATGACCGAGGTGGAGAAAACCTCGGAATCCAGACCGTCGAAGTGAAGGGCGGAATCCAGCAGATCCCCCAGGATCAGGGACACCAACAGGACCATGACCCCTGCGATCCCGAGGATCAGGAAAACGCTCACCGTTGTCCCTTCCTGTCTCGTCCAGCGATCCAAATTTACCAAATCAGGAGTGCAGGCCCGGGTGCCGGCAGAGCGGGTGAGAAACGGCTGACCTCCCCGGCCGGATGGTTTTCCCGCACCCCCGAGGTTCCCGTGTACCGGCTCGACCGACCTCATGAACCCCCGCCAGCGAGACTTCCCCCGCGCAGGCGGATCGGGGCCTGGTGGTGCGGTCGCGAGAACCACCATCTTTCCCACTTCTTCCAGGCAAATCGCCGATCCCAGGTCTCACGAGAAGAACCGGGGGTGGCTCTCATTCCCAGTGCAGGCGAATCGCCGAGGTGAGCCGCCACGGGTCGATGTTGCGCACCGCTCGCGTGATGCCCTCACCCTCGGGGCTGCGGGCGTACCAGCCCTCCCCCTCCCCCACCCATCGCCGCCAGGCGAGCAGATAGGCGTCGGCCCGGTCCCTGTTGGAGGCGAGCACGCTCGGGACCGGATGCCAGGTTTCCAGAACGGTTTCCCGCCCGATCAGGCCGAGCCTCAACACGTCCCGGAGCCGGGGCGGGTCAGCGGTGAGACGGGAGATCAGGTATCGGGGTTGGGAAACGGGTTGCAACGCCTCGTCCAGCGCCTCCGCGAACCGGGCCGATTCCTCCGCGGGCACCCCGGACAGCCGGCAGCGCAGTTCCTGTCCTCTGACCTCCACCGCGACCGCCCCGGCTCCCGCACTGACCAACCCGCGCGCCTGGAGGGCGTCGGCAACCGCCCTGGCCACCCTGCCGACACCGACATTCGCTGCCAACCCGGTGAGCCTGCGTCCCGCCCGGATCACCCGGATCAGCAGATCCACCCCCGTCAGCACCAGCGCGGCGGCCGCCCACCAAGACAGTCCCAGCACCGCCAGCACCAGGGCCGCACCCAGCAACCAGGGCCACAGCACGGGCCCCAGCTTCCGGGGCGCCGCCTCCCCGAAACTGCTTCCGGTCAACGGTTCCTTCGTCCTGGAACTCACCCGCACCACCGACACCTCCCGGCCGGTCCTGATCCGCGTGTCGTTCCATTGATCCGCAACCCGGCCGCGTTCCCGGGAACGCCGGACCGCACGAACGTTGGCGGCCTCGATTCCGTCCGATTCCGGAGTCCGGAACTCGCTGAACCCATCGGCCAGGTGCGCCACCCCGTCCACCAGATCGCCCTGCTCGTCGGGGGCGAGGTAACCACGGTGCTTGCGCACGAGACGCCGCCAGTCCGCGTCCCCCAACACCCCGTCGGCGACGCAGGCCACCGACCAGTTGATCGCGACCTTACCCGGATTCTCCGGGTCGCGTCGTAGGCTGCGCCCGCGAAGCTGAACCACGGCACCGGGCGTGGTTGCGCTGGTCAGGTCCACCAGGCAGTTGACGCCCGGGGCGTCCCATCCCTCCCCCAGCAGCCCACGGGTACCGACCAGGAGCCTGGTGCCACCCATCCGGAAGAACTCGGTCACCACCGGCACCCACTGGCGGACGTTCCAGCCGAGAACCCGCACCAGTCCCTCCTCCTCGACAGTATCCAAGGAGTGCCCGGGGAGCCGGCCCGCGGCGAAGTCCATCAGCGCCCGGGAGCTCGACGGGGTTCCCGCGACGACCCCCGCGGTGACGAGCAACGGTTCGAGGCGCTGCCCAACCGGGTTTTCGGCCAAGGCCTTCAGGGTCTGCCAGGCCGATCCCGAGTCCGCGGTCACCACGTCGCGCAGGCCTTGTGGCAGCGCGGCCGCCCGCTCGAAATCGCACACCACCAGGGCGCGCAGGTCAGCGCCGAGGTTCTCCTCTTCCAGAGCCACTATCTCGGCCGCGGCGAGGGCCTTGGATGCGCTGCGGGCCAGTACCCGGTCCATGGTGGAGGCGGCCGCGCTGATGCCTCGCCGGGTCCAGCGGTAACCGATGGAGGGGAGGATCTCCCGGACCTCCAGGATCAGGGCATGGTCCCGCGGGTCGGAGCTGTCGACCAGCGGAAGGAGCCACTGGTTGAGTACCACCACCCAGTCCTCGATCCCGGGATCACGTCGGTGGCGCTCGCCAACGCAACTCCTATGGGTGGTTCGGCATAACCCGCGTGGGCGAGGCGCAGCAGGGCATCGGTCAGGCGTTCATCCGTGGCCGCGAGCTCCTCCCAGGAGACGTTGGCCTGCAGCTTCGCCACTGCCTCGAAGAGTGGCACGCTCGCCCTGTCCGGGGCGCTGAGATGGGTGAGCAGTTCCTGGATCCTCCCCTGCTGCTCTCCCAGCCAGTCGCGTTCAGCGGCGGTGGGGTTCGTCAGCCAGCCGAGTTCCTGATAGGGGACCAGGTCCCCGGCCGCCACCACTTGGGGAATGTTCGCGGAATACGTGATCTCGCCGAAGAGTTCGTTCTCCAGGGTGGCCTCCGCTCCAGTCAGGGCGGTTGCCGGGGTGGCCGTGAGACCCAGTACGACGGCATCATCGGGCAACAGTCCGAGCACCTCGGCCAGCAACCGGCCCCACGTCCGGAGCAGGTGATGGCATTCGTCCAGGACGATCATCAGGTTCCCCGTGGCTGCGAGCTCGGCCACCAAGGCCCTGCCGTTCGGGTGCAGACGAGCCAGCTGCGTGCTCCCACCGGGGTCGTCGCCGAAATTGGCAAGCGCCTGATAGGTCAGGCAGCGAACCTCCGGCGCGGCGGCCTGCCACTGGCCGCGAATGGCGATGTTCGGGCTGAAAACCACACCGGTGCGCCCCGACTCACGGATCGCCTGCACACCGACCATGGTCTTGCCGGCGCCCGGTGGCAGGACGATCCAACCCCTGGAAACCCCCGCCGAGATGCTCCGACGCCAGGCGTCGAGAGCCTCCCGCTGGTGCAACCTCAGAGGCATCAAGGTTTCGGAACGCTCTCCACGTGCCCGTCGGTGCACTGCTTCCCGGCCCGGCCCATGTCAGTCGATCCTGGCATCGCGTTTCTCGGGAAGCAGGAAAGCGGCGCCCGCAGCCATCGCGAAGGAAACCGCGAAGACCGCGAAGGTGGTCACGATGCCTCCGCTGCCCATCAGCACCGGAACGAGCAGGGGCGCGATTATCGACGCGAGCCTGCCCACCCCGGCCGCTGTCCCGGTACCGGTGCCGCGCAGCGACGTTGGGTACAGTTCGGGGCCAATGGCGTACAGGGCGCCCCACGCGCCCAGGTTGAAAAACGACAGGGCGCATCCGGCTGCGATGATCGCGCCCTCCGTTCCCGCGACCGCGAAACCCAGCGCGGAGAGGGCCGATCCGGCGAGGAACAGCGCCAAGGTCAGGCGGCGGCCGATGACCTCGATCAACCAGGCCGCCACGGCATATCCGGGAAGTTGGGCCACGGTGATGATCAGGGTGAACTCGAAGGACTTGACCAGGGTGAAACCCTGCTTCACCAGCAGCGATGGAATCCAGATGAAGGCCCCGTAGTAGGACAGGTTGATGCAGAACCACACCAACCAGAACGCCAGGGTGCGGCGCCTCAGCTGCTTGGAGAACAGGGTGAGCCCGGTCGTCTCGATCGTCTCTCCCCGGTGCTTCGCAGCCTGCTCGGCGGTGTCAATCGTGGGGCCGTCGTAGGAGGTTTTCGCCGACCTCTCGAAACGCCCGACCGTCGCCTCGGCCTGCTCATAGCGTCCTGCGGTCTCCAGGTATCGCACGGATTCGGGTGTGCCGAGCCGGACCAGCAGCGCCCACAGGGCTGGCACGGCACCCAGTGCCAGGGCCCAGCGCCATCCCTGTTCGGAGCCGGCCACCACGAAGTACCCGACGATCGCCGACAGAACCCAGCCCACGGCCCAGAACGCCTCCAACCAGATCACCACGCGGCCCCGGATCCGCCGGGGAGCGAATTCCGAGATCAGGGTGGAGGCCACGGGGAGTTCGGCGCCGAGCCCCAGCCCGACCACGAAACGCAACAGCAGCAGGGCGGTAACCGAGGAGACGACGGCTGTGGCCCCCGTCGCCACCCCGTAGACAAGCAGCGTGAGTGCAAACACGCTGCGACGACCGATCTTGTCAGCGAGCAACCCGCCGAATGTGGCGCCCAGGGCCATGCCGACGAATCCGACCGAGACGACCCACGATTTGGTGGTGTCATCCAGCCCCCACTGCTGCCCGAGGGCAACAATGACGAAAGAAATCAGACCCACATCCATCGCGTCCAGAGCCCACCCGACCCCCGATGCACCCAGCAATGCGCCGTGTTCACGCGTCATGGGCAGACGTTCCAGGCGTTCTGTCCTGGTCAGCATTTCACTTCTTCCTCCGAATCGGAACAAAGGGTGCCCGCAGCCGAGGCGGGCACCCGTTGTCGGCGTTGGGCTCAGCGAGCGGCCGTGCCCTCCACATAGTCATCGGTGCCGTGGTCCTTGACCCAGCTCATGAGTTTGCGCAGCTCACGCCCGGTGGCCTCGATCGGGTGGGCCTCACCCTTGTCACGCAGTTCCTTGAACTCGGGGGCCCCGGCGTCCTGGTCCTCGATGAAACGCTTCGCGAAGGCCCCGGAGCGGATGTCGTCCAGCACGGCCTTCATGTTCTGCTTGACGTGCGCGTCGATGACGCGCGGCCCGGAGACGTAGTCACCGAACTCTGCGGTGTCGGAGATGCTCCACCGCTGCTTGGCGATGCCCCCCTCGTACATCAGGTCAACGATCAGCTTCATCTCGTGCAGGCACTCGAAGTAGGCCACCTCGGGCTGGTAACCGGCCTCGACCAAGGTCTCGAAACCCGACTGGATGAGAGCGGAGACACCACCGCAGAGAACCGCCTGCTCACCGAACAGGTCGGTCTCGGTTTCCTCCGTGAACGTCGTCCTGATGCCACCCGCGCGGAGAGCGCCGATGGCCTTGGCGTAGGAGAGCGCCAGCGGCCAGGCGTTTCCGGTGGCGTCCACCTCGACGGCGATGATGGCGGGCACCCCCCGGCCCTCGGAGTACTCGCGGCGCACCAGGTGTCCCGGGCCCTTGGGCGCGACCATGCAGACGTCGACACCTTCCGGGGCCTTGATGTAGCCGAACCGGATGTTGAAACCATGAGCGAAGAACAGGGCGTCGCCGGGCACCAGGTGGGGTGCGATCTCCTCGGCGTAAAGCTTCCGCTGCACCTGGTCCGGGGCCAGGACCATGACGAGATCTGCCTCCTCGACGGCCTCTGCCACGGAGACCACGCGCAGTCCTTCCGCCTCGGCCTTGGCGACGGACTTCGACCCGGGCCGTAGCCCGACCCGGACGTCGACCCCGGAGTCACGCAGGCTCAACGCATGGGCATGTCCCTGGGAACCGTAACCGATGACGGCGACGCTGCGTTTCTGGATGACGGACAGGTCGGCATCCGAGTCGTAGAACATCTCAGCCATTTCTGTTTCCTCACTTTTCCTGATGAATTACTTGGACTTGTGATCGGCGAGGGTCCTGGCTCCCCGCCCCAGGGCCACCTGGCCCGACTGCACCAGCTCCTGGATGCCGTGGGGGGCCAGCATCTCCAGGAGGGCGGCGAGCTTCTCGGGGCTGCCGGTTGCCTCGATGGTGACGGACTCGGGACTGACGTCCACGGCCTTTCCCCTGAACAGGTTCACCACGTCAATGATCTGGCTCCGCGAGTGCACGTCCGCGCGAACCTTGACCAGCACCATCTCACGGCACACGGTGTTGGGCCCGAGTTCCAGCACCTTCCGGACCTCGATCAGCTTGTTCAGCTGCTTGACGATCTGCTCCAGAACGGATTCGTCATCGACTGAGGCCACCACCGTCATCCGGGAGATCTCCGGGCGCTCGGTGGGGCCGACTGCGAGTGAATCGATGTTGAAACCACGACGGGAGAAAAGAGCAGCGATCCGGGTCAGGACACCCGGCTTGTTGGAGACCAGAACCCCAAGGGTGTGCATGCTCACAGTTCTTCCTCTTCCCACACTGGGGCCATGTTACGGGCCACCTGGATTTCATCGTTGCTGACCCCCGCAGCCACCATGGGCCACACCATCGCATCCTTGTGGACGACGAACTCCACCACGACGGGGCGGTCGTTGATCTCCAACGCTTTCGCGATGCACTCATCCATCTCGGTCTCGTCGGTAGCACGCAGACCGACGCACCCCATCGCCTCGGCCAGCATCGGGAAGTTCGGGAGGTGTTCGGTGTGGAGGTCGGTGTTGGAGTAGCGGGAGTCGTAGAACAGGGACTGCCACTGCCGGACCATGCCCAGCGCATGGTTGTTGATGACCGCGATCTTGATCGGGATCCGGTTCAAGGCGCAGGTGACCAGTTCCTGATTGGTCATCTGGAAACAGCCATCACCGTCGATGCCCCACACCACCTTGTCGGGGTGGGCCGCCTTGGCTCCCATCGCCGCGGGAACACAGAACCCCATGGTGCCCGCGCCACCGGAGGTGAGCCATTTCATGGGCCGTTCGTGGGGCAGGAAGTGCGCCGCCCACATCTGGTGTTGCCCGACCCCGGTGACGTAGATGGTGTTCTCGGGGCTGAGCTGTCCGATGCGCTGGATGACCTCCTGCGGCGAGAGCTTCCCGTCCGGGGCATCGTCCCAGCGCGGCTGGTAGCGCTCCTTCATCCTGCCGAGGACCTGCACCCACTCGTCGGTGTCGGGGGCGCGGTCGATTTCCTTGGCGAGCAGGGCCAGGGTCTGGCGGCAGTCGCCCACGATCGGCACGTCGACCGCACGGTTCTTGCCGATCTCGGCCGGATCGATGTCGGCATGGATCACCTTGGCGTTGGGAGCGAAGGAATCCAGCCTACCCGTGACCCGGTCATCGAAACGGGTACCGATGGCAACGAGCAGGTCGGCGCGCTGGAGCGCGCCCACCGCTGCAACTGTCCCGTGCATCCCGGGCATCCCCATGTGCAGTGGATGGGAGTCGGGGAGCACACCGCGAGCCATCAGGGTGGTGACCACGGGTATCCGGGCCTTCTCCACCAGAGCGGCGAGTTCCTCGAACGCCTCCGCCTTGACAATGCCCCCGCCAAGGTAGAGGACGGGCCTCCTCGACTGTGAGATCAGTTTCGCAGCCGCCCGGATCTGGCGGACGTGCGGTTTGACGGTGGGTTTGTAACCCGGCAGGTCCAGTTCCTCCGGCCAGTGGAACGGGGCTTTCCCGGCCAGTGCGTCCTTCGCGATGTCGACGAGCACGGGCCCCGGTCTTCCCGTCGCAGCGATGTGGAAGGCCTCCTTGATGGCCAAGGGGATTTCCTTGGTCTCCTTGATCAGGAAACTGTGTTTCGTGATCGGCATCACGATCCCACGGATGTCGGCCTCCTGGAAGGCGTCGGTGCCGATGGCGGTTCCGTTGACCTGCCCGGTGATGGCCACGAGCGGGGTGGAATCCATGTAGGCGTTTCCGATCGCGGTGACCAGGTTCGTGGCCCCGGGACCGGATGTGGCGATGCAGACCCCCACCCTGCCGCTCGCGATCGCGTAGCCCTCGGCGGCGTGACCGCCGCCCTGCTCGTGGCGCACCAGGATGTGACGGATCCTCGAGTCGAACAGCGGATCGTACGCGGGAAGAATCGCCCCGCCGGGAATCCCGAAGGCCACCTCTACCCCGACACGTTCGAGAGACTCGACGAGCGCCTGCGCGCCCGTCAGCAACTGGCCGTCTTCCCTGGACATTGCTCTCCCTTCGGTCGCAGCCCGGAACTGCTTCGTTCAACAAAAAACCCCCGGCGCCATCTGGCACGCGAGGGGGCGTCTCGATGTTGAATCGAAACGCTGTCAGACGATTACGAGCTGATTGTTGGTCATGCGCCCAAGGATTGCGGGAGGCCCGGATGCTGTCAAGCGATGTCCCCCGCGCGTCCTGAATGTTGAGACACCACCACCCGGCCGTTCGGGTCGCCACCCGGACGACACGCCCGCCGCGCCGCACCCGAAACCCATTCCAAGGTCCAGGGGAGCATTTTCTGCACGATATCCCGTACTCCTCCGCAGATCTTTGGCAACACCTCTTTGGAACCCTCAACCTCGATCACCACTCGAGGGTTTTCAAAGTAACCCCACACACTCATTGAATTCGCTTCTGACTAGGGGGTTTACTTATTCATGCCGGGAAATGCGCAGGGACTTCGGCTTGAGTTTCAGGGTTCGTATTTCTAGCGTTCCGGATTGCCCGGCCTGGATCCACGAGAAAGGACCAACGATGATCGATTCCCCGCGAAAGAGCCGCACGCTGAGGCTGTTGCGCGACTCGGCCATCGGGTTGGTGCTGACCGCCCAGCTGACGGTCGTAGTTCCCGCCATCTTCCCGGACGGCAGGGCCCAGGCCGCCGGCGGCAACATCACCGCACGGGTGGCAGTGAACGTCCGTTCCGGTCCTGGGACCGATCACTCCCGCGTTGGCGTGCTCTATCCCGGCGAATCGCTGTCCATCCGGGGTTCCGCCTCGAACGGCTGGGTTCCTGTCACCTGGCACGACCGGAACGCCTGGGTGGCTTCGGCCTACGTCACCGGGTGGGATGCCGGCGAATCAGGTTCCCCCACCGGCGAGAAGGGCTCCGCCTGGACGAGGGTGAGGCTCAACGCACGCAGCTCCCCCTCCCTCAGCGCCGGCGTCCGGATGATCCTCGACAAGGGCACCCAGGTTTCCCTGACCGGCCAGGTCTCGGGACGGTGGAGCCAGATCGATCTGAACGGCGACACGGCTTGGGTGGCGACCCGTTACCTGGGTCCGTCCGCCCCCGAAAAGGTGCTACCCACCCCCGATTCAACGTCCGTTTCCGTCACCGATGCACCCGGGACAATCGGTTCCCGCTGGGGAAGCACCGAGCTCAACCTGTGGACAGCCGAGCACGGAAACCGCTTCGTCGAGGTGGCGCCGAAGGGCACGGAGTTCAAGGTCACGGGCACCGTCTCCAACGGGCGCGCCCAGGTCGTGTGGAAGGGCGCGGTGCGCTGGGTGACCGCCCGTCATCTGACTGACACCGCTCCCGCTGAGTCGCCCACCACCTCAGGCGGGGAGACCTGTCTGACCTCGTTCTACAGCGATGACTCCACCACGGCCTCCGGTGAACCCTTCGACCAGTGGGCGATGAAGACGGCCCACAAAACGCTGCCCCTCGGCACCAAACTACGGGTGACCAACCCTGCGAACGGCAAGACCGTCGACGTGACGGTGAACGATCGCGGCCCCTACGTCGCCGGCCGCTGTCTCGACCTGACCACTGGTGCGTTCAAGGCCATAGCGGACACCCGACAGGGGGTCGCGAAAGTCAGCTACGAGGTCATCGGCTGAGGACAGGAACATCATCCTCGACAGGTCCGGGGACCGTGGAATAGTTGAGTCATGGTAGACACCGCAGCGATCGCTGCCATCAATCTGAGACTGAACCTACTCGGGCTACGGGTGCCGGAGGTCGTCGACCACACCGCGGGGCCCGATCTGGTGCGTCCGATACTGGCGCGGCAGCGCGAACTGGACCGGCGGCTCTCTCACCGACTTCCCGCGGTTGATGGCCGCATCCAGACATTCCTGGATTCCTACCTGGAGGGAACCGGCACCTCTCCGAAGCTGCCCAGGCAGACCTTTGTGCTGGATCAGGCCGGCCTGGCCAGGACTTTGTCGTTGCCCATCGACGCCGACCAGTTCTCCTCGGAATATCTGAACAGTTACCGTCTGGTCAACGGGGTGTTGCACAATCCTCTCAACGATCGCCGCACCACCAAGGGGGTCTTCCACATAGCCGAGGGCGGCACCGCGGTGCAGGACGACAAACTGGCGGTTCCCCGGGAAGTCTACGGACGTCTGCTGGAACATGCCCTGAACCCGCCCGCGGACTCGATGCTCCTGCCCTACTGCGCTGGTGATGAGGCCCCCGCCCGGGCGTGGGTGTCCCTGCTGCTGCGCCCCGTAGTGGTTCCCCACGTACCGGGCTTCGCGCGGGAACGCAGCCTGGAGGTGCGTTTCTTCGCTCCCGGTACGTTGGTGGCGAACCTTGACTTCGTGGAGGGCATCTTCGGCAACGGGGGTGATCCCTACCTGCCGGACAACGACGCCTCCCTGAAGCCCAGGGGTTGGACGGGCCACACGGGAGCGGTGATCCTGGCTCCGCACCTGACGAAACTCACCAAACGGGAACTCGGCCTCCCCCACCACGACGACGCGACGCAGCGCCAGCGACGCGACGGCATGTGCTGGCAGGACCCGGATGAGCTCTACAACGGCGGCAGCGCGTTCAAGGCGTGCGCCCGCGACGAGCGTGGGGTGATGGTCACCGTGATCGCGGACAACTACTTCGGTTACTGCAAGAAGGAGGTGAAGGCCCAGATCAGCTATTCCGCCAACCTGCTCGGCCTGGTGGAGGAGGAACACGCGGGCGGCGCCATCTGTTTCCCTCGCTACAACTTGGGTCAGCAGTTCACCGACAACTACGCGGATCCCAGCTATCGACTGGCCGACATCGTCGCCCGCGACCCGCAACGCTTCATTCCCCAGCCCGAGGGACACGCCATCGACCTGAAGAACGAGCACATCGTCCTGGTCCCCGAGCATTCCACATACAGTTTGCGCGACCAGACCGTCACTTGGGAGGTCGGCGGTGAGAAGGGCCAGATCCCGCTGCACGCCGACAAGGCCTACGTCGGCCCGGATGGTTATCTCGTGCGACTGCACCACCTGGAGGCCGACGGCGCCCAGTGGACGCTGGTCGGAACCGCCCCCCGGGCCACTCACTGTCACAAGCCCGCCACTGTCTCGGGAGGCGGCAAGTCCGAGATCTCCAAGGCCATCACCGATGCCGTCATCACCGGTGACGCCTACGTCCGGGATTTCGACGAGGACATGGCGGCAGTCGCCCAGATCCTGGACCACGACTTCAGCCACCGTTTCGCGGACCCCGCCCGAAACGGCCACGACGCCCGGCCCGTGCTGTCTGACCGGCGTTCCGTGGGTTCGGTGATCAAGTTGCTCACCCCGAGCCGCGACTACAACGACGAGTACAACGCGTGGTTGGAGGCGATCCCCAACCACGTCAAGGAGCTCGTATTCGTGGTGAAACGGTTCTACCGTCCCGAGTGGGGCGAGGACTGGGCCAGCCATTTCACGGTCGGCATCATCAACGGGCGAAAGGGAAGCTCGCTGCGTCTCGACGGGGAGAAGATCCGTGTGAACATGTTGCGGGTGGGATTTGCCCCGGACGGTTCGTGGCGATTGTTCGGTCTGCGACATGATTTCCAGCCCGCAGCAAAGGTACAAACCGAGGACGACATCACCGCCAGCATCGTCGTGCCTCCCCGTCCCTCGGGCAGCGCACTCTCCCGGAAGTTCGTCACCAACTGCGAGCAGTTGCTGTTCCAGCGTCCCGACGACGCCATCCACCGTGGCTACGACAAACAGGCGGAGTGGGACATCGCCCAGCCCGGGACCTTCCTGTCCAATTTCGAGCCGCTCTCACGGGAAGATGCCCAGGCTCTGGTGGACAATGCGATCGAATTCAGCCAGTTCACGGCTCCCGTCCAGGAGCTGATCCGCTCCTTCGCCGCCTCGACCGCCCCATCACCCTCCTGGTTCGTGAGCTCGGCTCATCCACGCATGGTTCAGGGCAGACCCTCCAAGAATCCTCGCTACCTGCAGCACCGCCCCGACATCACCAACCCGGAGCGCTCCGCGGAGGCGGAGCTGGCCGCCCGGCTGCACAGAAAACTGCCGATGACCCAGAAACTGCGCCTACCGGTCGACGTGGTTGCCGCAGGCCGCCGGAACAATCCTGCCGAGTCCGGCATACCGCCACTGTGCGCCTACTCCCCCCTGCACTACATGGAGCTCCCGGAACTGTTCATGGAGTTCATCAGCTCCATGACCGGCAAGTCGCCATCCACGACAGGGGCCGGCTCCGAAGGAGCCATGACAAAGGGGCCCTTCAACGCTCTTCCGTCGGTCATCGACCTGAACGCCGCCTTCCTGTCCTTCGCGCTGACCGGCTACGACGGGTGGCTGTCCAGCGCCGGGGTCGTCGGTCCGCACGTCCGGGTCGATCACGACATCAGTCTTCTGGTTCCCGAGGTCTTCTCCCGGATGTCCGACTCCGAACGTTCTGCGGGGAACCTGATCGAGGAAGGCTGCTTGGAGCGCATCCAGGACTACGAGGTGGGCGAAGAATTGATCCTCGCCTCCCGGCTCGGTTACCGGATGACCGAGAAATTCGCCTCCAAGTACTTCGGGCGGATCTTCCTGCACCCCCACGTTGTCTTCACCCCCGAGATGCTGCGTCCCGAGCTGCAGGACCCGGAAGTGTTCGCCGAGTCGGTGCGAACCATCTCGACCACTCACGCCCGAGTCGCACAGGCGTATTTCGACGACGGCACCGTGGCCCTCGCAGTCCCCCCGGTGCGTGCGCTTCTCGAGATCATGGCCACCGGCCACACTCAGGATGGCCTGACCCTCGACGACGCCCCGTTCCGGGGACTGTTCAGTCGCGATTCCGTGCTGAGTTCCGGCTGGTACGCGGAACGCGTGTCTGCGCTCCGGGATGTGGAACTGTCTCGCCTGAAGCGCTCGCTTGGCTCCATCGATTCCTTCACTGCCAATGAACTGCACGACTCAACCGCTGAGCGCCTCGGCCTCGCGGCACGGCGTGCCTCGGTGGAGGCCCGGATCGAGGAGTTGCTTCAGGTTCCCGATCTGCTCTGGGGAACGATCGGACGGCAGGTCACCTGGCGGCTGTAACCCCGTCGCCTCCGGGAGCCGACTTCACCGCAGTCCTGATTCGGAGGAACACGTACCACGTGGTGGCGACGATTGTCGTCCTCACCGCGCCCGTGTCCACGTCGTCCTGCCAGAAGGCACCTCCCCGGTCCAGAAAGCCTTGGGAGACGTGGCCCCGATACGCAACGTATCGGGGTATGTGGCGGTCAGGTCCGTCAGGGGCTGAATGATCCGGTAGGTGTTTTACCAGTCCGAGGGCACGAAACCCGTGGCCCCGGAGGGTCGGGGACCGAATGCCGCTTGGATCTGTGGCCCATTCCGGGATGCGACACCTCGGGTGTCTCCATGACTCGAGTCGTCTTCGACATTCCACGGCCTTCCGCTCTCGGCTCGGCCCATGCCCTGGTCGAAGCAAGGCTTCCGGACCAAGTCAAGGGGATTTTGGAAGTGTGCAGCGCGTTGTCGCGTGATGTTCTGACCTCGACTGCGATGACGCAGCTGCCTCCCTGTCAGAAGTCGGGGGATTCATCGGCTGGCAAGGAGCAGCATGATTTACACGGGCAGATGGAAGTTGGGTGCGACAACCGCGGCCATGTGTTCCACCCAGAGTTGCCCAGGCTCTTCGACTGAGCGCGAAGCGATTGATGCCGCGTATCACCTCCCAGGCAACCGCCATCCCGGTCCGGTGTCCTTGAGCCAACCCAGTTCGGCGAGTTCCGCGGCTGCAGCGATCACCTCGGGCACCGTCATCCCAGTTGCGATCGCAAGTTCAGCGGCTCCCACCGTCGTTCCCGCGGGGACGGCCTCCCTGACGGATCTGAGAGGCGCGGGCAGGGAATCGATGGGCCGGTCTTCTCCACGCAGTGGAAGTTCTTCCTGAATCCCCAGAGGGGACAGCAGGGCGGTCACGTCCGCGGCCGAGGTGATCAGCGTGGCCATTGACTCCCGGATCAGGTGATGCGGGGCCACGGACAGCGACGACGTGACCGGCCCGGGCACGGCCATGGTCACACGGCCCAGCTCCGCCGCCCAGGAGATGGTGTTCCTGGCCCCGGAACGGGCTCCCGCCTCCACGACCACGGTGCCACTTCCGAGGGCCGCGATCAGCCGGTTCCGCCCGAGAAAACTGGCTCGCAGCGGGTGGGTTCCCGGAGCCAGTTCCGTGATGACTGCACCGCTCGCCTGGATCTGGTTCCGAAGCCCGTGGTGGCTGGCAGGATAGGTCTTGTCCACTCCCGTCGCCATCACCGCCAAGGTCGGGCTTCCCGTCCCCAACGCGCCGCGGTGTGCGGCGCTGTCGATGCCGAAGGCCAGCCCGGAGATCACCAGCCAGCCAGAGGCGCTGAGATCGGCCGCCAGTTCTCCCGCCACGTGCAGCCCGTAGCTGGTGGCAGCACGTGCCCCGACAACCGCAACGGCCCGCGGCATCCTCAATAGCTCCGGGTTCCCCGCTACCCACAGCCCCAGCGGCTGCCCGCCCTGATCACCCAGTTGGCACACTCCGAGATCAGCAAAACTGTCCGGCCAGAATTCGTCCCCGGGAACGAGGAAACCAGCGCCGCTTCGGGTGGTTGCGGCTTCCAGCTCCTCGGGATCGACCCCTTGCGCACGACGCCCCAGGGATGTGGACCCTCCCTGCCGCCGAATGGCTTCCCAAACCTCCTGTGCACCGTGGGTCTCGACGAGATGGGCAAGCCTCGGATCGGCGACCACCTGGAGTGAGCACAGGGCCATTCGGGCCCTGCGTTCCGCGACGTTCATCACGCCGCCTCCTGGAATGCGCCCTGCCTCAACTGCATGGCCACGCGCAGGGAGGCCGCGGAGATCCGGTCCTGCCCGGCAAGGTCTGCGACGCTCCACGCCAGCCGCAACACCTTGTCCACACCACGGGCGCTCAGCAGGCCGCGGTTCAACGCTCGTTCCAGGGGCGATAGGTCCTCCGGCAGGGGCAGGTGCGAGCGAAGCCACGGACCGGACACTTCACCGTTGGTCCGCCAAGGTGTGTCCCGAAGCCGCATCACCTGTCTTTCCCGCGCCTCCAGGACACGTGCGGCGATCCCCGCGCTGGACTCGGGTTGTTCCTGGGCGCCGCCCAGGAAGGAACGGTGCTGCGGCAACATGTGATGCCGGATGTCGATTCGGTCCATGATCGGCCCCGACAACCGTTCCTGGTATCTCCGCACCGCCATGGGGGAACAGCCGCATTCGCGGCCCGTCACCCCATGGAAGCCGCAGGGACACGGGTTCGCCGCCAGCACCAGCTGGAATCGTGCCGGATAACGCACCTGCACGGCCGCCCTGCCTATGGTGATCCACCCGGACTCGAGCGGGGTACGCAACGCGTCGAGGATGCGCGCACCGAACTCGGGGGCCTCGTCCAGGAACAACACCCCCCGGTGGGCCAGGGAAATGGACCCGGGACGCACCAGTCGCGCTCCCCCACCGATTATCGAAGCCGGGGAGGACGAGTGGTGCGGATCCGCGTATGGCGGCTCGATCAGCAGACCCCCACTGAGATCCATCCCGGCAAGCGAGTGCAGGGCCGAAACCTCGACCGCCTCCTCGCCGTCGAGGGAAGGCAGGATGCTGGTCAACCGGGCAGCGAGCATGGTCTTCCCGACCCCGGGGGCTCCGTGCAGGAACACGTGATGCCTACCGGCGGCCGCCACCTCCATGACCCAGCGGCCGTCGAGATGCCCGCGCACATCCCGGAAGTCCAGCGGGGGCCGTTGCCCGGGATTCACGTCCTCCTCGACGGGGGGTTCCCAGCCACCTGCCGGCGGTTCCCCGTTCAGCACGGCGACGAGGTCCTTCAAGTGGCCGACGGCCCACACCGTGACTCCAGGCACCAGCGAGGCCTCGGCCTCTTGGCTGGCCGGAACGATGACCTTGTCGAACCCGCTCCGCACGGCGGCCAGCACCGCCGGTAGGATCCCCGGAACCCTGCGCAACCTGCCGTCCAGCCCCAGCTCCCCCAGACATACGTGATTTCGGGCGGCCTCCTTCGGCACCTTGTCGATGGCCGCCAAGGCAGCCGTTGCTATGGCCAGATCGTAGTGGGTTCCCGTTTTCGGCAGGTTCGCCGGGGAAAGGTTGATGGTCACCAACCCGTTGGGCCAGGGCAACCCGGCCCCGGTCACGGCCGCCCGGACCCTTTCCTTCGCCTGCGAGAGCGCCGCATCCGGCAGACCGACGAGCACGGTACGGGGCAGGCCGCCTCCCTCGGCCACCTCGACCTCGACCATTGCCCCTTCCAGTCCGTTGAGCGCCACGGACCAGGCTGACGCGGTGCTCATTCCTCGATCCCCCGGACGTGGTTGACAACAGGTTCCTGTCCGGGACGCAGCAGCACCCCGATGGCATCAATGCGCAGCCGGTCCGCCCGGATCCTGTGCTCGGCGAGCCACAAAAGGCTGAGTTGCCGGAGTTTGCTGCGCTTGCGCCACGTGACCGCTTCGAGAGGGTCCCCGAAACCGAGTCCCGAACGGCACTTCACCTCGATGAACACCAAGGCCTCGGCGTGCGGATCGTGGGCGATGATATCGAGCTCACCCTCGTTGCACCGCCAGTTGCGGTCGAGCACCTGCCATCCGAGGCCGACCAGATGCTCTACGGCGTGTTCCTCCCCGATCCGACCGATCGCCCGAGTCTTTCCACGAACAACCACAAGATCACCTCCTGCCCAACACTCTGGGCAGGAAACCAGGTCCGGCGAACCATTTCCACAGGACCTTTCCCGGCGACCTCTCCGACGAGGTCACATGAACAGCGCCCTAGGGCTGGTTGGGAACCGGGAGGTCGGAGTGGGTGATCTCCTCGATTGAGACGTCACGGAAGGTCAGGACCTTGGCGCTCTTCACGAACCTGGCTGGCCGGTACATGTCCCACACCCAGGCATCCCCCATCGACACCTCGTAGTAGACATCGCCACCCTCGGTACGCACCTTCAGATCGACTGCGTTGCACAGGTAGAACCGTCTCTCGGTCTCCACGGCATACGTGAAGATGCTGACTACGTCCTTGTACTCGTGGTAGAGATCAAGCTCCAGCTTGCTCTCGTACTGTTCCAGGTCTTCCGTGCTCATGGTGCCTCACACTCTAGCCGCATCGGGTACACAGGCGTAGCTGAGGCGGTGGATGGGGCTCGGTCCGAGCCGCTCCAGGGCCTTCTTGTGCGCGGCGGTGCAGTATCCCTTGTGCACGGCGAGACCGTAGCCGGGGTATTCCCGTTCGTAGGCGACCATGATCGCGTCGCGCTGGACCTTGGCGACGATGGACGCGGCGCTGATGCAGGCCGCCACCTTGTCTCCCTTCCAGATACCCAGTCCCGGTGTTCCCAGGCCGCTCACGGGGAAACCGTCGGTCAGGACGAACCCCGGCCTGACCCCCAGCCGGGCAACGGCCCTGCGAAGCCCCTGAAGATCGGCCTCGTGCATCCCGAGCGCATCGCAGTCGGCGGGCTCGACCCGGGCCCAGGCCACCGCGACGGCATGTTCCATTATCAGTTCACAGAGCCCGGCCCTGCGTTTCGGGCTCAACGCCTTGGAATCGTCGAGCCCCTCCACCGGGCGGGCGGGATCCAGGATCACGGCGGCCGCCACCAGCGGGCCGGCGCAGGCCCCGCGGCCCGCCTCGTCCGCCCCGGCGACCGGGCTGAAACCCGCCGCCACCAGGACGTCCTCGTATGCGCGGGCGCCGGTCAACACCCTGCCGGGGCCTCAATGATGGTGGGTTCCTCGGGCGCCTCTTGCTCCGGTGAGGGGATCTTCGCGAAAGTTTCCGGCACCCGGAAGGTGGACAACCTATCCAGTGGCGCCACGACGGCCACCGCCGCCCCAACCACTTTGCGCTTTGGCACGAAAGCAGCCGATCCGGCCTTTCCGCCATCTCTGGTGTCCCTCAGGTGACACCGAGAATCCGCTGACGCATTCCGGTGATCCCCCAGCACGAATATGTGATCTGCGGGAACGATGACGTCGAACGACATGGTCGAGGGGGCCACTTGGACCCCGTTCTCGGAGTACAGGTACTGTGACTCGTCCAGCGCCTCCCCGTTCACGGTCACGGCTCCCTCCGCCGTGCAGCAGGCCACCCGGTCCCCGGGCATGCCGATCACGCGCTTGATGAGATATCCTGCGCTGGAATTCGGCAGGACCCCGATGAACTCGAGGACCTGCTCCATCTGGGTGTGCTCCGGTTGCGGTCCCGAGAGCCAGTGCGCGGGATCCTCGAAGACCACGACGTCGCCACGCTGGAATCCTCCGAACTTGGCCACCAAGACCCTGTCCCCCACTTTCAGGGTGTTCTCCATGCTGCCGCTCGGGATGCTGAACATCTGGGCGACGAAGCCCCGCAGCACGGTTGAGATCAGGAGTGCGCCGACAAGGATGATGGCGACCTCTCCAATTCCACTGAAAAGCCTTCGGGGGAAGGACCGCGGTTTCTCCTGCTTGGCCCCGGTGCCGGATTCCTCGGTGTTTTCCAACGCAATCGCCTTCCTGAGAAAAACAAACGGCCCGCGCCGCCGGGTATCACCCTACAAGCGCAGGCCAAGCAAACACCCTCAGGCGCGTTTCTCCTTGATCCTGGCTGCCTTGCCGCGCAGGTCGCGCAGGTAGTACAGCTTGGCGCGACGCACGTCGCCGCGGCGCTCCACCTCGATCTTCTCGATGATGGGGCTGTGAAGCGGGAAAGTGCGCTCCACACCCACGCCAAGGCTTATCTTGCGGACCGTGAAGGCCTCCTGCACTCCACTGGCATTGCGGGCGATCACGACACCCGCGAACACCTGGATGCGGGACCGGCCACCCTCGATGACCCGCACGTGCACACGCACCGAGTCACCGGGGCGGAACTCGGGAATGTCGGGGCGCAGGGAGGCCTGGTCAATGGCCTTGATCAACGGATTGGTCATGATGTCCTCGTCAGTGCCACAGGTCACCGCGGTAGTCGTTCTCTCGCCGTGTCCCGGGCTGTCCCCCTGTGGCAGGAGCCGGAACGTGGGCGGGCCACCCGATCGGGCAGCAGCCAGCAATTATGCCACAAGAAACAAGAAGCTGCAGTGTTGTGAAGTCTCCACGAACCGAAGTGGGGCGCCCGTTCCGGACGCCCCACGCGGGTGGCTTTGACCTGTCTGCTCGGAGAAGTTTCGGTCCCCTACTTGCCGTCACCCTTGAACAGCGACTTGATGAGGTCACGGTTCAGCTGGGAGATGGATTCCAGTGGGATGCCCTTCGGGCAGACCGCAGCACACTCCCCGATGTTGGTGCAGTTACCGAAGCCCTCCTGGTCGTGCTGGGCGACCATCGACTTCACGCGACGGTAGCGTTCCGGCTGCCCCTGCGGGAGCATCGCCAGGTGGGTGATCTTCGCCGACGTGAACAGCATCGCGGAGCTGTTCGGGCAGGCCGCGACGCAGGCACCGCAGCCGATGCACGTGGCGTTGTCGAAAGCCTTGTCGGACTCCCGCTTCGGGGCAGGGGTCGCATGGGCGTCGGGGGCGGAACCCGTGTTGGAGGAGATGTAGCCACCGGACTGGACGATCCGGTCCAGCGCCGTGCGATCCACCGCGAGATCCTTGATGACCGGGAACGCCCCGGCTCGCCAGGGTTCGATCTCGATCGTAGCCCCGTCGGCGAAGGAACGCATATGCAGCTGACAGGTGGTGGTTGCGGAACCGCCGTGGGCAATGCCATTGATCACGAGACCACACATGCCGCAGATGCCCTCGCGGCAGTCATGGTCGAAGGCAACCGGTTCCTCGTTCGCGTCCGTGAGCTGCTCGTTGAGCATGTCGAGCATCTCCAGGAAGGACATGTCCGGGGACACGCCGTCGATGTCGTACTCGGCCATCGCGCCCCTCGAATTGGGGCCGGCCTGGCGCCAGATGCGCAGCTTGAGCTTCACTTGTAACTCCGTTGCTTCAGTTCGATTGCCTTGTAGACGAGTGGCTCGCGATGCAGGATCGGTTTGTTGCCCTCACCGGTCCACTCCCAGGCCGCGACGTAGAGGAACTCGTCGTCGTGACGCAGCGCCTCGCCCTCCTCGGTCTGGGACTCGGCCCGGAAGTGACCACCGCAGGACTCGCGACGGTGCAGGGCATCGATGCACATCAGCTCACCCAGCTCGAAGAAGTCCGCGACCCGCCCTGCGCGTTCGAGGGCCTGGTTGAAATCCTCGTTGACACCGGTGACGCGCACATTCCGCCAGTACTCCTCACGGAGTTCGCGGATGAGGCCGATGGCCTTGACCAGCCCTTCCTCCGTGCGGTTCATTCCGCAGTACTCCCACATGATCTGCCCCAGTTCCTTGTGGAAGGAATCCACGGATCGGGTGCCCTGGATGCTCAGCAGCTTGTAGACGCGTGCCGTGGCGGTCTGCAGTGCTTCGACCACCGCCGGGTGCTTGTCCGAGATCTTCTCGAAGGGGCCGTCGGCCAGGTAGTCGTTGATCGTGTTGGGAAGCACGAAATACCCGTCGGCGAGCCCCTGCATCAGCGCCGATGCGCCGAGGCGGTTCGCGCCGTGGTCGGAGAAGTTGGCCTCGCCGCCCACGTACAGGCCGG
>ERZ772977.521-NODE-521-length-25275-cov-10.851745_pt1 | contig 25275 bp, 16 predicted proteins | sample MGYA00511131_ERZ772977 | MGnify/ENA primary metagenome ERZ772977 (study PRJEB29015, sample SAMEA2737935) | human oral metagenome | biome: human oral; feature: human-associated habitat; material: dental | place: China | collected 2151 ...
AACGTGTACCGCTTCGACCAGAACGGCTACATGCTCTCCGGCTGGGTCTACTGGGATGGCGCGTGGCGCTACCACAACGGCGCCGGAGCGCAGGTCACCGGATGGGTCAACCTGGGTGGCTCGTGGTTCTACTTGACGCCAGAGACCGGCGCGATGGTCACCGGCTGGCAGATGGTGGGAGACAAGTGGTTCTTCTTCGCCTCTAACGGTGTCATGATGACCGGCTGGCTCTACACGAGCGGCGCGTGGTACTACCTGGATCCGTCCGGTGCGATGCACACCGGCTGGCTTCAGATGGGCTCTCACTGGTACCTGATGAGCGACAGTGGCGCCATGACGATCGGATGGAAGCCGCTGGGAAGCACCTGGTACTACTTCGGTGCCTCGGGCCAGATGGCCACCGGCTGGCAGCAGATCGGAGGCGCCTGGTACTACTTCGGGACCGGAGGCGACATGTACACGGGCGGCCACTGGATTGGGTGGCGCTGGTACACCTTCGGCAGTGACGGACGCTGGCTGGGTTGATGCTCAGCTGAGAGCCGGGAGATAGCGACTCCCGTCCGTGCGCGGTGGGGGTGGAGTTCCAATCGGAACGTCCACCCCTACCGTCGTGTTGTGCGTGTGCGTCTGGTCAGCACTCAAGCGGAGCGATCCACCGGATCTGGGTGCCCACCCCGCCCTCGCCGCTGCCGGCATCGAACGAGCCGCGGTGTCGTCGTGCACGTTCCGCCATGTTCGCCAAGCCGGAGTTGCGGGTGCGCGATGGGTCGATGCCTCGACCGTCGTCGGTGATCGTGATGCGCACGCGCCCCGATTTGCCACGCCCCGACACATCGACGCACACGGCCGCTGCGGTCGCGTGGGCGTGGCGGGCGATATTAGACAGGCCTTCGCGCACGATAGCTACGACATCGTCGGACAGGTCCGGGTCGACGCGGCCGTCGAACTCGTCGATGACGACGAGCTCGTTATCCAGGTCCGAGTTGATGGCGTTGCCGTCAAGCGTGATGAGCAGCGAGGGCGCAAAACCGAGGGCTGAACGCGTCAGCGACGATTCGCGGCGGATTCTCTCCACCAGGCCGACGGCCTTGTCGCGCTCGCGTAGGTTGTGCACGATCGTGCGGATCTGACGCACGGCCTCGTCGATGGAAGCGAGCGAAGAATCGATGAGGGACTCGAGGGCAGCCGGGTCCGTCTGGCCTGCAGCGACCTTCTGCTTGGCTGCATCCAGCGCCATGCCGGTCGCAAACAGCTGCTGGATGGCAAAGTCGTGGAGGTCGCGCCCGATGCGGTCGCGCTCGTCCAGCAGTGCGGCCACGTCCTGAGCGTGGCGAGCCGATGCAAGCTCAAGGGCAAGCGTGGCCTGGGAAGCGAGGGATTCCGCGAGCGAAAGCTCGGAGCTGTCGAACTCGGGTGCGCCGATCTGACGGAGCAGAATGAGGACACCGGACGACACGCCACGCGAACGCAGTGGCGCGTACAGGGCCGATCCGAAGGCAGCTAGCTGGGGGACACGCATCGTCTGCGCGCGCGACATCGAGTCCACGATCATGCCGGTACCCTCGTGCAACACGCTCATCGCGCGGCCTTCGGGCGGGAAAGTTAAACCCAGCAGGCTGGAGGCGTTCTTGCCGTCGACGATTTCGGCAGCCCACGTGTCGCCCACGGACTGCAGGACGATGATGGCGGTGTCCGCGTGGGACACTTCGCGCACGGTCTTGGCAATGAGCTCGAGCGCCTCCTCCTCATCGGCGCCCTCCAGCATGGTGGTTGTCAGCGACTGAGAGGCGCTGATCCACCGCTCGGTGCGCTTGGAGTCCGCGTACAGGTGCGCGTTTTCAACGGCGATGCCAGCGGCGGGTGCGAGCGCGCTGAGGACAGCGGCATCGGCGGACGAATACCCGCCCGCCTTCCCGCACAGGTACAGGCGTCCGTAGACCTGCTCGTGTACGAGGATCGAGACACCCAGGAACGGGGGAGTGGAAGCGGGCAGATCGAGGTCGGGTGCATCCGACGGCGAGTTGACGAGGAGAGGCACACTCGCGGGGATCGCCGTCATGAGAGACTCGGGGACCTCGGGGACTGGACCGTCCTCGTGGAACTCGAGTTGCAGGGTGGTGGCCCCCCACGTGTCCAGGACTGAGAGCGTAGCGTGCGGAGAGGACGTCAAGGCGCAGGCCTGGTCCACGAAGTTCTGCAGGCCCGCCTTCAAGTCCAGGGAACTGGTGAGGTCCAGGGCAGCTTGCAGCAGCGTGAAGTCAGTGGAGTCGGTGCTCATTGTTCCTCCTGGTTGAGGGCCCAGCGGTAGGCGGGGAGGGCCTGCAGGACCTCGTCGTGTGTGCCGCGCGCGGCGATCGTCGCGCACTGGCCGGGCTCGGGCGCAGCCAAGACGATGACGTGGTCGGCCTGGTCCAGGGCGCTCAAGCGGTGGGTGACCACCAGGGTAGCCCGCTCGGGTGAGCGCGTCAGGAGCGTTTCCATGAGGCGGTCGGCCGTCGCCGCATCAAGGTGCTCGGAGGCCTCGTCGAGAGCCATGATCGGAGCGGGCGCGGCGAGAGCCCTGGCCATGAGCAGGCGGCGGCGCTCTCCGCCGGACACGGTTGTGCCTCCGGAGCCGATCACGGTGTCGAGGCCGTCGGGCAGGGACTGGACCCACTGCGCGAGGCCGGCTCGGGACAGCAGTTCCGAGGCCTCGTCGCGGGTAAGGGATGCGCGCGCGACCCGCAGGTTTTCGTAGATGGTGGTGGCGAAGACGTGTGCGTCCTCCGCCGTCATCGTGATGCGTGAGGTGAGTTGGTCGCGATCGGCTCCCCATGCGGGAACGCCGTTGATCAGAGCACTGCCCGACTTGGGCGGGATGACGCCCGTGAGGGTCGCTAGCAGCGTCGTCTTGCCGATGCCCGAGGGCCCGACGATCGCGAGGGACGATCCCGGGCGTAGCGTCAGCGAAATACCCGTTGCGAGCGTTGGCCCGCCCGGCCAACCGATGGCGAGATCGCGTGCCTCGATGACGGTGGCTCCCTCCGGGATGTCGTGGGGCTGCGCCGGTACCTCCTCGTCCAGGAGCGAACAGATGCGCGTCGCGGCCTGGGCGCTGCGCACGAGCTGGGCGGCGGCGGGCGTCAGCTCGGTGACTCCCTCGAACGCGGATAGCGGGACGAGGACGATGACGGCCAGGAGGACCTGTGCGAGGACCCCCGAGGTCGTCTGTGGGATCCCGATCAGGAGGGCGCCGATCACCGCAACGCCCATCGCGCATACGTCGAGGCCGCGCGCGAACGCGGACAGGCGCGCCGAGCGGGCCAGAGCGGCGCTCAGGGCAGCCTCGGACTCGCTGAGAGAGCGGCGCGCGCGCTCCAGCGTGCCCGCCATGAACAGCTCGGTGGCACCCTCGAGGATCGCGAGCGAGGTCGCCGCGATGTCGGTGCGCGCATCGGCTCCCTGGCTCTCAGCCAGGCGCACCGAGCGGGCGATGAGGACCGGGGCGATGACGCCCGAAACGACGAGGCTGATCGCGAGGATGATGCCGGCCGCCGGAGAGATGATCGTGATGACACCGACCGTACCCACGCCGACGATCGCCGCGACAAGAGCTGGCAGGAGAGTCTTGACGACAACGTTGCCGACCTCATCAACGTCGGCTCCCGCACGGGTCATGAGATCGCCTCGGCGCAGCGTGGAAAGCTTCGTTCCGGGGGCCGCAGCCAACACGTCGTAGAGGTTGTTGCGCAGGCTATCCATGCCCGTCAGCGCCACCTTGTGGGAAGCGAGGCGTGACAGGTAGCGTGCGAGGGCACGCGAGACACCAAAGAGGCGAACCGAGGTCGCAGCGACCGTCAGGTAGAGCACCGGGGGTTGCTGGGACGCGCGTGCGATGAGCCAGGCGGCGGTGCCGCCGAGAGCGATTGCGGCGCTGAGGGCGGTGACGCCGAGAAGCAACGACAGAGCGAAACCCGAGCGCGAGACGTCGAGCATGGAGATGCATCGGCGCAGCGCAGCGGATTCAGCGCGGGTGAGAAAGAGCTTCATGCGCGTGCCTCCTCGTCAGCGGCCGAGCGAACGTCGATGACAGCATCAGCTGCCTCCATCATGGCTGCGCGGTGCGCGATGACGATGACGGTGCGTCCCGCGTCCCGCATCGCGTCGATAGCCCGCACGACGGTCTCTTCGCTGACGGCATCAAGGTGTGCTGTGGGCTCGTCGAGGATAACGACCTGGGAGTGTGCGGCGAGGGCTCGCGTGAGGGCGAGGCGCTGGCGCTGTCCAACGGACAGGCCGACGCCGCCGGAGCCGATGACGGTGTTCCACCCGTCCGGGGCGCTGGCCAAGACTTCATCGAAGCCGGTTGCCGCTGCCGCATCGTTCAGGTCGTCGAGAGGCAGATCGCCCATGTTGTCCAGGATCGTACCGGGAACCAGCGTGGGGGATTGGGGCACCCACGAGATCTGGCGACGCCATGCGGCGGGATCGATATCCGACAGGACGGACTCACCGCTTTCGGAGGACGAGGCCGACGGCCGCAGCAGGACACGACCTGCATCCGGTGTCATGTCGGCCAGCAAACACAGGACAATCGTCGACTTTCCCGTGCCGGAGGGACCGCACAGCGCCGTCACGATGCCAGGCGCGATGACGCCGCTCGTCGGAGCCGGAGCCCACGCGCCGCGCGCACGCACGCCGAGGCTATCGAGAACGATGTCGGTGCGTGCCATGTCGGGGCACTCGTCGGTTCCGGGGGAGTCCACGGCCTCGGCCTCTTCGATGATGTCGAACGCTGCCTTCGACGCCGTCACGCCGTTCGCCGACGCGTGGAACTGTGCGCCGACCTGGCGCAGGGGCTCGAAAACCTCGGGCGTGAGCATGATGACAGCGAGGCCGTGGAACAGTGAAATGTTGCCGAAAACGAGGCGCATGCCGACCTCGACGGCGACGAGGGCCACCGACAGGGTCGTCAGGAACTCGAGCACGCCGCCCGAGAGGAACGCGACGCGAAGCGTGGCCATCGTAGCCTTTGTATTCTCGGCACCCAGAGCGTGCAGGTGCGTGCGCGGTGCCTTTTCGCGGCCGAGGCCGCGGAGCGTGGGCAGGCCCGACATGAGGTCGAGGAGCTGGGCGGTCAGGCGCTTCATCGACGCGAGCTTGTCCTCCGAGGCTGCCTGCGTAAAACGCCCGATGAGAATCATGAAGATCGGGATCAGAGGGATGACGAGGAGAGCGATGAGCGCGGACCAGAAGTCGAGCAGAAGAATGACGCCGAGGGCCGCCGGGGTCACCGTGCACACGAGGACAAGCTGGGGCAGGAAGGAGACGAAGTAGGGACGCAGATCCTCGAGCCCCGTCGACAGTAGGGTCGTCGTCTCCGCGCCCTTGGTCGCCCTCCAACGAGATCCCAGCGTGACGCTCGCATCCACGACGCGTCCGCGCAGCTCCCTCACCGCGGCGGCGGCCGCGCGAGTGCTCACCGCCTCACGGGCGGCGACGATCAGCGCGCGGCAGGCAAACACGGCCGCGATTCCCACAATGAAGGGCCAGACGTCGGTGAGGGACGCGGTGCCCGAGACGACGGGGGAGAGGGCTGCGGAAATGAGAAGCGCCTGGGCGAGAACCAACAGCGCAGTCAGCGTCCCTAGGAGGGCCGTCACAGCGATGGGGCCGCGCGCCGAGCGGGCATAACGCAACAAGCGAGGATCAAAGGGACGCACGTATCTATTGTGCCTGAAAAAGCCTCGTCATGGGTCAAAGGTCCTCATCCTCGTGGCGTGACAACAAACGCGCCCGGCCCCTGCGAGGGGGCCGGGCGCGTTGTGATGCGAGGATCAGTTGGCGAAGAAGTTCTCGCCCACGCGGATCTTCTTGAGCAGCAGACCCGTCTGCGTCTCTACGTCCTCGGCGCCCACGCGAGCGCGGAACATCCAGTAGGACCAGAAGACGTAAACCAGGACGATCGGCAGCAGGCAGACGGTCACGATGGTCATGACAGTCAGCGTCGACGGGGTCGAGGAAGCCTGATCAATCGTCAGCGAGTACGCCGGGTTGATCGAGGACTTCTGGACGGCCGGAGCCATCGAAGCGAACACCCACGCGACAGCGCCGGCGATGGCGACCGAGGAGGCCGTGAAGGACAGCCCCTCTCGTCGCAGCGACGCCTGCGACAGAGCCGTCGATGCGATGATCGCGAGCGCAGCAACCACGAGCGGGATCCACGCCAGAACGTTCGTCGTGTAGGCGAACTGACCCCAGACCAGCCAGGCAGCGGCCAGGACGGTCGCGGCGATCGTCGCGGGGGCGGCAATCGCGTTGGCGCGGTCGCGGACCTCGCCCGTCGTCTTCAGCGCCAGGAACTGCGCGCCGTGAGCCAGGCACACGGCCATAACGGCCAGACCGCCCAGGATGGTGTAGGGCGTGAGCAGCGAGAAGAAACCGCCGGTTAGCTGGTGCGTCGCGGTTGCCAGCGACTGGTTGACCAGCGTCGGGTCGATGACGGTGCCGGTGGCCACGTCAACAACCTCGATGCGCATGCCCTGAACGAAGTTCGCGAAAGCGACGCCCAGCAGGATCGGGACGAGCCACGCGCTGATCGTGTGCGCCCAGTCCCAGGCGTGACGCCACTTCTCGGTGGCGACCTTGGAGCGCCACTCGAGAGCCATGACGCGGATGATCAGGCAGACGAGGATCAGGAACAGGGCGAGGTACATGCCCGAGAACATGGTCGCGTACCACTCGGGGAACGCGGCGAAGGTTGCGCCACCAGCGGTGAGCAGCCACACCTCGTTGCCGTCCCAGTGGGGGCCGATCGTGCGCACGGTCTGGGTGCGCTCACGGTCGCCCTTGGCGACGAAGGGGAGGAGCATGCCGACGCCGAAGTCGAAGCCCTCGAGGATCAGGTAGACCGTCCACAGAACGGCGATGAGAACGAACCACAGGATAGACAGAGTCATGATCGGTGTTCCTCTCAGTATCCGAAGGACAGGTCGGCGGGAGCATCGTCTTCAGCCTTGTCGGCCTTCGACGAGTGGATGCCCTCGACGGCGTAGCGCTTCATGAGGATGTACCACATGACGCCGAGGACGCCGTACAGCAGGGTGAACAGGATGAGCGAGGTGAGCATCTGGCCAGCCGGAACGTTGGGGGAGATACCCATGTCGGTCATCATGTTGACGGAACCCAGGTCGGAGCCCGCGGACAGCGCCTGCAGGTTCGGGACGACAACCCACGGCTGACGACCCATCTCGGTGAAGATCCAGCCGAAGGAAGCGGCTGCGAACGGCAGGGGGAGGTTGACCAGGGCGAGGACGCTCAGCCACTTGTTGGACGAGGTGCGTCCGCCGCGGGTGGCCCACAGGCCCCATGCCGCCAGCAGGAAGGCCAGCATGCCCAGACCGATCATGAAGCGGAACGACCAGAAGGCGACCATCTGCGGAGGACGGAAGTCGTACTGCGAGGCGTCACCATACTTGGCGGTGAAGTTCGCATCGGAGTTGAGCAGCTCCACCATGCGCTCCTGGACGTCGGCGACGCCCTCGGAGGTGGCGGTGAAGGAGTTGTGCGACATGAAGGACGCGACGCCGGGGACCTTGATGAACTGGGTCGGCTGCGCGCCGTCATCGCCGAGGGGGCAGGAGCCGAACTGGGCGATCGTGAAGGCCGCGCCGTCGGTGTCCACACAGATACCTTCGGCGGCAGCCATCTTCATGGGCTGGACCTCAACCATCTCCTGGCCCTGGATGTGGCCGGAGGCAGCGGTGCCGAGGCCGCCGATGAGGACGGCGGTCAGGCCGAAGCGGGCGATCGGGCGCCAGACGTCACGCGACTGAGCCATGGCCTCGTCGGAGCCCTCGCGGGCGGTGCGCACCATCCACCAGATGGAGATGCCGGCAACGAAGGACCCGGCGACCAGCCAGGCGGAGGTGATGACGTGTGCGTATTCGCTCAGGTAGACGCCGGAGGTGATGAGCTCCATGAAGCCGCTCACGCCGTCGAGCTCGGCGCGGCCGGTCTCGGGGTTGAAGCGGGCGCCCACGGGGTGCTGCATCCACGCGTTCGCCGCGAGAATCCAGGCCGCCGAGAACATGGTGCCCAGGGCGACGCACCAGATCGTCAGCAGGTGCATGCCCTTGGAGAGGCGGCCCCAGCCGAAGATCCACAGGCCCAGGAAAGTGGACTCGAGGAAGAAGGCGAGGAGGGCCTCGACGGCCAGGGGAGCGCCGAAGATGTCGCCGACGAAGCGGGAGTATTCGGACCAGTTCATGCCGAACTGGAACTCCTGCACGATACCGGTGGCGACACCGAGCGCGAAGTTGATGAGGAGGAGCTTGCCAAAGAAGCGAGTTGCTTGCAGCCAGTATTCCTTGCCGGTGCGGTGCCACGCGGTCTGCATGATGGCAACCAGCAGGGACAGGCCGATCGTCAGCGGCACGAGGACGAAGTGGTAGACGGTGGTAACACCGAACTGCCATCGTCCGACGGTGACCGCGTCAAGCGCTGTCTGCGCGAGGGTCATGATGGGACCTTCTCGTGTTGGGATTGGGGTCGACTATCCCGTGTTCGAGATCCATGGGACCTATGTCACGGGTTGTCATTAATGTAGCCCAAAATCGTCGGTTGGATTGGTTGAAATGCTGGTTCAGAGGTCGTTTTGTGACATACGCGTCCGAATAATTTTTACGGGTTCTTCCGTGAGATATTGCTCCGTGTTGCGTTGTCCTGATCACCACATCGTTGGTACGAGGCTCTGTTGTGCGACAATAGACGTGAATGGATGTCGCGGGAGTGCCCCCGCGACGAGAGCCGAGCGATGACGTATTCATATGCCGCCGGCCGCTGCGCATCAGCGCTCCACTAGGTTTCCGCCCCACGCGGGCGATGAAAAAGGGTGCGTCCAGGCACGGGGCGCGCACCCACCATTGGAGAATCGTGACAACCGAATCCACTACGCCCGTGGCACCCGCCGCGTCGTTGCTGTTCCAGGCGCCCGTGTTCCAGGCTGCCCCCGAGGTCGCTCCTCCCGCAATTGTCGAGGAGTCAGAGCCTAAGCGTCGCCGCAAGTCCTCTGCCGCCGACGAGGAGTCTGCTCCTCGCGAAGAGGGCGCCCCGAAGAGCCGCCGTCGCTCGAAGAAATCAGCTGATGAAGCCGATGCCGTCGAAGCCCCCGAGGCTCCCGCCTCCGAGTCTGAGTCTGAGGAGGCGCCCGCCGAGCCGAAGACCCGTCGGCGCCGTCGCTCCAAGAAGGCGGACGAGGCCTCCGCCCAGGAAGACGCCGGCAAGGCTGAGGCGCCCGCGCAGGACTCCGACTCCTCGGACGAGGAGGAAACCTCCGGTCGTCGCCGTCGTCGCCGCCGCGCGCGCAGCTCCGCCTCCTCCGAGGAAGGTGGCGATCCCGCGGACCAGGTCCAGGCCCTCAAGGGGTCCACGCGCCTGGAGGCGAAGAAGATGCGTCGCCGCGAAGGCCGCCGCGAAGGCCGCCGTCGCCACTCCATCTCCGAATCCGAGTTCCTCGCGCGCCGTGAGTCGGTCGAGCGCACGATGGTCATCCGCGACCAAGACGGCCTCGATCAGATCGCCATTCTCGAAGACGGCCTGCTCGTCGAGCACTACGTCGCGCGTCGCACGCAGTCCTCGATGGTCGGGAACATCTACCTGGGCCGCGTCCAGAACGTGCTTCCCTCGATGGAAGCGGCATTCGTCGACGTCGGCCGCGGACGCAACGCCGTCCTGTACGCCGGCGAGGTCAATTGGGACGCCGTCGGCATGGAGGGCAAGCCCCGTCGTATCGAGGCGGCGCTGAAGTCTGGCGATCCGGTCCTCGTTCAGGTGACGAAGGACCCGATCGGCCATAAGGGTGCCCGCCTGACCTCTCAGATCACGCTGGCCGGCCGCTACCTGGTCCTCATCCCCGGCGGGTCCATGATGGGCATCTCCCGTAAGCTGCCGGACAAGGAACGCGCTCGCCTGAAGAAGATCCTCAAGGCTGTCGTGCCCTCCGGCTCGGGCGTCATCGTGCGTACCGCCGCGGAAGGCGCGACGGAGGAGCAGATTCGCGACGATGTCGCTCGCCTGACCCGTCAGTGGGAGGATATCGAGAAGAAGCGCACCAACACGAAGAGCGCCCCGACGCTGCTGCGCGGGGAGCCTGAGCTGGCCGTGCGCGTCGTGCGCGACATCTTCAATGAGGACTTCTCGAAGCTCGTGATCGAGGGCCGTGACACCTATGCGACCGTCAAGGAATACGTCGACGAGCTCAGCCCTGAGCTCTCCGATCGCGTCGAGCAGTGGGTGGGCACGGAGGACGTCTTCCGCGCGCATCGCATCGACGAACAGCTCGCGAAGGGCATGGACCGTAAGGTGTGGCTGCCCTCGGGCGGCACCCTGATCATCGACCGCACCGAGGCGATGACCGTCATTGACGTCAACACCGGCAAGTTCATCGGTGCCGGCGGCACGCTCGAGGAGACGGTGACCCGTAACAACCTCGAGGCCGCCGAAGAGATCGTGCGCCAGCTGCGCCTGCGCGACATCGGTGGCATCGTCATCATCGACTTCGTGGACATGGTCCTCGAATCCAACCGTGACCTCGTGCTGCGTCGCCTGGTGGAGTGCCTGGGACGCGACCGTACGCGCCACCAGGTCACCGAGATTACGTCCCTGGGCCTCGTGCAGATGACCCGTAAGCGCGTGGGTGAGGGCCTCGTCGAGGCCTTCTCCTCCTCGTGCGAGGCCTGCGAGGGCCGCGGCTTCATCGTTCACCAGCACCCGGTGGAAACCTCCGGGGCCGAACAGCCTTCGAAGGGCTCGAAGGGTTCGAAGAAGCAACAGAAGAAGGCTGAGCCTCGCCGTCTCGAGGACAATGCCGATCATGAGCGCGCCAAGGAGGCTCTGAGCGCGATCGCCGCTGCCTCGACCCGTAAGGAAGAGGAAGGCGCGGCCGCGGAGCCGGCACCCACCAAGAAGCGCCGCACGCGCGCCGTTTCGACCGAGGTCAAGGAACCCGAGGCTTCTTCCGTCGAGCAGGTTGCAGCGCCCGAGGCTCCCGCTGAGGAATCCGCGTCCAAGCCCGCCGCCGAGAAGGCCGAGGAAAGCGCGACCAAGCGTCCTCGTCGTCGCCGCCGCGTCGCCGAGTCCGCTCCGCTGCCCGAACTGCCCGTGCGCATCGACCTGCCCGAGCCGGTCGATCACTCGGACGAGCCTGCGGCCCCCACCAAGGATGCCTCCGAGATTCAGCTGCCCGAGCATCGCGAGAAGGCTCCGGTCACCCGCCGCCGCGCATCCCGCAAGGCTGCCACGGCCTCGTCCGAAGAACCGGCCGAGGCGCCCGCGCCGAAGAAGACCCGTCGCCGCGCCACCGCGCAGACGGCTGTTCCCGAGGTGCCGACGGACGAGACTCCCGCCACCGCGCCGGTGAGTGCGTCGGTCGCGGAGGAAACTTCCGTCCAGGAGCCCGCCGCGCCGCGCAAGACTCGTAGGCGTCGCGTCGCCGTCTCGACCGGCATTGTCGAGCCCGACGCGGCTCCCACCCCCGTCGTCATCGACCTGCCCGCGCGCGCCGAGGTGAGCGTCCCGGCGGTGCCGACCAAGTCGACCGATGACATTGCGCTTCCCGAGGCGAGCGATCAGCCGCGCGTCAAGCGCCGTCGTCGCGCCGCATCGACCGGCATCGTTGACGCCGGGTAATGGTCCAGGCGCCGGGGGAGGGGCGATCATCCCTCCCCCGAGCGTAGGGTGTGGAATCGCACAGCACTTCACACCTGCCCGTGACCGTGCCGGCTTGCAATCCGGCGTGCGAATCGGCTAAATTTGATCGTCGGCGCAACAAGCGCCAACGGAATCATGACAATGAGACAAGTCCTCGGCAGTTTCGAGGCGCGATTCCGGTTACGAATACGAGAAGAGATGAGCTCCAACGTGGTCTACGCGATCGTCAAGGCTGGCGGCCGGCAGGAAAAGGTGTCCGTCGGTGACGTCGTCGTCGTCGACAAGCTGGCAGAAGAAATCGGTTCGAGCATTGAGCTCCAGCCGCTGATGCTGGTGGATGGCGACGCCATCACCGTTGACGCAGCCAAGCTGGGCAAGGTTTCCGTCAAGGCTGAGGTTGTTGACTCGGCCAAGGGCCCCAAGATTTCCATCATTAAGTACAAGAACAAGTCGGGCTACCGCAAGCGCCAGGGACACCGTCAGAAGATGTCGGTCGTCAAGATCACTGAGATCGCCTGAACCCGACGTTCCCACGAGCAGAAAGTAGCAACTGATGGCACATAAGAAGGGCCTTGGTTCCTCCCGTAACGGTCGCGACTCGAACGCGCAGCGCCTCGGCGTGAAGCGCTACGGCGGCCAGCTGGTCAACGCTGGTGAGATCCTCGTTCGTCAGCGCGGCACCCACTTCCACCCTGGCGACGGCGTTGGCCGTGGCAAGGATGACACCCTGTTCGCCCTGCGCGCCGGTGCGGTTGAGTTCGGCCGCAAGCGCGATCGCAAGGTCGTCAGCGTTTCGCCGGTCTCTGCCTGAGACCGCGCGCATAAAGGGCGTCCGGCGTTGCCGGGCGCCCTTTTGAACATTCATTTTCAGTCGTCAGGAGCAACAGTGGCAGACTTCGTGGATCGCGTGACTCTGCATGCGATGGGTGGCAACGGCGGTAACGGCGTTGCCTCGATTAAGCGTGAAAAGTTCAAGCCGCTGGCCGGCCCTGACGGCGGAGACGGCGGCAATGGCGGCTCGGTCATCCTGGAGGTGAGCGAGCAGGAGACCACGCTTCTGAACTACCACCGCAGCCCGCATCGTCGTGCGGATAATGGCACGCCCGGCATGGGTGACTTCCGTCAGGGTAAGACCGGCGCGGACATCATCCTGCCGGTTCCCGAGGGAACTGTCGTCAAGTCGATGTCGGGTGAGCTGCTCGCTGACCTAACGGGTGCGGGCGCCCGTTACGTGGTCGCCGAAGGTGGTCGCGGTGGCCTGGGCAACGCTGCGCTGGCGTCGAAGGCCCGTAAGGCCCCCGGCTTCGCCTTGCTGGGCGAGCCCGGCGAGGAGCGCGACGTCATCCTTGAGTTGAAGTCCGTCGCGGACGTGGCTCTCGTTGGCTTCCCGTCGGCGGGTAAGTCCTCGCTGATTGCGGCCCTGAGCTCGGCGCGCCCGAAGATCGCCGATTACCCCTTTACGACGCTGGTCCCGAACCTGGGCGTCGTGTCGGCTGGCGATACGCGCTACACGGTGGCCGACGTTCCCGGCCTGATCCCCGGTGCCTCCCAGGGACGAGGCCTCGGCCTCGACTTCCTGCGCCACATCGAGCGTTGCGCGGTTATCGTGCACGTGCTTGACACCGCCGCCTTCGAGACCGATCGCGAGCCGGTTGAGGACCTGCGCATCATCGAGGCGGAGCTGGAGGCCTACCAGGGCGACCTGACGCAGGTCGAGGGCTACGTGCCGATTATGGAGCGTCCCCGCGTCATCGTTTTGAACAAGATCGACATCCCGGACGGTCGTGATCTTGCCGAGATCACGCGCCCGGACCTGGAGTCTTTCGGCTGGCCCGTCCTTGAGGTGTCCGCCGTGTCCCACGAGGGCCTCAAGGAGCTGTCTTTTGCTCTGGCCGGCATCGTCGAGGCGGAGCGCGCGAAGCGTCCTGCCCTCGAGGCCGCCCGTCCCGTTATCCGTCCGAAGGCGGTCGGGCGCAGCGTGGAGATCACGGTGCGCAAGACCCGTAAGGACGGCGAGGAAGTCTTCCAGGTGCGCGGCGACAAGCCGGAGCGCTGGGTGCGTCAGACCGACTTCGCTAACGACGAGGCCGTGGGCTACCTGGCGGATCGCCTGAACGCCGCGGGTGTTGAGGACGAGCTGATGAAGGCTGGCGCGGTCGCCGGCGACACCGTCGTGATCGGCGACCTGGACGGAGGCGTCGTCTTCGACTGGGAGCCGACCCTGACGACCGGACCGGAGCTGCTGGGTTCGCGAGGTACCGACCTGCGCCTGGATCAGAACGCGCGTCCGAGCCGTAAGGAACGTCGCGAGGTGTATCACCAGGTCATGGATGCCAAGACCGCTGCCCGCGACGAGCTGTGGACGGAGCGCCAGGCCGGACACTGGACCGATGCGTCGGATCAGTCATGAGCGGAGTGTCAGCGGCTTCTCGCATCGTCGTCAAGATCGGTTCGTCGTCGCTCTCTCGCGAGGACGGCGGCCTCGATCTGAATCGTATTGACTCGGTTGCGCGCCTTGTGGCGCGCTGGCGCGGGGCGGACCGCGAGGTCGTCATCGTGTCGTCGGGCGCGGTCGCGGCGGGCCTTGATCCGCTTGGCTTCACCTCGAAACCGAAGGACCTGCCGAGCGTGCAGGCCGCTGCCGCGATGGGCCAGGGGCTTCTGATGGCGCGGTGGACGGCCGCCTTCCAAGCGCATCACCTCGATGCCGCCCAGGTGCTGCTGACCACGGACGACGTTATGCGCCGCGATCACTATACGAACGTGCGCGCCTCGCTGACGCGACTCCTCGGCCTCGGCGTTGTCCCGATTCTCAACGAAAACGACGCGGTGACCACCCGCGAGCTGCGTTTCGGCGACAATGATCGCCTTGCCGCGCTCATCGCCCAGATGATCAAGGCCGACGCCCTCGTGCTGCTGACTGACGTGGACGGCCTCTACACCGCTCCTCCGGACCACCCGGGCTCGAAGCTGATCGAACGGGTTGAGGGCGCGGACGACCTCATGAGCGTGCTCGTGACCGGCGCTGGCTCTCGCGTGGGCACGGGCGGCATGGCGACGAAGGTGCAGGCCGCCATGCTGGCGACCACCAGCGGCATTGGCGTGCAGCTGGCATCCGCGGATGCTCTGGAGTCGGTGCTTGCGGGCAAGAACGTTGGTACGTGGTTCGAGCCGTCGCGGGAGCGTCCGGCCTCGCGGCGCCTGTGGATCGCCCACGTGGCCCCGTCGCGCGGCGAAATCATCGTCGACGAGGGCGCAGCCCAGGCGATCACGGTCGGCAAGAAGTCTCTGCTGGTCGCAGGCGTACGTTCCGTGCTCGGCCACTTCGAGGCCGGTGACGTCGTCGACGTGGCTTCCCCGACGGGACTGGTCGCCCGCGGTGTGTCGGGATACGACTCCGACACGCTGGCCGAGATCGCCGGATCGGGCACCGCGGAACTGCAAGCCGCGGGTCATGAGCACCCCAGGCCGGCCATCCACCGCGATGACCTGGCGGTGTTGGGCGACGCATTTTCTGCGCTGAGCGCTGACTGACGCGGCTTGACAGGCTCTCGTGTGCCATGATGGCCCGGTGGATACTGCTGCAGATATTTCCCAGGTGACGGATGCTGCTCGCGCTGCGGCGCGAGTGCTCGCGAACGCGACGACCCAGGTAAAAAACCGCGGTCTCGAGGCGATTGCGGCTGCGCTCATTGATCGCAGTGACCAGATCCTGGCCGCTAATGCTGAAGATGTCGCCCGCGGTCGTGCGGAGCAGATGAGCGAGGGCCTGCTGGATCGCCTCGCTCTGACCCCCGATCGTATTCGTGGAATCGCCGAGGCCGTCCGCGAGATCGCGGGTCTGCCTGACCCGATCGGTCAGGTCGTGCGTGGAATGCGCACCGATATTGGCCTGCGCGTGACGCAGGAGCGCGTCCCCCTGGGCGTTATCGGCATCATCTACGAGGCCCGCCCCAACGTGACGATCGACGCTGCCTCGCTTGCTCTGAAGGCCGGCAACGCGGTCGTACTGCGCGGTGGAAGCGCCGCGCAGTCCTCGAATCGCGTCCTCATCGAGGTGTGCCGCGATGCGCTGACCTCCGTCGGCCTGCCCGCGGATGCGATCACCACGGTGGATCCGTGGGGCCGCGCGGGTGCCCGAGCAATGATGCGCGCGCGTGGAGCGATCGATGCGCTGATTCCGCGAGGGGGAGCAGGGCTGATCAATGCCGTCGTCGAAGAGTCGCGGGTTCCGGTTATTGAGACGGGCACGGGCAACTGTCACGTGTACGTGGATGCCTCCGCCGACCTGGAGGCCGCTGAGGCCATCATCATGAACGCGAAGACGCAGCGCGTGGGCGTCTGCAACGCGGCGGAGACTCTGCTCGTGCACGCCGATGTCGCCGAGCGTTTCCTCGTCGCCGCCGTCACCCGTCTGACGACGGCGGGCGTGACGATCCACGCGGACGAGGCTACACGGACCGTCGTCGATGGCCAGCCTTCGATCGATGCTGAGATGATCGTCGACGCGACCGAGGCCGACTGGGAGACCGAGTACCTCTCGATGGACCTGGCTGTGCGCGTCGTCGCCGACGTTGACGAGGCGATTGAGCATATTCGCCGCTATTCCTCGGGGCATACGGAGGGCATCGTGGCATCCGACGTGGCCGTCGTGCGCGCGTTCCGATCGGGCATCGATGCCGCTGCTATTGCCGTGAATGCTTCGACGCGTTTCACGGACGGTGGTCAGCTGGGCCTGGGCGCCGAAGTGGGTATCTCGACGCAGAAGCTGCACGCGCGCGGCCCGATGGGCCTCGCGGAACTGACGACGACCACGTGGATCTACGAGGGAGAAGGAACGATCCGCCCGTGAGCACGCAGGATAACCACGCGGTGCAGGCCTCCGACGAGTCCGCGATCGAAAAGACCACCGAGGCCACGGCGGGGGCGACCGCGGCCCCGGCCTCGCCCCAGCATCCCCCGCGCGCGCTGCGTCGGCGCCGCGCGATCGGCATCATGGGTGGCACATTCGATCCGATCCACCACGGCCACCTCGTCGCGGCCTCGGAGGTCATGGACGTCTACGGCCTCGACCAGGTCGTCTTCGTCCCCGCGGCCATGCAGCCCTTCAAGGCGGATCGACGCGTGACCTCGGCGGAGCACCGCTACCTGATGACGGTCGTCGCAACCGCCTCGAACCCTCGTTTTGCCGTGTCTCGCGTGGATATTGACCGCGGTGGGACGACCTACACGATCGATACGCTGGCGGACCTGTCGCGCGAATACCCGGACTCGGATTTCTACTTCATCACGGGTGCCGACGCGCTGGCACAGATCGCGCAGTGGAAGGACGCCGATAAGCTCTTTGAGCAGGCGCACTTTATCGGCGTGACGCGCCCCGGGCACAACCTGTCGGATCCTGGATTGCCGCACGAGTCCGTGTCGCTGCTGGAGGTCCCCGCCATGGCGATCTCTTCGACGGACTGCCGTACGCGCGTCGAAGAGGGGAAGCCGGTGTGGTATCTGGTGCCCGACGGCGTCGTCCAATACATCAACAAATACGGCCTGTACCGGTCCTAACCCAAGGAGAAACGTGAGCCTTCCCGACGCTACCGCAGAACTGGCGAGCCTGGTTGCTCGCGCCGCGCACGACCGCGGCGGCATCAACCCGGTGCTTGTTGACGTGACCAGCAAGCTCGCCCTGGCTGACGCATTCGTGGTTGTTTCGGCGCCGACGGACCGTCAGGTGCGCGCCATCGCCGAGGACATCATGGATCGTATCTGGGCCGAGCAGCAGCGCCGCCCCGCCCACATCGAGGGGCGTGCGGAGGGCACGTGGGTGCTCCTGGACTACTCGGATCTGCTCGTTCACGTCCTGTCCGAGGAAGAGCGCGAGTACTACGCTCTCGAGCGCCTGTGGGGTGACTGCCCGGCCGTGCCGATCGACGTCGACATCGACGAGGCCCGCGCCGCTGCCGCCGAGCGTGCTGCCGCGCACGGTGTGGAGAGTGCGCAGTGAGCGCCTCGCGGATCGTTCTGCTGCGCCACGGCCAGACGGACTTCAACCTGGCGCGGCGCTTTCAGGGGCGTATCGATCAACCCTTGAACGAGGCCGGACGGTCCCAGGCTGCGGGTGCCGCCGGCGTGCTGGTGAGCCGCCTATGCGAGCCGAGCGCCGAGGTTGGTATGATTGCCGCCGAAGATGGGCGCAGCTACGACGACGGGGGAGTGCGTATCGTGAGCTCGCCCCTGGGGCGCGCGGTGGATACCGCGAGGATCATCGCACGCGTCTTCGACATCGCTGGATATCCCTGCGAGGGGCCGGCACTCGATGAGCGGCTCACGGAGCGCTTCTACGGGAGCTTTGAGGGTAAGACCTACGAGGAGATCGCCGCCGAGCAGGCCGAGGCCTACGCGCAGTATCGCGCTCAGGGGGAGTGTGACCTCGCTGAGGTGGAACGCTCCGAGGTTGTGGGTGAGCGCGTTCGCGATGCCGTCTTGGAAGCGGCACGGGCGTGCCGCAGGGACCAGTCTCTGATTGTCGTTTCGCATGGCTCCGCGATCGCGCGTGGCATCGTGTCGCTGCTGGGCCTGGATCCGGCGGTCTTCAATGGGCTGCGCGGCGTTGATAACTGCCACTGGTCGGAGCTCGTGCCTGTCGGGATGTCGACCTCTAAGAGCGCGGCGATCAGCGGGTGGCGCCTGGCGTCGCACAACATCGGCTCTCGTGAGGACATTTTGGGGGCGTGATGGCTCTCCGGCCCCTCGTGACCGCCGAATATCATGATTACTGAGCGTTGTGACAAGGGGCACTCGATTGGATTTGCATCATTCTCGAAAGGTTCGCTATTATTTATCAGGTCGCCAGGGCGACGAACTAAATAACGGGGCTATGGCGCAGTTGGTAGCGCGCTTCCATGGCATGGAAGAGGTCGGGGGTTCGAATCCCCCTAGCTCCACAGAAAACTTCGACATCCGGTTTCGGGTGTCGATTTTTTTTATTGCTTGAGCAGTGGTCGTGCTTGTGGTTGCAGCTTGGTCAGTTGTTTTATCCGAAATATAACGTTTCGGTATCGGCATGCGGGATGCTCACAATCTGTCAAACTGAGAAAGCGTTGAAAATAGGTGGATTTATCTGTAACGACTTACTGAAAATGCCTTGAACAATGCTGTACCGCGTGGAAAGATTTACCTGTCCTTGTTCCATTGTGTGAGGTCGGTAGTCAATGTCGTTCCAGCTCACTCGTACGCACACGTCCGTGGTCCTCGCTGCAACCACGATCGCAGCTGCCCTCGTCGTCATCCCCACTCTCGCTGAGGGAAACGCGACGACCAGCGACGCGTTCTGCAACGCCCTGTCGGGGGCGGAAGGTCGTATCGCCGCTGAATACAATCCGCTTCTGGCGAGCTACGCCGCCGCAGCCGCGGGTAACTCTGCGACTCCCGCCCTGGACCCCGCCCATGAGTCCGAGCTGCGAGCTGCCCTCGCCGATGCGCAGGCTGCACTCGAGGCTGCGCAGCAGAGTGCCCTTGAGCCCGCAACGTCCGCCGGTGAGGCTGCGTCTGCAGCGGATACTGCGAGCCGTGGCCTCGACTGGGTCGACTGGTCCCAGGTCGACGACGCCACCCAGGCGCGCATCATCGAGGCTCTCGTCATTCAGAAGATGAACGCCTATCGAGCGAGCGCTGGCCTGCCCGAGCTGGTTGTCTCCGATACGGTGACCACCGACGCTCGCGCGTGGAGCAAGCACATGTCGGACAGTGATGACTTCAACCACGACCCGGACTACAAGTACTTCGGCGCGGGCAAGCTCGACGGCGGTGACACGACCTACGCCGGTGAGAACATCGCCTACAACCATCGAGAGAACTTCGGCGACAAGTGGGGCGCCTATGGCACCTCCAAGAATCCGATGCAGGCGGCGGACGCACTCTTCGATCAGTGGAAGAACTCCTCTGGCCACGACAAGAACATGCTGGCCCAGAACAACGTTGTTGGCGTCGGCGTGCATATCGCGAAGCACGGTAACTTCGCGCGTATCTACGGCACTCAGAAGTTCTACGCCGTCACCGGCGGCTCGCCCAACGTGTCGCGCTTCCACACGACTGGCGATACTGCGTCCGCGTACGGCTTCGACGGTGCCGCTTTCAACGCCGACAACACCAACTACGTCTCCGGCCTCGCGGGTGGCGGCGACGCGCAGCGCGCCAACTCCTGGCAGAACAAGGTGGGTTCCCTTCCCGGTGTCGCCCTCCCCGTTGACGTGTCGAGCCTCCCCGCAACCGCTGGATCTGCTGCGCCCGCGACCTCGACGCCCGCACCCGCTGACACCGCACCCTCTGCTGAGCGTCAGCAGGCCGTGATCGACACGCAGGCATCTGTCAACGCCGCTCAGGCTGCTCTGGACGAGTATCTGGCCTCGGCTGAGGAAAGGAAGCCCGTCACCTCTCTCGTGGATATCGACGCTGAGCTTGATCGTGTCGCGGAGTCCATTGCATCCCAGACCGCCGTGCGCCCCGAAAAGGATGGTGGCGTCACGCTGCAGGGTGGCGAGAACGCTGGCCGCTACTTGACCGCCACCGAGTATCGCGATGCCCTCACGCGTTGCACGACCCTCTCTGTCGAGCAGGATGGCAACAACCTCTCCGTGGGTGACGGGGTAGATTCGATGCCGGATCAGCAGGCCCCGTCGGATGAGACACCCGCGCTCGCGAACGGCGATGAGAACCCCTCCGTGGGCCAGGAGCCCGGTCAGACGCCCGCTCCTTCCGTTTCGTCTGCTGCCCCCTCCGCTCCCGCAAACGGTGGTGGCGACCCGGCTTCGGAGCCCTCAGCTCCCGCCAACGGTGATGGCAACCCGTCTGTCACGCCTTCCGCCCCCGCGAACGGTGATGGCAACCCGGCTGCACCTGAGACGAGCACTCCCGCCGACGATCAGGGCGCGGTGACCGCTCGCCTCGACATCACCCCGAGTGCTGATCCGACGCAGGTATCCGTCCCCGCAGCCCAGGATGCTTCCACCCCGACGCAGGTGCGCGCTGATGCCCTCGCAGCGACCGGTGCGTCCTCCGTGTGGGTGGGCGTGGGAGCCGTCGCGGTTCTGGTCGCTGGAGCCGGTGCGGTTGTCGCATCGCGTCGAGCCAAACGCTGACGCAACACTCTGAAGCCCCGCCGGTGAGTTCGTTCATCGGCGGGGCTTTTTCATGCGTATTGATGCCTTTTCGCTGCGACTGGAAACGTGGATGGCGTCTTATTTGGTGCGTCATATTACCTTGTGTATAGTCAGTAAAGGAATGCTGCGAAACTAATGTGCATTCGTCGACAGAGCGTACCTGTCCCGCTGAAGGGATGTGCGCGCTCACCATCTTCTATTCAGAGAGGAATAAGATATGCGACCCATCAATCTGCGCAGGAGCGTGATGGCGGCCCTTGGTGCTGCCGCCCTCGTTGTTGGTCCGTTGGCTCCCGCTTATGCCTTCCCAGCCGTCCCGAGCCAAGGCGGTGAGCCTGTGGGCGTCGCCGCCGAGGTCCCGATGGGGGAGCCGACGGCGGATCCCACCGCTGAACCTACCCCGGATCCAGCCCCCACCCCGGATCCAGCCCCCGCGCCGAAGCCCTCGTGGAAGATGGATTCGGTGGGCTGGTGGTACGACCTGGACAATGGGTCGTACGCGCGTGATGAAAAGCGTGACATTGATGGGGCAGCATACCGATTCAACGGTAGCGGATACATGGTGACCGGATGGTACAACCTTGGGGGAGCGTGGGAGTACTTTGCGCCCTCGGGTGCTCAGGTGCGTGGATGGGCCAACGTGTCGGGAACCTGGTACTTCCTGGACCCGCAGAGCGGAGTAATGCGTACTGGCTGGATCACGGTCGATGGCACTTGGTACTACCTGGGTGCCTCTGGTGCGATGGCGACTGGCTGGCTCAGCCAGGGCGGTACCTGGTTCTACCTGAACGGCTCGGGCGTCATGGTGAGTGGTTGGAACGCGATCGGTGGTTCCTGGTACTACTTCAATGAGTCTGGCGCGATGGTCACCGGCTGGCTCAGCCAGGGAGGCTCCTGGTACTACCTGAACGCGTCCGGCGTCATGGTGACAGGTACTCAGTGGATCGGCGGCGAGCGCCACTGGTTCTACGACTCGGGCGCATGGTGGGGCCTGTACCCGGTCGCCTCGGCAGGCAATGGATCGGGAGGGGCGGATGTCGCAACCGGCAATCGCTACAAGGCAATCTGTCACGATGGGTCTGAGAGCTTTTCGTCTCCGGGGGCTTCTGACTATCGGGGTATGTGTGCCGGGCACGGAGGAATTGCATACAAGCTTGGGTATGGTTGGTGACCTTCTGAGTGCTCGTGCGCGGTGATGCGTCATCGGTGGTTTCGTCGGCAAGAATGCTTGCCGACGAGACCTTTTCTTGGCGTTGAGGCGCTGCGATCGTCTCCGTGTTTCCGAGCCTGCGAAACTTCGGAGCTCGCCGGGGTTGTTCGGCCTCGCCGGTGGACGCCTGTGTCTCGGACGCGGCCCTACCTGTGAATTGGGGTGTGCGGCGACGAGCGTTCCAATGTCTTGGCTCCGTTGCATTATCGACGTGTCGGCTCTTAGCGCCGCGGCATACCTGGATCGGGTGAGGTGCCGGAATATGGCGTGTATCACGAACGGTAAGAGTCCCTGATTCTGTCCCTCACGCTCCTGGAGGGGAGTGAGGCGGCGAGGTTAGACAGTGTGGGCGAGGCTGTGAATGCGCGTTGTGAACACCCCGTCGAGCTGGGATAAGATCCCGGCCTAACCGTGAGGGATAGGGCTGGCCCTCTCCGTTTGTCCTATGGTTATCGAGGCGCTTTGACATGAGCACTTGATTATCAAGAAACCGTTATGTATACTCGGCAATGCGTTACTACAAAACCCTAGTGACTGAGGTGGCGCCATTCACATTCGTTCCAACGAAGCCTACGCAGGATGTGCGCCTCACGAAAGGAAAGCCCATGCGCCCCATCAATGTTCGCACTCTTATGATCGCCGCCGTGAGCGCTGCCGTTCTCGCCGGAACTGTCGTTCCCGCTAACGCGGCCGAGCTGACCGATCCCGGCGCTCCCGCCGAGGTCGCCGCCGCCTCCGAGGAGCAGCCCGCCGACGGTGCCGCCTCCGAGGAGCAGCCCGCCGACGGTGCCGCCTCCGAGGAGCAGCCCGCTGACGACGGTGCGGCCACCGACGATGGTGCTGCCTCCTGGAAGCAGGACGGCACAGGCTGGTGGTTCGACTTCGGTGATGGAACCTACGCCAAGAACGAACTCATCGAGATTGATGACGTCGTCTACCGCTTTGATGAGAACGGCTACATGATCACCGGCTGGCACAACCAGGAGGGCGAGTGGGAGTACTTTGCTTCCTCAGGTGCCCAGGCCTTCGGTTGGAACGTTATCGACGGCTCCTGGTACTTCCTGGATCCCGAGACTGGCTTCATGCAGACCGGCTGGATCAATGTTGACGACTCCTGGTACTACCTGAACGCCTCGGGCGACATGGCCATGGGTTGGGTCCACTACAACAACGAGTGGTACTACCTGACCGGCTCCGGTGCGATGGCCACCGGCTGGACCCTGGTTGGCGGCACCTGGTACTACCTGAACGCCTCGGGCGTTATGCTCATCGGCTGGGTCGAGGTTGAGGGTTCCTGGTACTACCTGAACGCCTCGGGCGCGATGGTCACCGGTACGCAGTGGATCGACGGCGAGCGTCACTGGTTCTTCCACAACGGTACCTGGTGGGGTGCCTGGAAGTGATCGGCGCGCATCAGCTGTGAGTGAGCGTCGCTCACTCGGACGCAATCGCACACGCAAGACCCCGGCCTCGTTCACGGTAACGAGGTCGGGGCCCGTGTATGTGACGGTAGGTGGCCCTGAGGGAGTCGCGACGTTAGACGAAGGGGGCGTGGCCAAGCGGCCACGCCCCCAAAAGTAGCTGCGAGGGCCTATCAGCCCGCGTCCACCGCCTGGTTGGCGATCTGACGCTCACACACGTCGATGAGCTCGCGGATGATGCGTAGGGTTCCGGCGGATGCGTCCGCGTGAGTCTCGATCCATGCCTTGCCGGAGCCGACCACGTCGACCTCGGTGGTGTAGCCCGCCAGTGCGGTCGGGAAGAGCAGGGTCGTGAGGTCTTCTGCGGTGTGGAAGGTGAAGGTCTCCCAGATGCCGGCGAGCGCATCGAAGTACTCGCCCACGTAGCTCGCGTAAGCAGACGGGGTGGTGCGTGCCTGCGCCCAGAAGCCTGAGATCATCGCCCAGCGGGTGTCGTTGGGGATCGAGGTGTCGGTGAGGACCTTGTCCCACACGTCGGCCTTGATCCACTCGCCCTCGCGAGCCGCACGAGCTGCAGCAGCGTTCTGGTGGCCGGTCATCGTGTCGTCGGTGGCCTCCAGCGCGGCGATGTCCTCCTCGGTGGCGGCGTTGCCGCGCACGAGCGCAATCAGTAGGCCCCACTTGAGGTCGACGTCGAGATCCAGGCCGTCCAGGGTCTGGGTGCCGTCGTACAGGGCACGGATTGCCTCGAACTGCTCGGGGCTTGTTGCATTGCGGGCAGCGGCTGCGACGAGCATGCGCTGCGCGTCGGATCCGGAGGTAGCCGTGCGGGCCAGGAGGAGGAGGCGACGGCCCGTGTCCTCGGCAGCTTCCGTGCGGTTCTCCGGAGCGACGAAAGTACGCACGGCCTCGTCGATGTGACGCAGGGTGAGCGTCAAGAGACTCATGTTGTCCTCGACGGGCACAGCACGCAGAGCCAGGTTCAGGTAGTCGCGCGCGGGCATCTCCCCGTCACGGGTCATGTCCCACGCGGAGGCCATGACGACGCCTCGGGTCAGGGAATCCGTGAACTGGGTGATGTTGGTGATCGCGAAGGTCAGCGACTGCTCGTCGAGACGAACCTTGGCGTAGCCGAGGTCACCGTCGTTGACGAGGATGAAGTCCGGGCGGGCAATGCCCGCGGCAGCCTCGACGACCGTTGAGGCACCGTCGACATCGAGCTCCTCGCGGAACACCTGGGCCAGTGTGCCCTCCTCGGTCAGCGAGTAGCCGGCCACGCCCAAGCGGTGCGGACGCAGGGAGGCACCCTCGGAGAAGGCTTCCTGGGTGATCTCAAGGCGCTCGATGGTGTTGTCGTGGGTGGTTGTGACGACCGGGCGTAGGAGAGTCACGCCGGCTTCCTCCAGCCACACCTTCGACCATGAGGCCAGGTCACGGCCCGAGGCGGCGGCCAGCTCGGAGAGCAGGTCCTCGAGGGTAGCGTTGGAGTAGGAGTGCTTCGTCAGGTACTCGTGCAGGCCAGCGAAGAACGCGTCCCGTCCCACATAGGAGACGAGCTGGCGCAGCACAGAGGCACCCTTAGCGTAGGTAATGCCGTCGAAGTTGACCTCGACGTCGGCCAGGTCGCGGATCTCGGCCGTGATCGGGTGGGTCGTGGGCAGCTGATCCTGCTTCAGGCCCCAGTCCTTGCGAACCATGAAGCCGGTCCAGCCCTCGGTGTACTTGGTGGCCTCGGCCAGGGCCAGGTGACTCATGAACTCGGCGAAGGACTCGTTGAGCCACAGGTCGTTCCACCACTTCATGG
>ERZ772977.524-NODE-524-length-25162-cov-114.925240_pt1 | contig 25162 bp, 32 predicted proteins | sample MGYA00511131_ERZ772977 | MGnify/ENA primary metagenome ERZ772977 (study PRJEB29015, sample SAMEA2737935) | human oral metagenome | biome: human oral; feature: human-associated habitat; material: dental | place: China | collected 2151 ...
CCGACAGCAATAAAGCAGGCAGCGGCGACCATGATTAACTCAACGAGAGGATTTTGCATAAATAGCACCTGAATATAATAACTGGGAACTCCCTGCCTGGGGTCAGCACTGCCGATAAGCCAGCCTATTCCGTATAACAGTGGTACCATAACGACAATAGATAACAATAAGGGCAAAAAATCAACGGTGAAGACATCTTTAACAGTTATTTCTGCTTGGTTTGACGTCTTTGTCATATGGAGGAAGCTACGTATATGATTACAGTATAGCAAAATATAACTCTTAAATATCGTAAACGTCTATCTCGATCGCCTTAAGTATCTGCCCGATTAGCGTATTGTCTGCCATCTTTAGCCACCCTTTACCACCAATAACACAGCCGCCGAGAATTGAATTCAACGTAATTAGCTGAAGTCAATAAGTTTCGATGGATATTTAAGCGTGATGATGAGCCGGGACTGACAATTACTATTGATGAGATTAGCGATGCAGGTATTTTCATAGAAACGGAAATCATTAGTGGAGATAAAGAGTCTGCCTTGCGGCGAATTGAGGATATTGAAGCGCGGATAGGAGTTCAGGAGTTTGAACTCATTACTGGGCCGTATCGTGATATTTGTATGGATGCGCGGTCTACAGAGAATAATTTACTATAGTGGATGTGTAAGTTGAGAGGGTTGGCGGCTAGCTTTGTATATCTTTGAAAGGTTGTCAACCAGCGTAGAATCCAACTTTTCTTGTTTGATCTCATGAATATCGAAATAGTTAAAATTTGAAACTTCATCTGTTTTACGAGGTGCCGTTAATAGAGTAACTTTGTAAGCAATAATCAGAACAGGGTCGTCGAACTTTGTATTCCAAGTTGGAATAATCAAGGGATTTTCTGCAGCGACTTCGATATCTGTTTCTAATTCTTCTAGGAACTCTCGTTTCAACGCTTCCGTAACATCCTCACCATGTTCCAGACCGCCGCCAGGAAGATCCCATGAGTCACTCCTCTCTTGAACAAACAGTAGTTTGCCTGAAGAATCACGTACCAATCCCTTGACTACTACCCGATACGCTGATTTTATATTCTTCAATCTTTCAGTCATTTTGTGATAAAATTTTATCATAAAAATAAGGTAATAGTATGACTAAGATTGTCGCAAAAGCGCTGGTGCGGAGTTCTGAAGGGTTATGTTTGGTACTACATAGAGGTAATACGCATCCGCGGTTCCCTGGGCATATTGATTTTCCTGGCGGAGAGGTTGAGCCAAAAGAAACGCCAGAGGCAGCAGTAATGCGCGAAATACAGGAAGAGACGGGACTACTCGTTGATTCAAAAAAATTGAAAAAGCTATTTACTAAACAATACCAGCAAGCAACACATGTATTATTTGAAGTAAAGCTCACCGAACCGGACGCGAAAGTCGCTTTAAGTTGGGAACATAAAAGCTACCGATGGATAACACCGGAGGAGTTGAAGTCCCTGCCTAAATTCTCAGGCGCTGACTCGTATTATACAGACGTAGTAGATTATCTATCTAGCCAATAAGCCCTTTCTCCTTGAGTGCAGCGTCAATTTTGGTTCGGTTGAAGCCGCGAATGATTACGCCATCGATGTCGGTGACAGGTATACTGCTAGATTTGTCGCCAACTTTAGCGAGGAGTTCATCCATTGCACCCTCATCTTCATCGATGTCGCGAACGGTGTACTTGACGCCCAATTTGTCTAAGTATTCTTTTTCGGTTTTACAGTACGCGCACCACGCGGCGCTGTAAATGATTACTTGATTATCTTGATCGTCTTGATTGTTTTGGTCGTCTCGATGGCTCGTTTGGTCGTTCATAATTATCCCCCTTCGTTAATTACAATCATTATATACACAACATCTAGCGTATGCAAGCTATTTATCGGCGCTAGATGTACGGCTAGTCAAATACCACCCACCGTCAGCTGGCGATTGATAAATGTCAAGCTCGAGGTCGAGGTGGTATTTTTGCAGCTCTTTGATGGCATTTAGGGCGGCTTGCCGGCTAGCGAAACGTTTCTTTTGCGGTGCGCGAGCGCTTTTGTTTTGGTACGGTGTATGTTTAGGGGTGCGGTTTCGTCTAGGCATAATGTCTTAAATTATACACTTTACATATAGCGGCTCATACTGCTACAATAGCGCTATGACCAGTGGGGCTGACAATACCGCCGAGACGCGGACTTCTGATAATACTGTATCTCGAGAAACTTTTACATCGTTAGGGCTGGCTATGGTCGGCGTGACGTGGAGGATGTATGTACCAATGCTTGGCTTGTTTTTTGCTGGCTTGTGGCTGGATAGTTTATTTAATAGTAAGCCGTGGTTGATGTTCAGCGGGTTCGCGGTAGGCGCGGCCGCCGCAGTGATTTTGGTGCGGCAACAGATAAAAAAGGTTAATAAGAAATGATGTTCGCGGCGCTACCTCATATATCGGTTAAGGCCGACGAAGTGTTTTCGATCGCCGGTTTGCCAATAACTAATGCTAATCTGGTTGGCATTCTAGGATTGGTACTTCTGGTGTGGCTGATGTTTCGTACGCGGGCAGCGGTGCTTGGCCGCAAAAAATCGAACTTCGCAACGCGCTTAACTCTTTGGTGTATAGAAGGATTGTATAAGACGGTTGGGCAAGTGATTCCTAACCAAAAGTGGGCTCGCCGAGTGGCGCCGCTGGTGATGACGATGTTTTTCTTTATAGCTGGGCAATACTGGCTCGGTTTGCTACCGATTGTTGGGCCGATAACTGTCGGCCATACGCCGCTGTTCCGCGGTCAGAATGCAGATTTGAATATGACGTTTGCGCTGGCGACGGTAACTATCGTGATGGCGCAGGTGTATGCTGCGCGCGAGCTGGGTTTTGTTGGTAATCTGAAGCGTTACTTCGTTAATCCGTTGCGCGATCCGATTATGTCGTTTGTTGGTATTCTGGAGCTTGTGGCGGAGTTCTCGCGCTTGCTTAGTTTGTCGTTCCGCTTGTTTGGCAACGTGCTGGCGGGCGAAATATTGATTGCTATGATTGCTTATCTAGCGCAAGTTGCGATGCCTGCAGTTCTGCAGCCATTTTATATTTTTGAGCTGTTTATCGGCGGTATTCAGGCTTATATTTTCTTTATGCTTTCGACAGTGTTTATATCGCTCGGTTTGGCGCATCACGGCGGTGATGAGGAAAAACAAACGCATGATGATTCTTCGACTTCTTCCGGCATGAAATTAACGGCCGAGGGAGTAAAATAAATTTAGGTAATAACTAAACCATAAGGAGAAAAAATATTATGGAAACTATAGCATTTACGCTAGCTTATATCGTCCCTGCATCGTTTGCAGCTATCGGCTGTAGCTGGATTGGCGCTTCGGCGATGAAAGCTGCTGGCCGCAATCCAGAAAAAATCAACGATTTGCGCACGATGATGATTCTCGGTATCTCGTTTATCGACGCTCTGGCAATTATCGGTTTCGTGGCAGCTATTGTCGGCAAAGTGATGTAAGGATTCGCGCGCGTGAATAACTTGCACTACTTTGCATCGGCTGGAGCTGGAGGCGATAGCCTATTGGGGCCACTAGGAATTGATTGGCGGTTGTTCGTGCTGCAAACGGTTGCTTTTGCGGTCTTGCTGCTAGTGCTGAAAAAATGGGTTTATCCGCCTATTCTGGCCATGCTTGATAAGCGCGACGAGTCTATCAAAGAAGGTTTAGAGGCTGCCGAGCAAGCCAAAAAAGCGGCAAGCGAAAGCGAAAAGCGCACGGCCGCTATGCTGAAAAAGGCCCAGCAAGAGTCGCGAACTATTGTTGCTACTGCCAAGAATGAAGCGGCTGAAATGGTTGCTGAAGCCGAACAAAAGGCCAAGAACCAAGCCGATTCTATTCTCGAATCGGCCCGCAACGACGTCAGGGCAGAAGTTGCCCAGGCCAAGAAAGATTTGCGCGACCAGATGGTAGACCTAGTGGTCGATACAACCAGGAAAGTTACGCTGGATACGGTCGATCCAAGCAAAGACACTAGCTTGATCAAAAAACAGCTAGAGGAGATCAAATAGCGTGGCGGCCAGTACTATATCGCAGCGAAGATTAGCGGCGTATGTGGCTGGCCAATTGCTTGCAAGCGGCGATAAGAAGCATCTTATCAAAGAGTTAGCAGCCTATTTGATCGAAACTGGCCGTGTGCGCGATCTCAATCAAGTGGTGGCGGCTATTGAAGAGGCGCTAGCGTCGCGCGGCTCTGTTGTAGCGACGGTTACGACTGCTCGCCCGCTCTCGCCAGAAAATAAGCAAGCAATTGTTAAGCAATTTACGCCGACTGGCGCCAAACTATATATTCGCGAACAGATTGACCCGAGCGTTGTCGGCGGCTTCAAGATTGAACTGCCTGGCAGCCAGTTTGACGGCACAGTGATACATAAACTAACAACCCTCAAGGGTATAAAGTAAAGGAAAAGAATGGCTGATATTACAGTGACAGAGTTGTCGGACGATCTGCGCCAGGCGATTGCCCAGCTCGAGGTGTCTGAAGGTTTAGAAAAAGTTGGTATTGTGACTCGCGTGGGCGACGGCGTGGCGTGGGTGCATGGCTTGCGCGAGGCTGGTTATAGCGAAGTTTTGGAAATCCAAACAGCCGAGGGCGTGGTTGAGGCCTTTGCTTTGAACTTGATGGAAGACGAAATTGGCGCGGTGCTGCTAGGTAGCGACCAAGGTGTTTCGGCTGGCGATAAAGTCAAACTAAAAGGCGAAGTGCTGAGCGTACCAGTCGGCGAAGAGCTGTTGGGGCGCGTAGTTAATCCGCTGGGCGAACCGCTTGACGGCGGTCCGGCAATCAAATCAAAGCAGCGCGGCTTGGTTGAGCGCGAAGCTATCGGCGTGATGGGCCGCAAGTCAGTTCATGAGCCGCTGATGACGGGCATTATGAGCGTAGATGCGATGTTCCCGATCGGCCGCGGCCAGCGCGAGCTAATTATTGGCGACCGCCAAACTGGTAAAACCGCCATTGCGCTTGATACGATGATCAACCAAGCCCGCCAGAAAACCGGTGTGGTCAATATCTACGTAGCGGTCGGCCAGAAGCTCAGCAAAATTGCTCGCCTAGTTGAACGCTTGAAATCTGAAGGTGTGATGGACCAAACCATCGTGGTGGCGACTAGTCCGAGCGACCCAGCTTCCCTGCTCTATCTGGCGCCATATGCTGGTACCGCTATGGGCGAATATTTCCGTGATAACAGCAAGCATGCCTTGATGATTTATGATGATTTAACTAAGCACGCGGTGGCTTACCGCCAAATGTCGCTTCTGTTGCGCCGCCCGCCGGGCCGCGAGGCTTACCCTGGTGACGTGTTCTATTTGCACTCGCGCCTGTTGGAGCGATCAGCTAAGTTATCGGACGAACTAGGTGCTGGCAGCTTGACTGCTCTGCCGATTATCGAGACGCAGGCTGGTGATATTTCCGCTTATATTCCGACTAATGTTATTTCCATCACCGACGGCCAGATATTTATGGAGACTGACCTGTTCTACCAAGGTATTCGTCCGGCTATTAGTGCGGGCTTGTCGGTGTCGCGCGTCGGCGGTGCGGCGCAGACTAAGGCGCTGAAGAGCGTCAGCGGCAACCTTAAACTTGGCCTCAGCCAGTTCCGCGAATTAGCCAGTTTCGCACAGTTTGGCAGCGATCTCGACGCCGAGACCAAGGCGCAAATTGAACGCGGCCAGCGCCTAACTGAATTGCTTAAACAGCCGCAGTATCAGCCGATGAGCGTCTGGGAGCAAGTTGTTAGCATCGTTGCGGTTAGCGAGGGCTATTTTGATGAAGTTCCAGCCGCCAAGATTAAAGACGCGCAGGCCGACTTGCTGGCTAGGTTGTGGACGAACCACAAAGCTGAAATGAAAGCGCTAAACCGAGGCGATAAAAAATTTGGCGAGGACAAATCTACCGCCAAGATTGTCAAGGACGCGGCGTTAGCAGTTGCTAAAGGATTTGAGGACTAACTAGATGCCGTCGACTCAGCAGCTTAAATCGCGTATTCGCTCGGTCAAGAACACTCGGCAAATCACCAAAGCCATGCAAATGGTGGCAGCTAGTAAGATGCGCCGCGCTCAAGAGGCGACCAAAAGTTCTCAAGCCTATACGGTAGCAGCACGCGAGCTGCTGGCGTACTTGGCACAGCAAGGTGCGACCGATAATCACCGTTGGTTCGTGCAGCGGCCGGTCAAAGCGCGCCTGCTGATTGTGGCAGCAAGCGACAAAGGGTTGGCTGGTGCTTATAACGCTAATATCATCAAGACTTACCTGCACGAGCTGCATCAAGATGACCAATCGGGTATCGCTAACAAAACTATCGCTATCGGCCGCAAAATCGCTCAAGCAGCAACGCGCATCAAAGATACTGAAATCGTCGGTACCTACGAAGATTTGCCTGACCGCGTGCCAGGTGCGCAGTTTCATGCTATTCTCAATACTGCCAAAGACATGTTCGAGGCTGGTACTGTCGATGCTGTCGACGTGATTTTCACACGCTTTGTTAGTAGTATGACGCAGAAAGCTGATATCGTCCGCTTGTTCCCCGCCGGCTTTGTGCCCGACGATGAAATTAGCGATGATATTCGCGAAGCTAAGTTTGAACCAAGTCCTAAATATATCATAGATGATATAGCTTACCGGCTGATTAGCGCTCGTTTGTACCAAGCCCTGCTTGACTCGCGTGCTAGCGAACATAGCATGCGAATGCTGGCGATGAAGAATGCCACTGATAACGCTAGCGATTTGGTGGCTGACTTGACGCTAGAAATGAATAAGGAACGCCAGAGCGCAATCACTCAAGAACTGACCGAGATCAGCGCTGGCGTGGAGGCGATGCAATGATAAAAAAAGGAGTTACTATGAGTAAAAACCAAGGAAAAATCATCCAAATCATGGGCGTGGTGGTCGATGTTGAGTTTGATGATGGCTCGTTGCCAGAAATATACGAAGCGTTGACGGTCAAGCGCGGCCAGCAGACGATTACGCTCGAGGTAGCGCAGCATCTCGACCAACAGACAGTACGAACGATTAGTCTGCAAAACACCGACGGATTGCACCGCGGCCAGGTTGTTACAGCGACTGGCGCGCCGATCAGCGTACCTGTTGGCGAAGATACGCAAGGCCGCATGTTCAACGTAGTTGGCGAACCAATCGACGGCCGCGAGATTGCCAAAAGCGCCAAGCGGGCGCCGATTCACCGCCAACCGCCGGCGTTGACCGAACAGTCCAACAAAACTGAGATCCTCGAAACTGGTATCAAGGTTATCGACTTGATTGCACCGCTAGCCAAGGGTGGTAAAGCTGGCTTGTTCGCTGGCGCTGGCGTCGGCAAGACAGTTCTTATTCAAGAGCTGATTAACAATATTGCTAAGTTTCACTCAGGCAACTCGGTTTTTGCGGGTGTTGGCGAGCGAACCCGCGAAGGCAACGACCTCTATTACGAGATGAAAGACGCTGGCGTGCTGGACAAAACCTCGCTAGTATTCGGCCAGATGAACGAACCGCCTGGAGCGCGTTTGCGCGTGGCGTTATCGGGCCTAGCAATTGCCGAGTCCTTCCGCGATGAAGGTAAAGATGTGCTGCTATTCATCGACAACATCTTTCGCTTTACCCAAGCGGGCGCCGAAGTATCAGCGCTATTGGGCCGCTTGCCGAGCGCGGTTGGCTACCAGCCAAATTTGCAGCAAGAAATGGGTGCCTTACAAGAGCGTATCACTAGCACCAAAAAAGGCTCAATCACCTCTGTCCAGGCCGTCTACGTACCGGCTGACGACTTGACCGACCCAGCACCAGCGACCACTTTTGCTCACCTGGATGCCACTATCGTGATGAACCGTGCCTTGACAGAAATTGGCATCTATCCTGCCGTGGACGTGTTGGATTCCAGTTCTAACTCGCTTGATCCAGAGATCGTCGGCGAGGAGCACTATGCGGTGGCTCGTGAAGTCCAGCGAGTATTACAGCAATACAAAGAATTGCAGGATATCATCGCTATTCTCGGTATGGAGGAGTTATCAGACGATCAAAAGCAAACTGTGGCGCGGGCTCGCCGCTTGCAGCGCTTCTTGGCACAGCCGTTCCATGTTGCTGAGCAATTCACTGGCAATCCAGGTAGCTACTTCAAGCTAGAAGATACCATCAAGGACGCCAAAGACATTATCGACGGCAAATACGACGACAAGCCAGAAAGCTGGTTCTATATGTCGCCAGTGCCGCTCAGCGAGAAGAAGGACTAAGCTCGAGATGATGCAGTTTCAGCTAATCACGCTAGCTGGTGTTAAGCTCGACGAACCAGTCTACGAGGTGATGATACCAACTACCGAAGGGCAAATCGCAGTCTTTCCGAGTCACGAACCGCTAGTAGCAGTGGCGCAACCTGGCGCGGTAGCGGTCCGCCGCCAGAAAACCGACAGCGATGACCAACTGGAATACTTTGCGATTAGCGGCGGCGTGGTTGAAATCAACCAGCAGCGCGTGCGGATTTTAGTCGACGAAGCCGAGCACGGCGACGATATCGTTGAAGCCGAGACTCAGGCCGCTCTCGAGCGCGCTCTCAAAATGCGCGATGAGGCTCAGGATCAGGTTGAGCTCGAAAAGGCTCACCAGCTGGTCGATCGCCACCGCGTACGTTTGCACGTGGCTGGCTTGCGCCGCCGCCATCGTCGGCGATAATTATAGCTACTTATGATCTATTGTTGCCAGATGGCGATAATATGTCGTCGGTTGTTGCTGCCATGCAGTCTATGATGTCATACATCTCGTGCCGTAGGTGGCCGCGCGGGAACATATTCGGAATTTCTTCGCGATATTGTGCTAGAAAACAATCTAGTATTTGTTCTCTGGATGCTACTGGTTTGCGCGTATCGAAATCTGATAGCGAGCCTATATATGTTTTAAGGTCTCCGGTAAAGTCTCGCGGGTTGTTTCGTTTCTTAGAGCCAGTTATATCAATAATTCGCGGTTGAAGTCCGGTGTCATAGGCAGTGTTCTGGACTTGGTAATCACCATGTTCATAGCCTAAGCCGTGCAAAATTATTAAGCCTCTAGCAGCACAGCCTAGCGCCCAAGCTACGGTATCGTCATCCAGTTTTTCATCGTCATCTTCACCTTTATACAAAACATTATCAAAACTTGTCACGCCCTCTTCAAATTCAGTGATGATAGATAGCTTGCTGCTGCCATCACTCTTGCCTGTGTTTGCAAAACCAATTGGCTGGAATATTAGTCGTCGTTGATCGTAACTGTTGTTGATATCTGTGGCAGTACGGAGCTCCTGAGTTGCGAGACGAGGTATGTCTACTGGCTTGATAGCCACGGGTTGCCTTGCTAGGGTGCCGCCTTCACTGTGTATCGTCATGTCCGCAAACCAAACCTCAAAGAAACTTTTGCGGCGACCTTCGCCATAGTCAGGACGCATAGTTAGATGCGCAGTATTCGATAGTTGCTCGGGCGTTTCGGTTTCGGTAATGAGTAATAGTTGGTTAGTGCTCAGCTCGCCTAGTTTCCGAGTTAAACCTCTACCTTTTCGGGTCTGTTATGGTGTTATAAAATTCGTACTAAGGTTTAGACGCTCTTCCATCTTTTTATTATAACATAAATACTATACATTTTCAAGTAGTTGGCGGACTTCGTCGGTGTTTTTGGTGTGCATTAATTGGTCGCGCAGTTCCTTGGCGCCGTCGAAGTCGCGGATGTAGATTTTGAAGAAGCGTTTGAGGGTTTCGAAGGGGCGGCCGAGGGTTGGCTGGTAGCGGTCAAAGAGATCGAGGTGGTAGTTGAGGAGTTTAATTAGTTCTTGTTTATGATTGGTGACGGTGGGTAAGCTATTATTCTCAACTTCTGGCTCGGCATGTGCGTTAGTAGGCGCGAGTGGCGTCTCAGAAAAAATCTGGGCAACTTCACGTGGGTCCCGGATTGTTTTCTGAGATGCCCGAGCGCCGGTACAGGCAAAGCAAAAAGGATCGCTAAAAACTCCCCGTCCGATCATGATGCCGTTTAGACCTGGGTGGGCTCTAAATAGTTCCTCGCCGTGGGCTCGGTTGCGGATATCGCCGTTGATAGTTAGTAAAGTTTGCGGGGCGATTTCGTCGCGTAGTTTGACAACGTCATCGATGAGTTCGTAATGGGCTGGCACTTTGCTCATTTCCTTTTTGGTGCGCAGGTGGATGATTAGGTTGGCGAGGTTTTGCGCGAGTAAGATACTAAGCCATTCGTGCCACTCTTCGATATAAGTATAGCCCAGCCGTGTTTTGACGCTGACTGGTAATCCAGCAGTTTTGGCGGCGGCAATGGCGGCGACCGCTACGCCGGGTTGGCGGATCAGTGCCGCTCCCCCGCTTTTGATGGCGGATTTGGCGGGGCAGCCCATATTGATGTCGATACCGTCAAAGCCGAGCTTGGCGCAATGGGCAGCAAATTGCTCCATATCACCTGGCTCGCCGCCCCATATCTGGGCGACTAGCGGATGCTCATCGTCGGTTTTGATGAGCCGCCCAGCGATAGCCTTGTCGCCAGCATGCACCCAGCCGGTGGCATTGGCAAACTCGGTGAAAAACACGTCGGGTGCGCCCGCCTGCTTGACGACATGGCGAAACACCACGTCAGTGACGGCTTCCATCGGCGCCAAGATGAAAAATGGCTGCGGTAGGTTGTCCCAAAATGATGTCATCTCTGTTATTTTACCACAAAAAGGAAAACCCCTCACTGGCGTCATTGACAGTGAGGGGCGGCGGGCTCAAGCGGTTCTGCTCGGAGTTGATTTCAACGCTGAAATCAACTACCACGAGTGAATCTCGCGAGCCCTGGTTGTGAGGCGAGCGGGATAATGCTCTAGCCTCTAAGTTTAAGAACGGCAGCGATCCAGGCACGCAGATTCCGTTCCGATGGTAGACCAGGTCGTTTATGGATACGACCATCAGTGCCTACCATTCCGCTGACTGCCCGGAGGTGATAAGGGGTGTCGCCTGTAGCGGAGGTATAGGGGCGGACGGACGCCCTTTGCTGGCCTGGTGCCAGCGGTTCTCGGGGTGCACGCCCCGAGCCGTCATTCGTGAGTGTAATTACTTCACTTCCTAGGAAGCAGCCTACCCTCCTTGGCAGCACGTGCGTCGCTACCGACACTGTTCGTACCAGCTACCTTAGCAGCGCGCTCGTTCATTTCGCGCTGCTCGGTGGTGGGGTTGCCAGCCTGAACGGCTTCAGCTGCGCGGCGATACGCAGCTGTGGACCTGTCGGAGAAAAAGCCCACGAGGTTTTCACCACCTTCCCGCCCCATCTAGGGGCAAAAAGGAGCGGAAACTATTTTAAATAGCGCTTCCGTGCAGGAGCGCTACCATGACCCAGTTTCTCACTGAGTCTAGTCTCGCTCCATGAACAAAAGCATACCAATATTAGGATAAAATGTCAAATAGATTTGTTAAAATTACGGCATAAAGCGATGATTGGCGAAAATCAGCTTGTCGAGTAACTAATTTCGGCTATTTGCTAGACGAGTACTCGTCCGATATCAAATCTTTCTCGAATTGTATCATTCCCTGGTAGCTTGCTTGGTAGTTGCTGATGTCTGGCAGCTCTAATGTAGTAATGCAGCGCCAAACAGCGGCGATTAGGCGTTGGAAATCGGCTAGTTCGTCGCGGCTAAAGCGGTCGTCGAGCTGGTAGATGTCGCCGCGGGAGTCTGGTTCGACAAACTGCAGTACAGCGCCGCCGAAATCGTATTTCGCGTAATCGCGCGAATTGGCGCAGAGCAGCTCGTAAAACATCAGCTGCTGGCGGTATTTGTGGAGCTTGATTTTTTCATAGTCTGATTTGCCGGTCCATGAAGTTGATGGTTTGCCGGTTTTGTAATCGGTGACGGTGATGGTTTGATTGTCGATATCAACTAGGTCGAGCGAACCGGTCAGGCGGGCTTGGCCGAGAACGACACCTTGCCCGGCAAAACTAAGCTCGGGTTTTTGCGACGGCGCGAAAGTGTCGTATTTGGCGGTGAGAAAGGCTTCGAGCGCCTCAATGCCGCGCTTACTATAGAGTGCTAAATCATTGTCGCTCAGCTCTTGTTGCTGCAGCAGACGGATGAACTCGCCAGTGATGTCCTCGATTGGTTTGCGAGTGCCGCTGGCCGCTAAATGGCTGTGCGCGTGTTGCAGAACGGCGTGAATCAGAGTGCCGTAAACGGCGTTGGCGCTTTTGGCCTGCGGGAAGCGCAGCAAATTATTTAGCAAAAAGTTCTGCGGTCCACCGCGCGTAACGTCGATAAAGTTATTGAGGTGCGTGACGGACAACTTGTAATTTTCGAGAGTTGGCGCGAGCAGCTCTTTCATGGTGCGGCTAATCGGCGCAGTTAAGCGGTCGTGCCAGGCGATTTCGCTCTGGACGGCGAGCGTGGCGGCATTATTCGGCTGGCGGTCGATTTCTTGCAGACTGGTGCCAGCCAGAAAACTAGCTTTGAGCGTGTCTTTGCCAGTGTCGTCGCTGCGGGCATAGCTCAGGTAAAGCTGGCGTTTGGCGCGGGTCATGGCCACGAAGTACAGACGAATGCGTTCGTCGTAACTGTCGGCGTTTGGCGAGATAGCCAAGTTCTCTGGATAGCCAATCAAGCGGCTGCGGCTGCGGACGCGTTCGCCCCACATCGAGTCGATGGAGTTGATGGCGTAGACAGTGTCGAACTCTAGGCCTTTGGATTTGTGGGCGCTCATTAGGTTGATGGCATACTGAGCGGACTCGCTGGCGTGCCGGATGCTGACGACAGGGATATTAAGTTGGCGGTAGATGTCGATTAGCATCAAGAAGTCGCTGGCTAGCAGCGTGCCGTCTGGCGCGCCCTCGCGCAATTTACTGCGCAAGGTTTGCAGCGCTTCCAAGGCAGTCAGGTAAGTATCGGGTGAACTGCCAAGAATATCGCTGTTAAAATAATATTGGTAGAACGGCGAAGTGAAGGCGTTGCGGTGCGATTTGGTCGGTTTGCGCGCGGTGTCGTTATCATCATCGGTGTCGTCGTTGGCTGTGTAGTTTTGCGGTACGCCGATGAGCGTATCTAGGAAAGTTTCGAGCGGCTCGGTCAGGCTAGCCTTGGCGCGGTCGAGCAGCCACTTGGCTAGCGGTTGAAAAGTCGGCGACGCCAGCATCGCTTCAAGCCAGTCGGTGCGGTTGCGGTAGGCTTGCAAACTTAGCCGCCAAATGGCCTCGCTGTCAAAGTCGAACATTGGCTGAGCTATCAGCTCGGGCAGCAGGCTGTTGGCTTCGTCGTGCTCGCCTGCTGCAATATTGACGCAAACGCGCGTCATTAGCTCTAGTAGCTGGATGCGCTCGTCGTCAAGGACATTGTCGCGACGCTCATAATTAACGGCAATATTGGCGCGGTTTAGATATGGCAGTAACGCTATTAAATCGCTGTGGCGCCGGGCAATGACGGCGATCTCTGATGGTTTTATACCTTTTGTAATATTTTCTTGGATTGATTCGGCGATCCAGGCGAATTCCTCCTGGCGGCTTGGCAGCGCGGATAGCGTGACTTGGCTGTTAGCGTCGTTAGTGTGCGCCTGTAACTGCTTATTTATATCCATAGATGTTTCTAGGCGGCCGCTAGCCTGAGTAATAATTTCACGGGCGCGGTCGAGAATGGTTTGCGACGAGCGGTAGTTGTCGGTCAAAACGACGCTAGCGTGATCTGGGTAGCGCTTGCGGAAACGATGAATATTGCCGACATCGGCGCCTTGAAAGCTGTAGATTGCTTGATCATCGTCGCCTACCGCCATGATGTTTGGCGCATCGCCGTGCGGCGTGTCTGTCAGGTTGAAGAGAATACGCAGCTGTGCTAGGTTGGTGTCTTGAAATTCGTCGACCATGATGTATTGATAGCGTTCTTGTAGATTGAAGCGCAGGTCTGGATACTGCTCAATCGCTTGCACGACATTGAGAATCATGTCGTCGTAGTCAAATAGCTCGGCTTGGCGCATTTCGGCGAGATATTGATCATAAATCGGCGCGACAGCGCGTAATTTCGCGTGGCGTTTGCGGTCTCTGAATACGAACTCGCCGCGAGCGTCCTTTTCGAGCCAGGTGTTGCGCCAGGCGGTGATCGGCGTAGTTTTGCTGCTGGCGACTGCTTCGTCGAAGGCGCGCGCGAGGCTTAGTGCTAATGCGTCGGCTAGCGGCGCGATAGCTGGCGGCAATTGCGGCGCTGGCAGCTCGGCGATTTTGTTGGCGATTGGCGGCAGCAGGGCGATAGTGGTTTTGCTGATGCGATTAGCAAAAATAGCTGCGAGCTCTGGCTCAACAGCGTCAAGCAGACTCTCGTTACTGTCGATGATTTGTAGTAGCTCGCTGCTAGATAGGCCGGCCTGCTTTAACTCGCTGATTACTTGCGCTGTGTCGCGCAGGTGCGTGAAATCGCCGTTCATTTTGCTGGCTAGCGGATTATTGTAGTCGAGCTCTTCAAAAATATCAGTTAGAATCGAGTAGGTCGCCACTTCGTCGGCTGGCGAAAAATCAGCGCCGCGATAAAAATACTCGCTATGATGGTTGATTATTTCGGTGCCGAAACTGTGAAAAGTTTGGATTGCTACTTTGTAAGCATCGGTACCAATGATTGACGCTAGACGCGCCCGCATGGCGTTAGCGCCGCTATCGGTAAAAGTCAGGCAGAGAATATTTTCAGGCAGCGTGTCGGTGGCGCGCAAAATGTTAGCGGCGCGCATGCTGAGTAGCTCGGTTTTGCCAGTGCCTGGGCCGGCGACGACTAGCAGCGGCCCGTCAATGGTGTCGACGGCTTGTTTTTGAGCAGAATTAAGCTTATTGTAGCGAGTTTTGAACTTTTCCATCTATCTCATTGTAGCGCAAAGCTCGGTAAATGCCCTAATGTTTTATGGTATAATTTGATTGTGAATAATGATTTCTTTGACGATGCTGCAATCGAGCAAATAGCCAAAGACCGCTTTGGTGTGTCCTTAGAGGTGAGCACGGTGGTGGCGCGGCGGATTGATTGCGGACAAGCTGCTTCGGCAACTTTTTTTCTCTCGGCCAAGAAGCAGTTATACTGCTACATCGAAGGCTCGTCGCAGCTGACGCTGGGCGATATTCGCAAGATGGCGGTGCGTATGGGCGTGCGGCCCGAGATATTTTTCCCGCCGAAAGGCCAGCCGCAATATTTCGAGGAAATTGCGCGCAATATGTTTGTTAAGGTATATCCGGGCCGGCGCGATATCAGCCAGGACGACTTGCGTTTCTATCGAACGCTGGTGCCGTATTGTCCGGCGCTTTTCTTGGTTGAGGAAGTCAAAAACGGCACCATTTATTGCGCTGACCATGATGCAAGCTCTGGCTGGCGGCCGGCGGCGAAGTTTGTTTATCGGAGGCTCCGAACGAGTTAAATGCGGGATTATTTAGAGATTGTTCACCGTAATTTGATGTCGCCAATTGTCATTGCGATTTTTTTGCTGGCGCTAGCGCTATTGTATGCTGGCGAGCGGCGCGATGCTTGGTTTATATCGGTAGTGATTACTGTCAATACAGTAATTGGTATTGTTCAGGAAGTTCGCGCCAAGTATGCTCTCAAACAGCTGGAGTTAATGAGCGCGCCGCGAGCACGATTAGTCCGCGGCGATGAAGTTGCAGAAGTGATGTACGATGCCTTGCAGGTTGGAGACGAGATTCTGCTCGAGGCTGGCGATGAACTGCCAGCGGACGGCGTAGTTCTATCAGCTCGCGGATTAGAGGTCAACGAGAGCATGCTGACGGGCGAATCAGCTTCAATTGATAAGAAGAAACATGATGAAGTTTACGCAGCAACCACGGTGATAGCGGGCAGTGCGCGAGCGCGAGTAACGGCAGTCGGCGATGCCACCAAGGCGGGTGCAATCAGTGCTACACTCAAGCAGTATACGCCGCGCTTGACGCCGCTGCAGCAAGCGATTCAGAACGCGATTACTTTCTTGACATATTGCGCGATTGTGTTGTCGCTTCTGGTTTTCGCGCGCTACCGTATTGCTGGCTTTGAGTCGGTGCGAATCCTCAAAACGATTATCACCAGCGCTATCACCATCGTGCCAGAGGGGTTGCTGCTGGCTAGCTCGCTGCTGCTGGCGTTTGGCTCGCTAAAGTTGGCCCAGGCCAAAGTCCTGCCGCAAAAATTGTCGGCGATTGAAGCGATGGCGCTGCTTAATATATTATGTACTGACAAAACTGGTACGCTGACTAGCGACGAGATTACTTTGGAGTGCGTCGAACCCTTTGGCAGTGGTAATGAGCCAGTCAAGCAGTTGGCGGCGATGGTAGCGCACGAGACTAGCGGCGGTAACGCTACTGGACAAGCAATCATTACTGCACTTGATTTACCTTATGAATATACCGTAGATGATATATTAGCGTTTTCTTCGGCGCGTAAATTTGCTGGCGTTAGGGCGCGAGTCGATGGCCGGGTTCGGACGCTTATCATGGGTGCGCCGGAATATGTGGCACGGATGGCGCCGCTATCGGCGGCCGAACAGCAACAGATTGAGAAGTGGACAGACGATGGTCTGCGAGTGCTGTTGTTGGCGGAGTTTGGCGATAATGATACGCCGCTGAAGTCTCTAAAGCCAGGCAGCGGCCGGCCGTTGGCGGTAGTTTTGCTGCGTAATTTGCTGCGCGATGGCGTCGTCGATACGGTTGCGTTTTTGCAGCGCCAAGGTGTGAATATTCGCGTTATCAGCGGCGATAATCCGCGGACGGTTCAGTATGTGGCGCGCGCTGCTGGAATTAACAATCCTGACACGGCGATTACTGGCGCCGAACTGGTAGAGCTTGACGAGCCGGCATTTGCTACAGCTGCCGACCAGCATACGATTTTTGCGCGCGTTTTACCAGAACAAAAGGAACGTCTAATCGCCCACTTCTCGCAGCAAAACCATCAATTTACTGGTATGGTTGGCGATGGCGTCAATGATGCTCTAGCGCTCAAGAAAGCCGATCTGGGCGTAGCCATGTATGCCGGGGCGCCAGCTAGCCGGCGGGTAGCGGATATTATTTTGCTTAATAATTCGTTTAATTCGTTGCCGCTGGGTATGCGTTTGGGGAATCAAATCATGCAAGCGATCGAGGTAATCGCAACGCTGTTCTTCCATAAAATTATTTACGGTTTGGTGCTGCTGGCGGTAACGCTAGTGCTGGGCGTGATACACCCGTATGCGCCGCGTCACATTACTTTTTTGAATATTTTCTTGGTGACGATGCCGACGATTATGTGGACTCTCTTCCCGCCGCGGTCGCATCATCGAATTAACCCGCACAATTTTTGGCGCGATACGCTGGGCGCGGTGACGCCAATTGCGCTGGTGTCGGGTGCGGCGGTATCGATAACGTACTTGATGCTGCGCGCTATGCAGCCGCACGACCAGGATACGGTATCGACGATGACGGTGCTAGTAGCAACGTTTTTTGGCGTATATTTGGTATTTTTGGTGGGGCCGATGTTGGGCGTGGTGCTGGATCGGCGTGCCAAGACAGCGCGAATGCTGTATATAGCGGCAGCGTTGCTGGTAGCGTCGACTAGCTTTGCTGTACCGCTGTTACGCCGATTCTTTGACTTCACGATACCGACTTTAGCAATGATTGGCCCAGTGGCTGGCGTGGTGGTAATTGCCGCCCTGTTGCAATGGCATCTGGCCCGCCGCGCTGGCAAAATCTATCAGAATAGATAGAAGTTAATAAATAAAAACGCTCTTGAAAGTTTTCTGTGTGTTATCACTTTTTCATGTCTCAATAATCAGTAGAATGCAATCTAAAAATTATGTTCAGTAAAAACCATAGGATACTCACCTGGTTGACGGTCTAGTTTTGCTAATTCATAGCTTCGTATTGATGTTATAAGTGAGCTTGTTGCAATTGCACAATAGGCAAACTCATCTTTATTACAATCAATATCAATCTTGTCTAGTAGGCGGCTAGTGGTGATGTAAGGCTTTGTGTTAATTGAATTTGCTCTATTGAGTAGTTCGTGAACATCCCAATAGATTGGTCCTCTGTGCTCACTCATCCATACAGACCCAACCCATGATTGTACTGATTCAATTGCAGCTTTTTCTATAGCGACATATTCATCGGTGTCACATCCGCCGCCGAGTACTGCGAAAGGATAACTAGCTGTATTAGAAAGTATTGAATATGCTACCGTTTTTTCTGAGGAGCTAGACGGTGCTAAACCAATTGAAAAAGAAAAATCTCTAGGAGTATCAATACCGACATTTTCCAGAAGCTGTTTAGATTCTGAGGTAGTAAGTATATAAACAGGCTGTCTTCTATATGTCCACCAAGACGCTAAAGACACTCTTTCAACTGTTTCTGTTATAGCATTTTCTTTAGCTTTTGTCTGTTCTATGTGAGCTGCAGAGGCTATAGCCGCTATCCCCATATCACGCAACTTAGACAGAGTTCTATTCTCATAGCGTTCCATTTCGGTGTGTAGTTGCATCTCTTCTAGATCTGTGCCCGTTGAGCAAGGACGAAACGTATCGCTCTCTGATAAACGAAGTGTTTTTATACCAGAAAAAGGTGTTTGAATAATATCGTACATAGTTGAGTGGCGACCTCGGCGAGAAGATATATCTCGCCGAGGTCGCGTTGGCCTTACTAGGCCGTGATACCGACCGACGCAAAGGTTCGGGCGAACCCAGACTGCCAGGCGGTGGTCGCGTTGATAGCCAGCAGCGCCTTGGTGAAGCTCTCGGTCAGCGCCGAGTTACGCCACAGAGACTGCTGCAACGATCCCTTGACGCTCATGGCCATGAGCTCCATCTTGGCGATCTGCACCCTGTTCGTGGCGATAACCAGGAGCTCCTGCTGGTCCTTGAAGGAGACGCTCTTGTCAGAGATCATCGCCCACATGGAAGCCACACTGCCCAGATTGGTCATGGCCTCACCGAGCATGTTCTCCGAAGCCTCGAGCTTCTCGATAGCGTCGGAGACCTTGGAGACCTTGCCGGTCCCGCTCAGCACGGCCTTCTCGATTGCCACGTTGGCAGCGAAGAAGCTAGCCGATCCGCTGAACAGGGCGTGGCAGTAGCGCGCCAGCCTATCGGTGTAGGTAGCGAGGAGCTCCTTGGAGATCTCCTCGCGCTCGCCCTCCCTGAAGGGAGGAGGGCAGTTGATGCCACCCATGGTTTGTCCTTTCATGACGAAGACGGGTAGTCTTACAGAGGAACTTCCCCTGTTGTTTAGATATTAGCAAAAAAAAAGCGGTTCTGTCAAGGCTTTCTATATTTTAATTTTCTTTGTTATTCCAATGTTTTCAACAAAGTCTCGATCGTGAGATACTACTACCACACCTCCTCTATATCGATTTAGCGCTAGCTCGAGCGCTTCAATTGTAGGAATGTCAAGATTGTTTGTTGGCTCATCAAGGATAATAAGGTCAGGTGAGCTTGTTGACATTGCTGCTAATAGAACTTTAGCTCGTTCGCCACCACTTAGATCAGCTGCTCTTGTCGAAGAGATTGTTCGTTTATCTAAACCAAAACGAATCAAAGTATTAATTGCATCATGCAATTCAAGCTCTGGCGATAAATGTCGTAGATTATCTAATGGCGAGCTGTTTTCGAGCGGCAAGGTTTGCGACTGATTCATGTAGATTGTTTTTACATTCTCATTCTTAATCACTTCTCCAGAACGATACGATAATGAGTTGTCCATGATTAAATTTAGCAGCGAGGACTTGCCTGAGCCATTTTCTCCCTGAATCAGTATCCTGTCGCTAGGACGTACATTAAAGGTGACAGGGCCGATTATTTTTTTTCCATCGTGTGAAATACTCAAGGAGCGTACAGAGACAAGACTGCATTTTTTGGAGGAAACTTCATCAAAAGTAAATTTAATAGCAATTTCGTCTTCCACTCTTTCTGGTTCATCTAACTGCTGCAAGCGAGACTCTGCGCCGCTGGATGCGCTAGCCAAGTTTGATGATGCTCGTTCCTTACGAAAATGCTCGTTTAATTTATCACCGTCAGATTTTTTGCGATTGGACCCAGCCGAGTTTGCGCGAATCTTGGCATCTCGTGCAACACGGCGCAACCGCTTTTTTTCTTTCTCGTATTGTTCGTAGCGGTTAATCATTGCCTGACGATCTTTGGCTCTTGCTTTAATATATTCGTCATAGCCAAGGTTATATTTATTTATGCCTTTGTTGCCAACTAGCTCTATGATTTGTTTTGTAGCGTTTCTTAAAAACCGCCGATCATGCGATACGATCAGAAATGAAACTGGTGAGTTGCTAATAAAGTCTTCGAGTAGGGCCACTCCGTTATCGTCAAGATTATTTGTTGGCTCGTCAAGTAAAATCAGATCATAGCGGGATGCAAAAATTGCCGCTAAAGCTATCCGAGTGCGTTGTCCGCCGGAAAACGTATCGAGACGTCTTTCTGGATTAATGTCGCACAAAGTAGCTCGTGACAAAGCTTTTTTGATTGTTGCATCAAAATTTGCAACCTCAAATTTCTCGTATTGCTCTAGAGCTTTATTATAATTTAACAGTGTATTCTCGCTAGTGTCTTGTGCTAGCCGTTCGCATTGAGCGGCAAACTCTTCTCTGGCTGATTTAACGCCGGTTACTTCTTCAATAAAGCTATAGACTGTTTTGTCAAGCCATTTGTTTAGGTTTTGCGGCAAAATTCCAATTTTCTCGCCACTCAAAATAACATTACCGAAGGTAGGCTTAAGATCTCCATTAATGATTTTTAGTAAAGTAGTTTTACCTACTCCATTTGGACCAACTAATCCAATTTTGTCGCCTGCGTTGATAGTAAAACTCACATTACGAAATAACTCTCGGTTACCTGTTTCGTAAGATATTCTTTTAAGATCAACCATATACTCATTATATAATGATTTCATCATCAGAGTTAAGATCTGCGTATTATTACGTAATATAAAACGAGCATCCATGATAAGGATGCTCGTTTTATATTTAGGGTTGTGGCTAGTAAACCTTCAGCAATACTTCGCCGCCAAGCTTACTCTTGACAGCCTCGGCACCGGTCATGACACCTTTGCTGGTGCTGACTAGGACGATGCCGCGGCCTTGCTTGACCTTCGGAATGTCAGCGCTAGAGACGTAGACGCGGCGACCTGGTTTAGAGACGCGCGCTAGCTCGGTAAAAGCTGCGTTCTCGCCATTGTTATTGATGGTGATGACGAGCGTACCGCGCGGCTTGCCGTCCTCGAGCTTGACATCGGCCAAGTAGTGATTCTTGACCAATTGCTCGGCGACGATTTTCTTGAGCTTGCTAGTAGGTACGCGCACTTCAGTTTTACCGACTAGTGCGGCATTGCGGATGCGGGTCAGGAGATCCGCGATTGGGTCAGTAGATTGTAAACTCATATCTTTTTCTCCTTTCCTTTACCAACTACTCTTTGTGATGCCTGGGATATTACCTTTGCTGGCTTCTTCACGGAAGCGAATGCGGCTCATGCCGAAGCGACGCATATAGCCGCGCGGACGGCCATCGGACATATCGCGAAATTTGCGCCGGGTTGGGCTAGAGTTGCGCGGTAATTTCTGTAAAGCATCAGGGTCGGTAGCTTTCAGAGCGGCGCGTTTAGCGGCAAACTTCTTGATCAGTTTCAAGCGTTTTTTGTCGCGGGCGATCATAGATTTTTTCGCCATTATTTGTCCTCCTTTTCAAATGGTAGGCCAAATTTCTCGAGCAATGCGCGCGAATTTTCCTTGCTACCGTTTTTAATTACGAACGTTACTTGCAGGCCGTGTACTAACTGAGTTTCTTCAAATGTCAATTCTGGAAAGATCGACTGGTCGGTGATACCGAGATTATAGTTGCCGCTTTTGTCAAATTTGCTACCGACGCCGTGGAAGTCGCGAACACGCGGCAAGCTAACGTTGACTAGGCGGTCAAGAAACTCGTACATGCGAACACCGCGCAAAGTTACCATCACGCCGATTGGCGAGCCCATGCCTTTGCGAATCTTGAACGTAGCAATTGACTTTTTGGCTAGGCGTTCGACTGGCGCTTGGCCGGTGATGCGCGTTAAGGTATTTTTGACTGCGGCAAGCATGCGCTTGTCGTCTTTACTTTTGCCGGTACCGACACTCACGACGATTTTCTCGAGGCTAGGAACCTGGTTCACATTGTCGAGATTCAATTCGGCCTGTAGTTCCTTGAGGTATGTTTCTTTGTACAAGGCTTTCAGGCGAGGAGTGTAAACGGCTGATTGTTTAGCTTCTGCCATTATTTAATCTCCTTATTATTAAGTTGGCGGGCGACGCGGACTTTAGCGCCGTCTTTAGTTGAGTAGCCAACACGGCTAGTTTGAGCAGATTTTTCGTCGACGACGAGCGCCAGTTTACTTAAGTCAACTGGTACTTGAATATCCTTTTTACCGCCGCGCGGATTGAGCTGGCTAGGCTTGATGTGGCGAGTCTTGACGCCGACACCTTCAACTAACGCTGCATTTTGCTGCGGCAAGACGGCTAATACTTTACCGGTCGTGCCTTTGTTGGCGCCAGCGATGATTTTGACAGTATCATCTTTATGAATACGCTGAGTCATTAGAGTACCTCCGGAGCCAGGCTGACGATCTTCATGTAGCCCATGTCGCGTAGTTCGCGTGGCACTGGGCCGAAGACACGGGTAGCCTTTGGCTGCTTGTCATCGTTGATAATCACCACGGCGTTGTCATCAAAGCAAATGGTCGAGCCGTCTTTGCGGTGGATTTGGTCGCGGGTGCGAACCACCACAGCTTTAACGACAGATTTCTTCTTGACGTTGCCGGTTGGGCTGGCGTCTTTAACTGAACAGACGATCACGTCACCAACGCGAGCGTAGCGGCGGCGGGTACCACCGAGGACGCGGATGCACAATACTTCTTTGGCACCCGAGTTGTCAGCTACCTTGAGGCGAGATTCTTGTTGGATCATTATTTCTCCTCCTCGGCGTCGTGATCGTAGTCGACTTTATCGTTGACTTCGCTATTAACGTCGCTTTTGAGTTCGACTGAGCCTACTGAGCGCTTGACGATTTCGTCGAGCTGGAAGCTCTTGCGGCGGCTAATCGGACGAGTCTCGACGATACGTACCGTGTCGCCCTTGCGAGCATCGTTCTTCTCGTCGTGTGCGGCGTATTTACGAGTCACAGTATACTGCTTCTTGTAAATCGGGTGCGTTTCGCGAGATGTCACGGTAACGGTAATCGTCTTGTCAGCGGCGTCTGACGTCACGACGCCTGTCAATGTCTTTGCCATTACTTATTCTCCTGTTCTGCTGCTAACTCTTGCGCACGGATCGCGGTGAGCAGACGCGCGATTTCTTTGCGAATCTGACCGAGGGCGCGCGGATTGACGAGCTCGCCGGCTTTGTGACTGCGGCGGCTGTCGAGCAATTCTTGGCGCTTGGCGGCTAATTCAGCGCGCAGCTCGTCGATTGATTTGACGACGCTGGCGGCCTTGGCGGTTTTCTTGGTTTCAGCCATTATGCTTCCTCCTTCTTAACAAATCGGACGCGGACTGGCAATTTGTGGCCGGCGAGGCGCATAGCTTCACGAGCGATTTCTTCGCTAACGCCCTTCATCTCGAACATAACCGTGCCAGTTTTGACCTTGGCGACGTAGTATTCGGGGTTACCTTTGCCGCCGCCCATTTTCAAGCCTAAAGCTTTTTTGGTGACTGGCGTGTGCGGGAAAATGCGAATCCAAATCTTACCGCCGCGCTTGATGTAGCGAGTCATCGCCTGGCGAGCTGCCTCAATCTGGCGGCTGGTAATACGTTCGTTGTCAAGGCTCTGCAGACCATAATCGCCAAACGCGATATAGTTGCAGCGCGTGGCGTTACCGCGGTTTTTGCCGATGCGGACTTTGCGGTGAGCAACTTTTTTTGGTAATAACATTACTTCAAGCTCCTTTCACCCTTGTAAATCCATACTTTGACACCAACGATACCAGTACCGTTCGGGCCTTGAGCGCGAGCGACGTGAAAATCAACGTCGGCGCGCAGCGTATGCAGTGGTACTGAACCTTCGATGAACTTTTCGCGGCGGCTCATCTCGGCACCGTTAAGTCGTCCTGCGACTTCGATACGGATACCTTTGGCGCCAGCGTTGCGGCTGCTTTGAATCGCCATCTTAACAGCACGTCGGAAGTTAGCGCGGCGTTCTAGCTGATGCGCAATGTTTTCGGCGACGAGCTTGGCGTTTAATTCTGGCCGGCGTACCTCTTCGACATTGATACGAATCGGCAAGCTGACGATTTTCTCGATTTCTTTCTTGAGCTCGGCGATACCGGCACCGCCGCGGCCGATCACTACACCAGCTTTGGCGGTGTAAATGGTGATAGTAACAAGATTGGCGCTACGCTCGATTTCGACTTTAGCGATTGTCGGGCGCGACGAGAATTTCTTCTCGATCAAGCTGCGAATCTTGCCGTCTTCGGCTAGCCAAACCGCAAAGTCTTTCTTGCTGGCGAACCAGCGCGAATTCCAAGCTTTGCTGGTCTGGAGGCGGAAGCTCAACGGGTTAACTTTCTGTCCCATTTATTTCTTCTCCTCTTTTTCTGCTGGCTTAACAGCTTTTGCTTCAGTCTTCTTGGCAGGTTTCTTGATAACTTTCTCGACGCCCGAGACCTCGACCAGGATGTGGCTCGATTTTTTCTCGAACGGCAAGGCACGTCCGCGCGAAGCTGGCTTGTAGCGGCGCATGCGCGGACCGGCAGTAACGCTAAGAGTGGTAATCTCTAAGCTTTTAGCGTCTAAACCATGATTCTCAACGGCGTTAGCAGCGGCACTTTTGATGGCTTTCTTGACAGCCAGAGCGGCGCGCTTCGGCGTGTGGTCAAGGATAACTTCGGCGTCGGCAACGCTGCGGCCGCGCACCAAGGCGGCGACTAGACTGACTTTGCGCGGTGCCTGGTCAACGCCTTTGATCATCGCGCGAACTGTGTGAATAGTTGCTTCGGCCATTATTTCTTATCCTTTCCACCGTGCTTGCGGAACTTGCGGGTCGGGCTAAACTCGCCGAGTTTATGGCCAACCATGTTTTCAGTAATAAGCACCGGTACGTGTACACGACCGTTGTGCACTGCAAAAGTGAACCCGACCATCTCTGGCGTGATCGTACTGCTGCGTGCCCAGGTCTTTATCACGGTGCGGTCGCCAACTTTCAGCGCTGCCACTTTTTTGG
>ERZ772977.525-NODE-525-length-25108-cov-4.547759_pt1 | contig 25108 bp, 17 predicted proteins | sample MGYA00511131_ERZ772977 | MGnify/ENA primary metagenome ERZ772977 (study PRJEB29015, sample SAMEA2737935) | human oral metagenome | biome: human oral; feature: human-associated habitat; material: dental | place: China | collected 2151 ...
GATACCAACGGGCAAAAAGATACTACCAATCCTTTGGGATAGCCGTAAACAGCAGCCAATAATGATTAATAAAGGTATTGACTTGACAGATAAGCAGTTAAGTGAGCAAGCAGAGATAACCGCTTATATTGCTAATTGCCGTATTTTGGCTTATCAGAATAATTTTAGTACCTTTGACGAAATAAAAGAAAAAATCAACCTAAAAGAAAATAACGATATGTCACCCGTAACACAGCAATTCAAGGCAGCCACACGAACAGCCAAGGCAACAAATTTAATAGATGAAGCACTAAAGCAATATACCAAGGATAGAAAGATAAAAGAAAGCACGGCTAATGAATATGAGAAAAACGTTAAAGTATTTTATCAATGGTTAGTTAATACCAATCAAAGGGACAGCGCAAAGGCATTAACACAATCATCATTTAATGCTTTTGTAGAGTGGATGAAGGCAGGGGGGGACAGTCCCAAAAAAGTTAATAAAATAGCAAGTGTTATAAGGCAGTTAATCAAGTACTTAGCAGGAACACAAGCAGGCAGTAAGTATAATATAACCCCCGTTACATACACACCAATTAAAGAGGTGAAAGAGGAAAAGAAATGCGAATTAACCAAAGAGGAAATAGAAGCATTCAAGGCGGTAAAGGTCAAAAATGATAAAGAACAATATTACAAGGATGTATTTTTGTTGCAACTTGCTACAGGTCAGCGAATTAGCGACACACTAAAGTTAATCAAAGGAGATTATAAGGTACAAGAAGGAACACCTTATAATACAATCATCTTAACTACTATCAAGTGTACCACAACATCATATATTACTGAAACAAAGGAAGTTACGGAATTATTAAAGGCAATAAGAGCCAACAAAGAGAATGAAACAAAAAAGAAAAAAGATAATGAAACAAAAAATAAAAAAGAGAATGAAGCAGAAAATAAAAAAGAGAATGAAGCAGAAAATAAAAAATATACATCATTAACACGCTATTTGAAGGTGTTTTTTACACGTGCCAAATTGACAAGAAAAGTACCAAGTGGCAAGCCGTTAAATGAAGTTATAAGCAGTCATTTTGCCCGTCATACGTTTGTAACTATCAAGTTAAGAGAAGGTTATACATACGAACAAGTCGGTAAAATGATTGGGGATAGTGCAACAATGATTGAAAAAGTATACGGACACCCCACGGACACGGATATAATTGCTACATTGCAGTTACAACCCCAACCAGCCAACACACCAGCACAAACAGCAGCAGGCAACACAACAGCAGCCCCAGCAGTGGCAAAAGATAAAGATTTGGACTATTATAACGACTTGTCGGACGATGATAAACTACTTTATACCAAGAAGTTAAATGATTATAATGTGTTGAAAGATGTTTTTTTTAGCCAATTAGAAAGACAAACAGAAAGGAAGCGCAAAGCAACAGCAGAAACAAAGGCAAGGGAGATATTACAAGTATGGGGATTTGAAGGTGCTAACAATATGAATTACAAAAAGTTATGTTTCTTGCTTGACTTGATAAAGCATGATATTAACGACTTTATACTAACTTATAAGGTATACAATGAGAAAGCCCCACAAGGCAGTATATCAGCAATAAATGATTTTGAACGATTGATTATAAACATAGGCAAGTTAGCCAGTTATTTATAAGCAACAAGCAAAGGGGGAAACAGCCGTATTTGGTTAGTTTCCCTTTTTCTGTAGTATTAGCATTATATCCCACCCTTTGAAGGTGGGGATATAATTTGGGTTGGTGTGTTTATTTTGTATTGTGTTTTTCCATTACCACCAAGCAGCAGGGACGACACCACCAAGCAGCCACGGACACACCCAGCAGCAAACACACAACAGCAGGGACAGACACAACAGCAGCACAACACCCACCCAACACCACCATACCAGCCCCCACAAATACCCCTTTTATTTGACGTATAACGGCTTATTATCCCCTTTCCTTATACTATACCAACCATAACATTATAACGGCTAATATCGCTTTTTTTTCTATATTAATAAGGTGTAAAATCATTATATAGTAAATGTATAGTAGGGGTATTTTCTCATTTAGTATAATAGTATAGTAGGGGTAATAAATTACCCCCTATATAGTCATATATGAAAGTATACCCTATAGTACTTTTGTACCATACCCCCAGCAGGGCAATTTAATAAAGTATACCCTTAGGTACTATAATACCTATTATCTTACAAAAATATAAAAGTATCTACTTAGGTACTATGACACCTATCTATATATGAAGTATACCCATAGGTATTTTATATGATGATATATAAAAAAACACCTATACCCTTAGGTACTATAATACCTATACCCTTAGGTACTATAATACCTAACATAATATAATAGTAATATAATAATAATAGAATATAGCATTATTAATTAAACCACCTTCAAAGGGTGGTTAATTAATAATTTGGGTTGGTATTTTGTTTTTTATTATGATTTATAATATGCTGTAGTACTGAATGAATGTACAAGTACAAGGAAGTAACCAGCAAGGAAAGAAAGCGAAAGCAACAAAATATATAAACCAACCCAAGTTAGATATAACAACCCCTTCAAGGGTTGGAATATATAACGCTATATCAACCTATTACACCCAAGCCACCATATAAGCGTATATTTGCTATTTGACGGCTTATTATTCCCTTTGCTTGCAATTATGCTACTACAGCAGCAAAAGCCCCTTATAAGGGCTTATTTTGCCTTATTCCCAATATTACCACCACCAGCAGCAAACACACACCAAGCGAAAGGGAAAGTAATACACCCCAACCAGTCAATACCCCCAGCCACTTAATACCCCAAATATCCCCTTATTTATCCTTAAAATTGAAAATTAATTAGAAAACTCAAAATTATTTTCAATTATTTTTAAATTATTTTTCCTTTGTTTTAGCGGTTTTCAAGACAATTTACAGAAAACTTTATAAAATATACTTGACTTTCTCGAATTAAATTATAATTATTTATATAGGGGGGTATATTAAAAACAACCCCAAATAATAACGATTTAGAAATATAAAGAAAATGGAAAAAGAAAAATATAGACATTCAGAAGAAACAAAGAGAAAGATAAGTGAAGCACAGAAAGCAAGATATAAGAATATGACACCAGAAAAGGAAGCAAAAAGAATAGCGTCAATAAAGGCAAAATGGGAGAAGATTAACGCAGCCCGTAAGTTATTAGAAATGAATGAATTATATAAAAAGTGTATGCTTGAAGATTAAAAGAAATATATAAAATAAAGGTGGTATAAAAGGGGGGCTTTTATGTTTGGGTTTGCCCCCACCACCAATTTTAATTAAAAAGAAACAACCCAACACAGATTAATAATAACTTTTACAACCCAAACATTATGAGTTATCAAATCAATGAGTTTTTAATACTCAATCAATTACAAGACCTAACAAGTGCAAACGAGATAATAACAATGTTGCACTTAATATCACAAGGTAAAAGAGAAATTCAGACCCAAAAGTCACACATTGCTACCCTTTGCGGACAAAGAGGAAAGGACAAAAATAATAATACAAAGTTAGTTAATAAGATTATAAAAGGATTGATTGAAAAGGGCTATTTAGAAGCCACATCAACCGATTATATCAACATAAAAGGAGAAAATAAAACCACTACTAAATGGGTGCTTAGCGATAAATCAATGAACATTATAAAGGGACTTAATAAACAGTCAAAGGACAAAGCGAAAGCAAGTAATAAAACATCATTACCAACCCAAGCGTACCAAGCGACCACCAAGGAAGCGAAGGAAGCGACAAAGGAAACAGCACCACAACAAGAATATAAGCCAAGTTTGGCAGAACAGCAAGCAGCAATAAAGATTTAACCAGCATAAAGATATGAGTTTCAAGAAGTTAGATACAAATGAATTTATAAAAGCAGCGAAAGAATACAACGCTTTCGACGGTTACAAATGTGGGATTAAATCAATTGACGATATAATGAGAATTGACAAGCAGACATTAACAACATTAGTTGCAACACCTGCAGCAGGCAAGTCAACTTTTACCAACTTTTACGGGTATCAAATGGCTAAATATAACGGTTGGAAAACCTTATATATTGCGGAAGAAACACCCCAAGACCGCCAATGTAGAATGTTATCAATTCTATTTGATTCAGCAGCAAAAGCAAGCGAATTTAGCGTATTATATAACTATGATTTATCAGATTGGAACGACCTTTTAATGATGATAAAGGACGCAAAAGAAACATACGGGGTTGATATGGTAATACTTGACAACATGACAGAGTTAAAAAAATTGATAAGCGGAAACGATACCGAAACGGAAAAGATAGGAAGGGCTTTGAGTGATTTAAAAAAGGCAAGTATTGTTAATGATATAGCGGTTATATTAGTAGCCCACCCTACTAAATTACTTGAAGGTCAAGAAGTTACGGCTTATAGTGTTCATGGTTCAGCCAATTATTACAATATTAGCGATTTTATGTTCACATTGACAGCAGATAAGAAAAATTGCGAAACGACTATAAAAGTGTTGAAAGTAAGGGACAGCGCAAAAGGAGTAATGGGGGAGCAATGTACGCTAAAATATAACCCTGTACGCTTTACATATAGCGACACGGACAGCACCGAGGACAGCCAGCCAAAGCAGGATATTAGTAATAACATTGCGACCGATGTAATGAAGGCAATAATGGAGGAAGAAACGCAGGAGGACAGCCAGCCAGCAACCCCAGCAGTCAAGGAAGTAACCAAGCAGGAGGACAGACAGCCAGCAACACAGCCAGCAGGGAAAGCCAGCACGACACCCACCAAGCAGCAGGGAACACCAGCCAATACACCAAGCAGGGACAACACCACCAAGCAGCCACGGACACAGCAGCAGCAGGGACAGCAGCAGGCAGCCAAGGGGGAAGCAAAAGAGGAAAAGCAGCATATAACCCCCGATTTTCTGACAAATACCAAAGTTAGCATTATGAAACAACATAAGGTACTGAATGAAAGCAATTTATACAATGCAATAATAACGGGCAGAATTTGCAAGCAGGAAATAACCAAGGTTAGAAGCATTGACAGACAAGCAAATGAAAGTGAGTACAGACAAGCAAAAGCAAAGGTATCATCTTATACCCCTTCATGTGTTTGTGCCAGCACCACAGCCAAGGAAGTAAAAGAAATTAACCCACTAATTGCCATTGATTTGGACGCCAAAGATAATGAAGGTGTAACACTTGAAGAAATGCGTAAAAGGATAAATTCATTACCTTATGTTATGTATTCAAGTTTAAGCGTGGGAGGACGTGGAATGTATGCACTTATTCCAATTTTAGACGAAAATAAAAACGACTTTAAGGGGGTGTTTAAAGCGTTGGAAAGCGACTTTAAGGCATTGGGATTAATTTTAGATAGTAGTTGTGTTAATGTTAATAGAGAACGTTATATGTCATTTGATGATAACGAATATTGGAATACTAAATGCGAAATATATACAAAGAAAATAAACATACCAACCCAAGTTCACACCCACCCTTCAAAGGTGGGGGAGAACGCAACTAAACCATTAACACAAAGGGAATTTAACAAAGTTAAATCAATGGTGGAGGATATAAAGAGAAATAAATTACAACTTTCAAAAAGTCATAATGATACGCTAAAGTTATGTAATGCAATAGCGAATGTATGGGGAGAAAACGGCAGGGAGTTAATACACATAATTCGCTCACAAAGAATCGGTTACGATGAGTATAAAACAGACAAAAATTATACGTATGTATTAGACCACTTAGACGATAAGGAGCGGTACGGATTGGGGTATATCTTTAAAAAATACGACCGAGCAAAAGGGCAAACACAAGTAAATTAATACAAGAAAGAAAATAAATAATAAAATTAAAAATATACAATTATGGCAAATGTAGATAATGTTCTGACAGACAGGGAGTTTTATAAACTTAAGGACGGAATTATGCACCAGCATTTCAAAGGGTTTGAATTTAAATGGAACGAAAACCGAATATATTGCGCTAAAGTGCTACAAATCGGTGAATATCAGTGGATTAGGTGAAATGACAATAAAGGTTACGACTTAAACGATGTCAGAAGGGGGGACATAATAATGTTGCAAAAAATGCACCCACGAAAAAATAGGACAATAGACAAAATCTATTACAAGGTAATTTCACGAACTAAAAGTAAAATTATAACACAATGGGCGCACGATGATGTGACATATACCACTTACTTAAAGGCACTTAAAGCACCTTTGCCACGTGTGCAAGACATTAAAGAACTAATCAATTAAGAAATAAAAAGATATGGAAATAATATTATTAATTTTCACGCTAATAGCGTTATTTTGCTCTACTTGTTCCTTCTTTATCGGAATAGATTTGGGAAAGGAATTACAAAGAAAGGAAGACGAACGGCAAGACAAGGTAATAAAAGAAATTAGACAAAAAGGATATGATGTAAACACTTAAATATCAATAAACTAACCAAATAATTAAACAAGAAAGGGAAACACAATGGTAGAAATGATTTTACTAACATGTATTGTTTTATACATCTACTTAGATTAATAAGGGAAAGGGGTTTTTATTAGCCATACCCAATAAAATAAATTAAAATATGATTAATCGTATTACAAAGGAAATGAAAGAAATAGCGAGAAAGGAAGTTGAGAAAAGACGCAAAGAAGAAATAAATATATTAAAGGAAAAAACAAGCGAGGAAAGAAAAAAGATAAACACAAAATACGATGAGTTAATTAAGCAGATTAATGCACTTTAATTGAATTAATATACCAAATATATTCATTTCAAATCAATATATAATCAAGGGATAGCGGATATAATTGCCGTTATCCTTTTTTGTATAAACTAATCAAGCAAGGAAAGATAAATAATAATACCAACCCAATAATACAAGGAGATAACACACTATCAAAGTGTTGTTATCGTAATATGTAACCAACACCAGCACAAGGCACTAATACAAGCGAATTAAACAGCATATAGACAATACCAACACCACGTACACAGATAGCCAATATATAACACAGATTAAAGTAATAGTACGACAATAGTAAACACCAAGCAGACAAGCAGGAATAACACTACCAATCTAAACAGATATTACGACCGCAAACAACACTACCAATCAATAGCAAGGTAAGATAACGTAACACAATAGCAAGGCACACAACATCAATATATTAGCCGTTTAATAGCGTTCTGTTACGTTTTATCCTTATTAGTGGGACAACATACCACCAGCACAATAACACACGCTTACAACGGCTTAAAATGGATATTAATAATATAATAAATTGAAAATAAGATATTTAAGTAATATAAGAAAAATAACTTTTTCATAGATTTGTAAGTTTATTAGTAGGCAAGGAAGGATAATATACCACCCTTCAAAAAGGTGGTTATTATCCGACTGACTTATGACTGACTTATGATTGACTTAATTATGAATGATTTAATAAGGGTTGGTATTAGTTTAATTGTGAATAATGCAAGGCAGTAACACAGCCAGCAAAGGAAATGACTACTAACAATTAACACAGCAAGGAACACAGACGGCAAGAAACTATATAACTATCAACACAGCAGACAGCAAGGAAGGAACAAGGAAGTAAGACAGACACCAGCAAGGACAGCAAGCAAGGACAGCAAGCAAGGCAAGCAACACAGCAAAGCAATATATTAGTAATTAATCATCAAGGCAGGGGGGGAGGCCTTTTTTAAAAGGGGTGGCCATGCTTCAAACCCCTCCACTAACTTTCCTTTCACATACAGCAATTTTTTGAATTATTGGAAATCGCAGTATTTATTAGTATTTTTCTTTTTCTCTATTTTTTCTTTTTTACTAAAAATTCTTTTTCTATTTTACTTTAAGAGTACACAGACACCCAAGGAGGACGGACACCAGCAACACAGCAAGGGACACAATACACCCCAGCAAGCACGGCAATACATCAAGCAGTACAGACGGCAAACACAACATCAAGCACAACAGCACCAAAGGGGAACTAATAATAACACACCAACCCAAGTTATATTATAACAACCCTTTCAAGGTTGGAATAATATAACGCTACATAACATCAACATATTAGACACCCCCACCACCTTATAATATTAGGTGTGTGGGGGCTTTTCTTTTCTATTACTTACCTTTTTATTCCTCCCTTCCTTTAGTGGGTTGGTATTGTTGTTTGCTAACAAAAGTTAACAATTTGGAGATTACACGGCAAAAACTTATCTTTGTACCATACATCAATAAGAACCACCTTTAGAATATGTGCAATAAGCAAATGTAAAATGTATTGATATTCAATGAATTGCGTAAAATCGAAAAAAAGAATTTCTTTTCATGAAAAAAAATATTTTTCTTCACGTAAATAAATATTTCTTTTCATGAAAATAATTCGCTGTAGGTTGTTTTCTTTTGAAACTTCGTACGTAAGACGGGATTTTATAGTATCTTTGCAAGTAGATAAAAGAACACATTTTAGATGGAAAAGAAGAAACAGATAGATTGCTTTCTACCGTATAGTACAGCTGCAATGATGCAGTCACTTGCTGCACAGTTGCACGAGTCAGGTGTAGTGAAGAGTATATACACGTTAGCTACCGATGTCCCACCTACTGAGGCATTGCCTCAGTACACTCATCACCTGCAGGCAGGCAGCTTGCTTTCCCTTGCTACTATGCGCCTTATTGCGACTACAGCAACAGCCGATTATGCCCTGCTTTATTTGAAGCAAGGACCTATCACGTTAGGTTATCATGCACTTGAGCGTATGCTGCAGGTGGCTGAGGAAACTGGTGCTGCAATGGTTTATGCTGACCATTACTCTGTGGAAGCTGGCAAGACGGTGAAACATCCCGTTATAGACTATCAGTTGGGTAGTATCCGTGATGACTTCGATTTTGGTTCTGTTGTACTTCTCAAGACGGAGTACCTGAAGGAGTATGCAGTGCGAGAGGTGGCAAAGAATTATCAGTTTGCAGGTTGGTACGACCTTCGTCTATTCTTAAGTCGTAAGGGAGAACTCTTTCATCTGAATGAATATCTCTATACAGAGGAAGAAGATGACCTACGTGCAAGTGGCGAGAAGCAGTTTGATTATGTGAATCCTCGCAACCGTGAGGTACAGATTGAGATGGAGCAGGCGGCAACAGCACACCTCTCTGCTATCAATGCCTTGGTAGATACAACGCAATATGCACAGCCAGACTTCTCTGCTGAGACTTTCCCAGTGGAGGCGTCGGTGGTGATTCCAGTTTTTAATCGTGAGAAGACAGTACGCGATGCGGTTGTATCAGCACTCTCACAGAAGACAGACTTCCCTTTTAATGTTATCGTTGTCGACAACCATTCGTCAGACGGAACGACGGAGATTCTCTCTTCTTTAGCTGCTGATGAGTGTCTTGTGCATCTTATCCCTACACGCACAGACCTTGGAATAGGTGGCTGTTGGAACTATGCTATCAATGATGCGCATTGCGGTCGCTTTGCTGTTCAGTTGGATAGTGATGACCTTTATTCCTCAGAAAATACTTTGCAGACCATTGTCGATGCTTTCCACGAACAGAAAGCAGCGATGATAGTAGGCTCTTATCGTATGTGTGACTTTGATCTTAACACCCTTCCACCAGGTTTGATTAGCCATAATGAGTGGACGGAGGATAATGGTTGCAACAACGCCCTACGTATTAATGGACTCGGTGCACCACGTGCTTTCTTCACTCCTTTGGTTCGTCAGCATCAATTCCCTAATACAAGTTATGGTGAAGACTATGCTATGGGCTTGGCTTTTAGTCGTCGTTTCCGTATCGGACGAATCTATGATGAACTTTATCTCTGCCGTCGTTGGGGTGGAAACAGTGATGCCGTACTGAGCATTGATAAGGTAAATGCCAACAATCATTATAAAGATCAGCTGCGTACAGTTGAGATTTTAGCACGTCAAAAACAGAATCAAGACAGAGAGAAAGGGCTAACTGATTTTTTTCATAACCAGCTGAACCAATGGAAAGACGTTGCAAAACGTTTTGAAGAGTTGAAGGGTGTGCAGACGCGTGAGGTGGGTTCAGCCCTTGCGCAATTCAATCCTGCACGCTTGGTGAGTACAGGGGCAAAGATTGATAAGGCTACGCTGGCTAAGCGCCCTTGCTTCCTTTGTGAAAAGAATCGTCCAGGAGAGCAGATTGTTTTGCCTTTTGGAAACGACTTCGATATCCTTGTCAATCCTTTCCCAATCCTTCCAGTACATTTTACGATACCTTCTCGTCATCATCAACAGCAGGCAATAGCGGATAATTACGTACAGATACATCGCTTGCTAAGAGCTTATCCGCAGCTGATGGTGTTCTATAATGGTCCGAAGTGTGGGGCGAGTGCACCTGATCACCTCCACTTTCAGGCAGGAACCAGTGGTATTCTTTCTTTACAACGTGACTGGCAACGGCTTTATGAGACCTCTCTTCCGCTCTTAAAACTGAATGGTACAGAGGGAATCTATGAGATAAAGGACTATGTCTGTCCGGCTTTAGCTATCGTGAGCCATACTGAGAAACACGATGTTGAGCTATTCAGTCGTTTATATGAAGCACTTCCATTAAAGGAAGATGAGACCGAGCCGATGATGAATATCGTGGCATGGCGTAATGGGGAGGCGTTTATTTCAGTTGTATTCCCACGTGAGAAGCATCGCCCTGATTGTTATTCTGCAGAAGGAGAGGCACAGTGTCTGGTCAGTCCGGGTAGCTTGGATATGGCAGGATTGCTGATATTGCCCCGTCAGAGCGACTTTGAAGGGATGACGTTAGAGCGTGCTAAGGCCGTTTTGCGTGAGGTGTCACTGTCAGATGAGGTGATGGCAGAAGTCGTAAAGCGGATTCGCAATAAGGCGGTTGACCTTGCTTTCGATGATTGGAAGCAAGAACCTATAGTTTCGGTAGGTATTGTTAGCGGCGACGAAATTCGTTTTCAGCTGAATGGTACTTATACAATAGGAAACAAAGAGGTGACAGGTAAGCAGATTGTAAAGTTCAAAGACGGACAGATTCTGTGGGATTCTGTGCTCTATCAGGAACTTTACTTTACCCCGCAAAATGATGATATATCCTTCACTTTGGAGGATGTTACTATCGGTGTAGACTTCCATTGGGAGCGCAAAGAGGCACAAACCTTCCTCGGAAAGCTACGTTTTGTTGTCGATGGAGATAAGCTCTGGGCTATTAATGAACTACCTGTAGAACGTTATTTAGCAAGTGTTATCTCAAGTGAGATGAGTGCTACCTCTTCATTAGAGCTTTTGAAGGCACATGCTGTAATCTCTCGCAGTTGGCTTTTGGTACAGATGAGAAGACGAAAAGCTATCGAAATTGGTGTTCAGACAGCATCTGCACCTGTAAAAGTGTCGGATGAAGAAGGCGTAGTATGGTATGATAGCGATGCACATACCTTGTTTGATGTATGTGCAGACGACCATTGCCAACGTTATCAGGGTATTACGAAGGCAACGAGTCCACATGTTGAAGAGGCTATTAAGGCTACACGTGGACAGTTGTTGATGAATGGAAAGGAAATCTGCGATGCTCGTTTTAGTAAGTGTTGTGGAGGTGTTTCGGAGGAATATGAGTACTGTTGGGATAATACTCATAAGCCCTACCTGCTCTCTGTAGTAGATAATGCACCTTTGGGAACAGCCCCTACGATTGATCTCACTGATGAGAAGACGGCACAGGAGTGGATTCTGTCGTCTCCAGAGGCTTTCTGTAATACAAAGGATGCGGCAGTCTTGGGTCAGGTGCTTAATAACTACGATCAAGAAACACAAGACTTTTATCGCTGGACAGTAGACTTCAAGCAGTCAGAACTTGCTGAACTAATCCGTCGTAAGAGTGATCTTGATTTCGGAGAGATTGTTGACCTCCAACCTTTGGAGCGTGGTAAGAGTGGTCGTATCACGCGTTTGAAGATTGTAGGGACAAAGCTCACACGTATTATCGGTAAGGAATTAGAGATAAGACGCACGTTGAGTGAGAGCCATCTCTACAGTTCTGCTTTCGTGGTAGAACGTAGTGAGATTGTGAATGAAATCCCACAGCACTTCCGTCTTGTTGGTGCAGGGTGGGGACATGGTGTTGGTTTGTGTCAGATTGGTGCTGCTGTAATGGGCGAGAAAGGCTATCAATATGACGAAATCCTCCATCATTATTATCAGACAGCAGCTATTGAAGCACAATACAAATAAAGCATACGAAGATGCACGAGGAACAGAAGATAATCAATGGAATTCCTATTGTAGACCAGTGGCGTAGCTATTGGCTCTGGCTTCCTACGCTCTATTTGACACGTGGACTACCGTATGTTATCTTGTTGATGACTTCATTAGTCTATTTCAACAGAATGGGCTTGTCGAATGGTGCTATCACGCTGACGACATCGTGGTTAATACTGCCCTTTATCCTCCGACCTTTGTTAGGTAGATTGGTCGTTGGCTATTGGAGTAAGTATGCATGGATAATTCTGACAGAGTTTGTTATGGCACTGAGCCTTGGTGGATTGGCGTTTATGGCATCATCTGTTGATTGGTTTGAGTGGACTGTCTTCTTCTTAATGATAATTGCAACGATGGCTGCCTTGCATGATGTGGCTATCGAAAGACTGTATAAGCGTGAAACGGCCTTGCATAATCGTCCTGCTTTTATTGGTACACGCGCCATTTCTTATATGCTTTCTATCATTGTGGGAATGGCTATCCCTGTTACGATAGCAGGAAACTTAGAGGTCATTTATAGGACAGTAGCACCTTCATGGGCAACTATTTTTAGGGTTCTGTCAGTCTTATTGACCTGTTTGATGCTACTTCATGCTATCATACTTCCCAAAGATAATATGCATGCGAACCTCCCTATATGGACAGGAGTGACACGTCAATGGTGGCATGATGTCAAGGCTGCCTTTGTTCGTCGTCCTCATTATGTGGCAAACTTGTGTTTCCTTTTTGCCTTTCTAATACCCGAAGGGATGTTTTTTAGAATAGCACCACTCTTCTTGATAGACCCAGGAAGTAATGCTGGATTGGCTCTTTCACCACAGGAGTTAGGATTAGTCTTGGGAACAGTGGGTACGTTCTCGTTAATTGGAGGCAGTGCCTTAGGTGCTAATTTGGTACGTCGTGATGGCTTGAAGCGTTGGTTATGGTTCTTTGTTATAGCTTTGACCTTGCCAAAGTTTGTCTTTGTTTATCTCAGTTATTACTTTGTCTCCACCTTATCAATTATCAATTTGTGTGTGATTATCGAACAGTTTGGAGCAGGTTTGGGATTAACGTTTTATGTTGTATGGCTCGCTCATAGTACGAAAGGGGAGCACTCAACATTTACTTATTCAATAGGTACAGCAATAACAGCCTTCTCATTGGTGATGACAGGATGGTTTACAGGTTTCTTGCAGGAGTATGTGGGCTATCGTCTATTCTTCCTTCTCATAGCGATGTTGGGAGTTATCAGCTTTATAGTGAGCTACTTTCTCCCTGTAACAAAGGAGATAGGACAACGAAAAAGGATGGTTTAAATCCATTTAAAACGACGGTTCTGATGTTTTGTTTTCAGCCGTTAACCTTTATAAAAAAAGTCATGATTTTATTTGTACCTCACGAAAAATGTTGTTCTTTCGCAAATAGATAGTTATAAAAAACAGTAAATGAAATGAAGATTAAGTATTTCTTAATGGCAGCTGTTGTCGCTTTGATGACAGCCTGTGGTACGGCTTCTAAAGTTCCATTAACGGGTCGTACACATCGTATCAGTATTTCTGATGCGCAGCTTCTTAGCCTCAGTAATCAGGAATATACAAAGTTTATGGCATCAGCAAAACGTTCTACTGATGCAAAGAATACAGCTATGGTGCAGCGTGTAGGTCGTAACCTTGCCAATGCAGTGGAGACTTACTTACGTAATAATGGTTATGCTAATGAGATTAATAACTTCAAGTGGGAGTTTAATCTCGTTCAAGATAAGCAGGCTAACGCTTTTTGTATGCCTGGAGGTAAGATAGTTGTTTACGAAGGATTATTGCCTTACACACAGAATGAGGCAAGTCTGGCAATCGTTTTAGGTCATGAGATTGCGCATGCTGTAGCTAAGCACAGCGCTGAGCAGATTACAAAGCAGATGAATCAGCAGATGGGAACCAATATATTGGGTACTGTCTTGAACTCTGCTGTTGGTAGTGGAGTAGGCGATATCGCTTCACAGGTAGCGGGAGGATACTTCTCTTTCCGTAACTTGAAGTACAGTCGCGATAATGAAAGTGAAGCTGACTACATGGGACTTATCTTTGCTGCGATGGCTGGATATGACCCTGCGAATGCCGTAACATTCTGGCAACGAATGGCTGCAGCAACGAATAGTAATCGTTCTGAGATTCTGAGCGACCACCCTTCAGATGCTCGTCGTATTGAGAATATCAAGAAGTGGCTGCCAGAAGCAGAGAAATATTATCGTGGTCGTGGCTCTAATCGTGTCTCTTCTGCGGGATATTCACAGTCATCAAGAACATTGCATATAGGTGGTTCTTCGTCTTCTAAACGTTCAAACAGACATTGATAATTTGAACGACCATCATTTTATGATACCTTATTACGGCTATTTGCCTTTTCAAGAACGAAGGCACATAGCCGTAATTTTTATATAGTCAATACTGTTTGATAAAAAATGTAATGACATTCTTTAGCATATGAAATTTCTATCAAATAAACTTAGTCGTTTTAGGCTCTGAAAAGTAATATTCTTCTGACCGAACAAGTCGTGCTGTTTTATGCTTGAATAACTCCCTTTTGACGGTATATTATAAGCTGATGAGTACTCCGCACCATTGGTGCGAAGCACTAACACGATATGTGCTAAGCATTAACACGTCATGAGTTAAGCACGAATACGTTGGTTGGATATACAAAGATGCGAGCATAATGGTCATCATATTGAATGTCAAAAGCCACTAACGGCTAACTTATACGAAATGTTTATTAGCCGTTATGATTTGTATTATATTGTCATCTTGCAAAGAAATACTTTTCTGATAGTGGTAAGTAGCTGTTATAGTGTTATTTTTTCATTGAAAGATTTGATAGAATCATCTTTTTTTATTATCTTTACAAGCGAATTTAAACCTTTATAGCTATGATGGATTATCTGATACAAAACCTGTGGTTAACATGGTTATTAGTAGGTCTTGTTTGTCTGATTTTAGAGTTGATGAACGGAGACCTTTACCTTATGTGCTTTGCGATAGGTAGTTTATGTGCCTCACTTACTTCCGCATTTACGGATAGTTTTGTTGTTCAAGTTGTGGTATTTGCAGTCTTCTCTGTATTGAGTATTTTCTTGGTACGACCGATTGCACTTAAATATCTTCATCAAGGTGCGGACAAAAGGCTGAGTAATGTAGATGCGTTGATAGGGCGTGAAGGAAAGGTGACAGACTCTATTGAGGCTGGTGGGTACGGCAGAGTAAAGATAGATGGTGACTCGTGGAAGGCACAGTCTGTTGATGGCTCTTCAATAGATCAAGGCGTTGCTGTGCGTATTCTACGACTTGACTCTATTATTGCAACTGTTGAACGTTGTTAAGAAGTTCTCTGATAGTAATTAAAAAAAACAAATAATAACCTTCGATTTCTCCTCTCGTTGAGATAAAAAACGAGTGAGGGGAACTAAAAACTTTAATGCTTATGGATATGATTGCTTATGTGCTGATTGCTATTGTTGTATTAGCACTCGTTTTTGCCAAGATGTCAATTGTGATTATCTCACAGAGTGAAACAAAGATTATTGAACGTCTTGGAAAGTATTATGCAACCCTTCAACCCGGTATCAACATTATTATTCCTTTCATTGACCATGCTAAGGATATTGTAGCATTGCGTGCAGGACGTTATACCTATACTAACTCAATTGATTTGCGTGAGCAGGTGTATGACTTCGATCGCCAGAATGTAATCACAAAGGATAATATTCAGATGCAGATTAATGCACTGCTTTATTTCCAGATTATTGATCCGTTTAAGGCTGTTTATGAGATTAATAACCTCCCAAATGCTATTGAGAAGTTGACACAGACTACACTTCGTAATATCATTGGTGAGATGGAACTTGACCAAACACTGACTTCTCGTGATACGATTAATACTAAATTGCGTGCCGTTCTTGATGATGCTACAAACAAGTGGGGTATCAAGGTGAATCGTGTTGAGCTTCAGGATATTACTCCTCCAGCAAGTGTTTCTGAGGCAATGGAGAAGCAGATGCAGGCTGAACGTAACAAACGAGCAACCATCCTTACCAGTGAAGGACAGAAGCAGTCAGCTATTCTCCAGTCTGAAGGTGAGAAACAGGCTGCTATCAACCGAGCTGAAGCTAACAAACAGCAGCAGATTCTCATTGCAGAAGGTGAGGCAGAGGCTCGCATTCGTAAGGCAGAAGCTGAGGCTATTGCCATTCAGAAGATTACTGATGCTGTTGGTCAGAGCACGAATCCAGCAAACTATCTTATTGCACAGAAGTACATTCAGATGCTTACAGAACTCGCTCAGAACAATAATCAGAAGACTGTTTACCTGCCATTTGAGGCAAGTAATCTGATGGGTTCTATTGGTGGAATTAAAGATATGTTTAAGTGATTCTCTTATTAAGCGTCACTTCTGCTGCAAACAATAAATATAAACACTAAAATAGATGACTACTTCGTGAGGTTCTCTTGTTATAGAGGAGCTTTACGAAGTGAGTCTTTGAAGGAATGAAAAAACTTTGTATCTTTTGTGGTGCACGCCCTAACTTTATAAAGGTTGCACCAATTATCAGGGTAATCAATAGACTTTCTGAGGAGAATAGTGCTCATAAGGTTTCTTATTCATTGGTCTATGCGGGTAGTGCAGATGACCCTACACTCGAAGATCAGCTCTTTGAAAACCTTTCTATTCGTAGACCAGATGTTTATCTTGGTGTTGAATGTGAGAACTTGAATGAGCTTACAGGTCAGGTAATGTCTAAGTTTGAGAAGTATCTGCAAGAGAATCCATCTGATGTGGTTATCGTTGTGGACGATCTTGCTTCTACAATGGCAGCCGCTATTGTGACTAAGAAACAGGCAATCACCCTTGCGCATATTGCAGCTGGTACTCGTTCATTTGATATAACGATGCCTAAGGAAATCAATCGCTTGGTAATTGACGGTCTTTCTGATATACTTTTTACAGCCGGATTTAGCAACAACAGCATTGCTAACAAGGAAGGAGCAGAGTTGTCAAAGGTTTATATGGTGGGTAATATTCTCATTGATAATATCCGCTATGACCGTGAGCGTATTGAGGGTATGAGGCTTTCGGATATTGACGAGTTGGCAGGCTTACCTTTGAAAGAAGGTAACTATCTCGTCTTTACATTGAACCGTAAGGCGTTGTTGGCTGACCAAGACAATCTTGAACGAATGTTACACGTGTTGAGCGAGACAGCAGGTGATACGCCTATCATTGCTCCTCTTCGCGACTCAGCAGTGCAGGTTATCATGGCACTTAGCTTGAAGAAGAATATCAAACTCCATAACCTCCATATCGTAAAACCATTGGGTTATCTTGAATTTGCTTATCTTACAGCTCATGCTAAGGGTATCATCACTGACTCTGGTAATGTTGCAGAGGAAGCAACATTCAATGGTGTGCCATGTATTACGCTTAATAGCTATACAGAACACATTGAGACTGCAAAGGTAGGTTCTAACGTTCTCGTTGGTGAAGACCCAGAACTGCTCCGTTCTTCATTGAGTGATATGGTGGCTGGAACATGGAAGAAGTGTGGTGTACCTGAACGTTGGGATGGCCGTTCAGCTGAACGTATTGTTCAAATCCTACTCGAACGTCATTAATTCGCATTTATATTGAGAATGGCTTTAACGCTCTTAATGTAGGGACAGATATCCTTGTTGTTCGCTATTATTATAAAATAGTCGGACAATAAAGGATATCTGTCCTTATTGTTTCTATAGGATAAAAGTGTAAAAGACTAAATGTTGCTTTTATGTATGCAGTGTTAAGTAATTAGGTTAGTAAGATATTGCACGGTAATTAGTGCTTAGCACCATTGGTGTTTACCAACAGCACGACATGTGCGGGGCACTAACACATCGGCTGAAAGTGGGAGGATAGGGATGTTATGGTTATCATTACGAATATAGTATGACGTTAATGATGAATATATTATGATGTTAATGCTTATCTAATATTAGAGTTGTTTGCCAGGCATATGTATTTCTTAATCCAAGAATTTCTCCTTACCAGTAATCATAATTATGAATTGTGAATTATAAATTATGAATTAAACCAGTAATCATAATTATGAATTTTGAATTATGAATTCTGAATTATTTAGTACCTTTGCATAAGTCTTTTAAATAGAAAAGTTTATGCACGAACATATAGATAACTATACTTATCTTACGCAAGCACCAGTTCATCGTGTCATTATCACAATGGCGATACCGACTATCATCTCAATGCTTGTGACAGGATTATACAATATTGCCGATACGTTTTTTGTTGGTAAGATTGATACGCAAGCAACAGCGGCAGTAGGTGTTGTGTTTTCTCTGATGTTCTTTGTGCAGGCAATGGGCTTTTTCTTTGGGCATGGATCAGGCAATTATATCTCTCGTGAGTTGGGATCACGTCGTCGTGAGAATGCTGTAAAGATGGCTTCAACAGGCTTTTTTAGTTCGTTTCTTGTTGGAGTAATTGTTCTTATCCTTGGTGAGATATTCCTCACTCCCCTCTCCTTGATGCTTGGAAGTACGCCTACCATTCTCCCTTACACGGAAGAATATATGCAAGTCATCCTCCTTGGTGCACCCTTCTTAACCTCATCACTTACCTTGAACAACCAGATGCGACTGCAGGGAAATGCCAAGTTTGCTATGTTTGGAATTGTTACGGGTGCTATGTTGAACGTGATTCTTGACCCACTCCTCATCTTTACGTGCGGTATGGGTGTTAGCGGTGCAGCGTGGGCAACGGTGATAGGACAGGCAGTGTCCTTCGTTATTCTTTTCTTAATGACGCGCAGAGGAGAGAATATAGCCATTCATTTTCGTAATTTCTCACCCTCATTACAGCGTTATAAGGAGATATTCTATGGTGGCAGTCCTTCCATGATGAGGCAGGGATTGGCTTGTATAGCAACTATGTCATTAAACTTAGCAGCAGGTGCTTATGGCGACTCAGCTATTGCAGCGATGAGTATTGTTGGACGTATCGCAATGCTTTCCTTTGCTGTTGTCATCGGATTGGGACAAGGATTTCAGCCCGTCTGTGGCTTTTGTTATGGAGCAGGCTTATACGACAGGTTGAAGGAAGCCTATAAGTTTACTGTAACTATTGGTACGATTTTTCTTATCGTGTTAGCTATTATTGGCTGGATGATAAGCGGAACGTTGATAGGTGTCTTCCGTGATGACCCCGAGGTGATTGCTATTGGTGTTGTAGCCTTGCGATGGCAGCTTTGTGTTTTTCCTGTTAATGCTCTTATTTTGGCAAGCAATATGCTTGCTCAGACCTGCCGCAAGCCGTGGCGTGCGAACATTTTGGCAGCAGCCCGACAAGGTTTGTTCTTTATTCCGCTGATATTTATTCTTCCATCTTATTTTGGGCTGTTAGGTGTTGAGATGTGTCAAGCCGTCAGTGATGTGCTCTCTTTCACGCTTACAGTACCGATTGTTATTTACACCTTCCGTGAGTTTTCACGTGAAGCAGCAGCAAAGAAAACAACAGTATGAGTACACTTTATATTAAAAGTATGGTTTGTGATCGCTGTAAAATGGCTGTTAGCCAAACTTTGCAGCAGGTCGGACTACACCCCCAAAAGGTTGAATTAGGTGAGGTTAGTATTAAGGAAGACCCTTCTTCATCCCAACTTTCTACCCTTCGGACAGCCCTTAAGGAGCTTGGTTTTGAACTTCTTGACGATCGTCGTCAGCAAACTATCGACCATATCAAGTCTGCTTTAATTAGACTTGTACATTATCATGATAATCAGAGCTCAACAAATCTTAGTGATTATGTCTCATCCGAACTTCGTCAAGACTATAGTGCACTTTCAAAACTCTTCTCAGAAGTTGAGGGAAAGACTATCGAAAGATATTATATTGAGTTACGTATAGAGCGCGTGAAAGAGTTTATTTGTTATGACGAGTTGACCTTGACGCAGATTGCTCTTCATATGAATTACTCTTCTGTGGCTTATCTTTCCAGCCAGTTTAAGTCTGTAACCGGCATGACTCCCAGTCAGTTCAAGTCGATGAAAGGTAATCTTCGCACACCTTTGGATAAACTTTAGACGGTTATTTATTAAGTTAAGTCTACTGCTTATAGGTGGAATATAATCTTTGTTCTTACTTTCGGGATGGAAAATAGACAGATGTTAGGAGGAGTGTGAGCATATGTTTGATGATGCAAAGAAGTGTGTTTTGTTGTAATATTTTACTCGTTATATTTTAATAGAGCACTAATAGCGTTTCAATTAAGCCTTAATTGGCTTCTTAAAGACGCCCTTTTGGAAGCGAACTAACGCCCTTTTAAAGCCTTATTAAGCACCTTTTGAAATGCGATTTTGTAACTAACTGATTTGCTGTTGGTTATAAACTCGACTTTTATATCTATCTTTTAGCATTATTCTAAGGCTTTAGTTCGAAATTATGTAATAATTTTTCAATACCTGGATGATGATATTTTAGACTCTTTTCTTACCATGTTATGAATGAACCTCTTGTAGAACCGATGCGAGAAGTTATAATCTTTATCCATAATTCTATAAGACATGATTGATAATATATGTGTAACTTTGCAAACGATAAGAAGAAAATAGAATAGTAATCACATAATATTAATAGAAAGGAAAGACTTATGAAAAAGAATGTTTATGCAGTAAGTGGTATGAAGTGTGTACATTGTAAGGCAAATGTTGAGAATGCCTTAAAAGCACTCAATGGCGTAGTGTCTGCTGAAGCTAATCTTGAAGATGCTAATGTCACAGTAGAATATGACGAAAGTAAGGTTAATCCTTCTGAAATCAAGGAAGCTGTAGACAACAGCGGACGCTATGAGCTGAGTTTGTAACAGCTTATTTATACTCTAAAGAGCATATTTTTATGCTCTTTTCATTTGTAGAATCCTTCCCCTTCGCTGGTAAGGGGAAGATAAAAATAGTATCATTATGAAACAAACAATTCCAGTAATTGGTATGGCTTGTTCCTCCTGTTCAGCCAATATAGAGAAGAAGTTGAATACACTCAAGGGTGTTAATTCTGCTTCTGTTTCGCTACCTGGTCGTTCAGCCTTGATTGACTTCAATCCTCAGGTAATCTCACTTGAGAAGATGAAGGCTGAAATCAATGCACTCGGATACGATTTGGTAATAGATAAGGAGACGTCGGTAGAAGAAATTGAGAAGCGTGAGTATGTACTCTTAAAGCGTAAGACGGTGTTGTCATGGTTGTTCTCAATAGCTGTGATGTTTGTGTCTATGCGATGGGTAGACTTAGGTTCTCGTGATATTGCCAATCAGGTTGCATTATTGATAGCCTTGGCAAACATGCTTTATTGCGGTCGCCAGTTCTATGTATCTTCGTTTAGACAGTTGCGTCATGGCAGTGCAAACATGGATACATTGGTGGCTTTGTCTACGGGTATTGCCTTTCTGTTCAGTACGTTTAATACGTTTTGGGGAGATGCTGTATGGATGAGCAGGGGAGTTGTATGGCACACCTACTTTGATGCTTCAGTAATGATTATAACCTTCGTTTTGACTGGTAGACTGTTAGAAGAGAAGGCTAAAGACGGTACGGCATCTTCTATTCGTCAGATGATGGGTATGGCTCCGAAGACAGCACATATCGTTGATGGCGACAAGATAGAGGAGGTTCCACTCTCAACCATTGAGGTTGGGGATGTTTTGGAGGTTCGCCCTGGTGAAAAGGTACCTGTAGATGGTGAGGTGATTTGGGCAGAAAGCTTTATGACAGCTGATGCAGCCTACGTTGATGAGAGTATGATAACGGGTGAACCAACGCCTGCGGAGAAGAAAAAAGGCTCAAAGGTGTTGGCAGGAACAATACCAAGTCAAGGTAAGTTCCGCATGCGTGCTCGTCAAGTTGGTGAGGACACTGCCTTAGCTCACATAATTAAAATGGTGCAAGAAGCACAAGGTTCAAAGGCTCCAGTCCAACGAATCGTTGATAAGGCTGCCTTAGTATTTGTCCCAGTGGTAGCTTGTATTGCTCTTGCGACCTTCCTTTTATGGTGGTTGATAGGAGGGAATAGTGCTTTACCACAGGCAATTATGTCGGCTGTTGCCGTCTTAGTCATTGCTTGTCCATGTGCAATGGGATTGGCAACACCAACTGCCCTGATGGTAGGTATTGGTAAAGCCGCTCAGAAACAAATCCTTATTAAGGATGCTGCAGCCTTAGAGAGTCTGCGTAAGGTTGATGTGTTGGTGACCGATAAGACGGGTACATTGACCATTCCAAATAAGAATATTGATTTTACGAAGGCTGATAACCTTCCTTTTGAAGAGCGTGAAACATTAAAACCTAATGCTCGTGAGGCTATGGATGAGCTACAGAAGAAGGGGATTGAGGTCTATATGATGAGTGGAGATAAGGACGAGGCGGCTCGTTATTGGGCTGAAAAGGCTGGTATAAAACACTATCATAGTAAGGCGTTACCACAAGACAAGGAGAATCTTGTTAAGCAGTTGCAAGCTGAAGGGAAGCGAGTAGCAATGGTTGGTGACGGTATTAACGATACACAAGCCTTGGCTTTGGCAGATGTAAGTATTGCTATTGGTAAGGGAACGGACGTAGCTATGGATGTAGCACAGGTGACACTCATGGGAGATGACTTGTCGGCTATCCCTGAAGCGATACAGTTGAGTCGCAATACAGTACGTATGATTTGGGAGAATCTCTTCTGGGCTTTCATCTATAACATTGTTTGTATCCCATTAGCAGCAGGTCTGCTTTATGCTTTTGGCATTGATTGGCAGATTACTCCATCGTGGGCAAGTGCACTGATGGCATTCTCCAGTGTTAGTGTTGTACTTAACAGTCTTCGTTTACGATGGATGAAATAAGACGAATTTAGTATTATAAAAAATAGAGTTTACTAATTACTTGTTCAGCAATGAGCTGCAGTAATTGTAAACTCTATTTCCTTATGTAAACCTGTTGTCTCTTTATCTTACAGGATAATCATATCGACTGCTATTATAGAAACCATTCCGTTGAGAAGGGAGACGGTCAAACTCTACGCTAACAGAAACAGAATTCTGGTTGTTTGAGCCCCATTGATAAGTCACACCACCACCAATTCTGTCCATGTAACGACTTACTCCAGTGCCGTAAGCCCATCCCATCGGTCCGTATCCGTATCCCATTGAAGCATAACCATAGCCGAAAGGTGAATAGCCGAAGCCACCATAGCCAGCCCAATAAGGTGAGCCATAACCTCCGTAGCCAAAGGTATCTCCGAAGTTATTGGATGTGAAAGCCTTCTGTACGAAAGCATATGCACTCCAATGTTCATTGAACTGATATCCGAAGACAGCATTGACACCACCCACGAAGTAGTTATCACCACGATAGGTAAGATGATTTACATATCCACCCACAGCCAATGTAGCCTTCTTCGATAGGTTTGTTACATACATCAATGATACATCCTGTGAGAAACCTGCACCATGATTGTCTCCGTGTCCAAAGCTTGCAAAAGCCGATGCGCCAAGGTTGATGTTCAATCCCTTATGCAATCGCCATGCTCCAACACCATAACCCCAAGCCGGATAATAGAAATCATTGGGTGTAACGGTTTGTCCGTTCTCGGTAATGAGGGGTAGGTTGTTGTCTATTTGTGCCTGTTGTGCACGGTCTTCAGCCAATCGTCTGGCATACTCCTTCTCAGCCTCTGTGGCTTCGCGTGGTCCCTGCAGACGTGCCGATTCTATAGGTTCCACAGTGGAAGTACTTCCGTTGTGGTCTCCTTTTGTATTCTGTGCATACAATGGTATACAGAGAATAGCCGCTATTATGAAACTATATTTCCTCATTTGCTTGCAAATATAAATATTTGACAGTCAACTGCCAAGGATTTTAAAGATAATTAGTGCTTTTTCAAACTGGGGATATGAACGTCCGAGTAATACAGAAGTTCTTAACGCTTATCCTTTTACTTGGTGCGCATAATCAGTGGAGGATCCGTTGTGAAGAAGAAAACTGTGGCACCATGGAATACCTGTCCTGGGCGTAATTCGTTACTTACTTTCTCCATACCACTATTATATCCAGCATGAATTGGCTGTAATGAGATACCGTAACTCTCCTTACCGTATGTGTTAATATTGAGTGTTGGTTCACTTGAGTAGACCGTCATAGCACGTCCACTCTGTGCATCAAAGAGAATTGCTGTCGCCTTCTGCATGTTGTCTGGATGTCGCAACTGATAGGCATTGTCATATCCCTTACTCGTGCTCTTGATACGCTCACCAATCTCCCTTGGTTTGGTAAAGTCGAATGGTGTGTTCTTTATGCGTTGAAGCATACCCGTCAACTGTCTTTGAGCGTTATAAGTGTTAATCTGAACAGCATCAACCCAAAGGTGTTGTTTGAGGATAGAGCGGTGCATCTCTCCTGATAAGTTGAAACAAATACCATTTGTTACTTCCAATTTTGTTTCAGCTGTTGTTGCAATACGATAGTCTACATCAAGGGCGTTTTGGTCAGATAGGGTGTAAGTAACTGTGGCGTTTAACTTTCCATCTAATCCATTCTCTCCTTGTGAAGTCACATATCGCAGCGTAACCGATTGGTTGTCAGAACTAACAAGTTCCCACATCTTGCCTGATAGTGTCTCCTCATTATTTTTACCAAAGTAGATGAGCGTAGCACCTAAAGTCCGATCTTTCAAATATTCCTCCTTATTGGTATATCCTTTTACGACAGGCTCCAACCTACCATTCCAGTTGT